>ENA-UOTX01000570-UOTX01000570.1-compost-metagenome-genome-assembly--contig:-NODE-570-length-37585-cov-14.267383_pt1 | contig 37585 bp, 33 predicted proteins | sample MGYA00238143_ERZ746982 | MGnify/ENA primary metagenome ERZ746982 (study PRJEB28758, sample SAMN06268862) | compost metagenome | isolation source: single cell | place: USA: California, Emeryville, Joint... | reverse complement strand
TCAATCGCCCAAATGAATCTATCGCAGGGCTGTTCCGTATTATCTTTTCCGACATGTCGTAAAATTGTTGGGTAGTCGCGCTAGAGGTGCAATACAGCTGAATATATGCCCCTCTAATCGTGCCAACAAGATCCGCTGTGGTTTGTTTGTAGATCGAATCATGTGTTTGGTTGGTAGGTCGAATTTTGAGAACGTCAAATTCGTTTCCTACAACTGGAAGGCAGCTGTCCATGAATTCAATTCCTTGTCTCTGGTAGTATCTTTTTAGAATCATCACTCTGATGACGAAGAACCAGAGAAAGCTGATTATTGCGAGTATTGCCACTGTGGTAAGGAGTTCAAAAATCATTTTTTTGCTGAGATAATAAAACTTGAAAGCTAATCCGTTTTCAATTTAATAAGTTTGAGAATTTAAATACAGTACATTTGAGATGCGTTGCTAACTCAAAACTTTCTTGATACTGCGTTAGTAACCTAGTTTCAAACAGTAAAACCTATATTAGATTCGAAATAACAATCATTAGATTTTATTAGCGTTCTCAGATCTTTCCTCAAGTCTGCGAGTGAAAAATGAAACATTCAGCCAGAGCAAAGCGGTCAAAAGGGTCATTTAACCTAAAGACCTGATTTCAGGGCCCTACCCGTTGACATATAAATTTGTAGCCGGGATCAAAATTAAAACGCAGGTTAAGATTCTCAAGGGTCAGTTCAGTTCTTCGAACCTGATTGTGAAATGAAAAGTTCATAAGAAAAGTATCATATAATGTGTATTTGGAACAGAAACGCGGGATTATCGATTTCCAAATTACCTCTGAGCCTTACTGCTACTAATTATATTAGAGTATTCTATATTATCGATGTTATGAAACGTATTGCTGCCTAATTTAGGGCATCCTCGAGGAAGTGCATCAAGCAATAAGAAATGAGTACAAACAGTACCGTGCTGAGGAGATAGCTAACTTAGTTAGACTATTTTTCCGATCTGAGCATTACTCCTCCCTATTTTACCTAGCGAGAGTAAAAGTGGATGGTTTTTGAGTACTTCTACATCTTGGTTTAGGCTAGACAGTTTGACCCATCGATAAAAAAGATCTTTTTTTTGGCTAGTAATAGGTCCACACATTCGGATATATCCGATACAGGCGAAGGGTAAATAACTATGATCCCTGATTGTGAGACATCTCACCAGATTCATAGCATTTGCCTGTCATCCATGGCAGCCACAGTATCAGTTTGAAAAATATTGTCGATAAAATTTTCAAAGAATTTCATTTCTTAAGAAGCCTGAATCACATAGCGAATTTTGACAGCGATTTGCATCCAAATCCTCTTTAACTTCACTAGGCAAGAAGTTTCTTGACTGAAAGCTTCGCTGGATCATCCTATGTACCTTGACTAAAATCTAAAGTTGCCATTCGACTCCAAATAAATTTCATTGCGTTGTTGCCGTATAAAAAGAAGCAATTTACTGTGGAGCTGTTTATCGAGTTGATCCAGTTCTAGAGCTTCTTGCATGATGTTTGTTTTCTTTGAGACATCATGGTGTTTTTCACCAATTCTCATAATATACTCGAAGTATGACAAATTTGTGAACTACATTATCAAGGAAATATTGATGAAGGAGCTGTTGACTGTGAAGAAAAAGAACTACTGGTAGCTACTTCATTGAAAAATCTGAAATATAGACTCTAGAATTAAGGTCCTACGTTCTCAATAGTTATTTTCTTAAAATAATATTCGATAAGGTCGCAGCAAACCCAAACAATTGTATGTGAAGAAATAATAAGTCTCTGATGATCTAGTTTATTTAACTGTACATCGCAAATAAACCGAAACCAAAATGCAATAACATGAGTAGAATCTCGAACTCTTACACATCATCGGATGGATTAGGGATTTCTTGCGACTCAAGAGAGATGGTTCTGTCCCGATCATTTTCTCTCTTCTTGGATTCTGTTTTATACCACAGCAGAACATATATCGTAGCAGGCAGCGCACCCACTGTTAAACACCAGAAACCTTGCTTTCCGACGACTATTTAAACCGAGTAAAAAACTCATACTGGTCGAAATTCTTATTTACTGCTCGAGATTGCAAATTGGTTCATGACGATATGGAAAATTTGAGCCAGCGTAAAAGCATGTCCAACAGCTACGCTTTCAGACAATGGAAAGCTTGTTTGAATTAAGGATTCACATCCGAAGGGAGTGAATGCGATGTATCCTAGACCTTTCGCAAAAAAATTTAGTCGTTTTGTGTCAAATGAAATCTTGCATTACCTAGCAGTATAGTCAGGAGTATTATGAGCCAAAAAGGTGCTTCTGCGCCTGCTATTGCTAATCCAACCTGATTTAGCAAAAATAAGTTATATAATTTTGGAAACTGGTTTGTTACTAATCCGAGTATACCAAGAGTAAACAAAACTTTTAAGAGAGCATCATAGTTGGTGGATTTCTTTGCTTTGAGGTAGACGGTTCCGATAAGTGCTCCAAGGATCCCAATGCATAAGTATGCAAGTCCAATATACCCGAATTGCATCTATTTAGATTCGTTAGGGTCAAATTTGTTGAGAGTTTCAAAATCTTACATTTGAGTAATTCTTGAATCCATAGATATAAGACGTGACTGATGAAACTGTGTATGACAGTCCGAGAACTACAGATTTTTTTAAGATGAGAGACAAGAAGAAGCTTACAAAATCAGACACAAAGCATATTGTAAAGATAGTTGCGGTCAGCGAACAAAAGTCAAGTTGTTTCCACTAAATTTCTCGATTTTTCCTCGGTTTTTACTAGCTAGAGAGAGAGAAAAGACAAAATAAAACAAAATTAAACAGATCATATTGTAAGTCATTGATACCGCTCCAGCAGTTGGTGGGACTTTCGGGTGATTTCTAATTGAAAAGGCGAATACGAGGAAAGGAAGTGTCATCATAATCATCTGCATGAAGTAAAGTTTCGGAAATGCTGTCTATGAATGTCGAAGAGTTGGCTGGTAGGTTGGTGAGTTTGTAGATAAGTTTACTTCGATCGGGTCAGCAGCCATGTAGGAGCAAGGAATAACCTTTCCGAAAGCCCAACCTAAATAAGATCCAAATGTCGCAATTATGAGCACCCAAAATCGTTCATTTGTTCCAAACCACCGTTCAGCAACCACTGTGAGAAATCATGAGCTATATATAATATCAAATCTATTTGAACTCTACCTGATGGGGCTTGCAAGCAACCGCATTTAGCAAACGCAGCCAAACATTGACTAATAAACGCTCATTCGTAGTTGTCCGCTGCTACCCATTTCAAAATACCACTAGCCGCATTAAATGCAGCTGTAATCAACAAACATGGCGCAAAGTGGTCAACAAAAAAAATCTGAAAACTGAAAAACTGAATGAGAATTGCATTATCTGACAATATCCATACCAAATAACCAAAAAGTAAATAGGCATAAGCGAAGACATTAATGAATTGTAGAGCTGCTTCGCTTCCAATACCATAATACTCTTCAGTCTCAGTGATTACCAGCGAAACTATGGACGATGGCATAGCATTTGAGAAGCTAATTAGAGAATTACAAGTGCCACGCAAATATATATAATCATCATACCCAACAAGAGAAACTCCAAGGAAGATGAACCATCTTCTTGTCTCTAGCTGAATATCTGCTTTTTTGAAATCTCAAATTTCTTATTAGTAATGATAGCGATAAAGAATACCAGTTATTTGACTTATCTGACTGTTCTGGGATCTCTGGCTTCGCTGGCTTTTTTGGAATCTCTGGTTTTTCTGGGTTCTCTGGGTTTTTCTGAACCCTTGTTTGGGCTGCTGTTGTGTTTCTTGAGTCATGATAATTTATTAGGATTAAATTTTGGCCGTTACTGTAATTTATACAAAAATTATATTTCATTTTAATCGTTTTTTGAGCTGAAATCTTTCCTTTGGGAGTACTTCCATGGAATCAAAAAGTGAAAGCTCAATAGTTCCAACTTTTTACGAATTGAGATTGCTTTTTCAAAGCAGAACTCATTTAGGAGAGTATTTTTGATGGAGATGAATGAAAATGGAGAGAGTGATGGAATTTTTCATTCTAAGAGATCAAAAGCACTTATTTTTAAGAGTTTTTGGGAAACTCAGTAATTAATCAGGGAAGAGAGATCTGCCACACTGAGATGGCTCACCAATAACTCAAACTGGTCTAAGAAGGTGTCTGGTCCTCACGGTATATTCCCATGAGCATTAGTTTACCTAATCTAACAACCCTGACTTATTGAAATCTGCAAGATTATTTTAATTTCAATTGTATCGGATTACGTATGCAGGATAGCACTGAACCCGACCGGTCTCTCTGCAGGCACTTGAGTAAATCATAGCGATTTCTTGCTTAACCTTATTGCTTGTTGTTTTGTTCAAATTACTCTTCAAAATTAAGTCATGCATACTACTTCTCAGAAGATCGGCTGTGTTTTCATAGCTATAGAATCACCGGTATTGTTTTCAACTATAGAGTATGATAATAATAATACACAAATTTTAAATGAACTAAAACCAATAACTATTCAAAATTCACGAACCTTACAAATCATTGATATCTTAGTAGCTCCAACACCTTTAGCACCTCACACTTGCCCAAGGTAGATTGGGTTGCTGATTTGCGAGTCTAATTTCAGAGTCGTGCGATTAGTAAAGACTTCTCGAAATTTCAAAATTGCAAATTGCTGATCGAAAATTTTATTGTTAATCCTGATTGAAATAAAAAAATAAAAAAAGATCAACTCAGATGCTGAAGTTCTGCCATAGATTTGCTTCACGGATCAATCCATTAAAGCAATTCGCCATCCAACCCCTTACTCTTTCAGATCAAGAGACGGTCACGGACCTAATTGCTGAGAACTTCAGTACTGCAGAACCGATCAATAGCTATTTAGGCCATACGCCTGAAATGATAAAACCTATGGCCAACTGCTTTGTAAAGCGTTCTATTGCAGATGGTTTGGGAGTGTTGTGTGTTGATCAGGAAACGATTGAGGTAGCTGCTGTGTTACTCGTGGTTGACGTCTACAAATTTGATCTTCCGCCTTCTATTTTGGAAGACAAACGCTTTGAATCATTTATGCAATTCTTTGAAGAATGCTACCGAGACGAAGAGCTTGAACAGATCTGTCAACAGCCTCTCGATGTTATTGACTTTGTTTGTGTTTCGACTGCTTCAAAGTATAGAAAACTTGGTTTGTATGAAGATTTAATGGCTTGGACCATGAAGAAACATCCTCTCGTAACACAGGCGCAAGCAGCCACCATGGCTTGTACTCATCCAGGTTCCCTGAGAGTTGTGAAGAAGATGGGCTGGGAAATACGAAAGAAAACAAATATTCCTGCATTCGTAAATCAGAAGGGAGAGAAACCATTCCAAAATTTCGTTTCGTTTGCTGAGGAAAAACTCGGAATTAAAGAATTTGAAGACGTTCACCTTTGTGTTTTTCAGAAAAATGCATCTAAATAATGTTATATTAGATAAAAGACTGTAATAAGAGGAAAATAGTAATAATAATCACAGGATTTCTTTTAGAATTTTCCAAACGTTTGTCTGTGACAGTTTTTGAAGTGTTGTCGCTGCCAACATTGCTCATCTACAGCCAAATTTAAGAACTTATGTGCCTGGTTAGAAGTAATCAGAATCCATATTTCTCTATTTTACAGAGTACATTATTATTCCAAATGCCGCCAGGAGGATGGTTTAGGTGTTTGATTGCGATTGCTACTTGTCTACTCTACAAAGCCCCATATCGCACATGGCATGTGAACAATACAAAGCTTTGAACACAGACGAATTGGCCGCCTTCGACAATTTATGAAAAAGATCGATCCATAGGTTTGCATTTGTGAAATTAATAAAATTCTGCAATGATTGTCGGCCCTCTTGTGGATGTCGTCCTAAGATATGGAATGAGCATTGGTATTGGTAGTTGTCCATGCCTGCTGGCTATTGATTAAAAGGAGATAGAATTCTTTTTCTACTCCAACCCAAAAAAAATATAATATACACTATGTACTAAGTATGTCGAGTTTAGTCCAAGTGATGTTCTGTTTTGAGGTATATCGAGTTTGGCAAGCTTGGTCCAGGTAATGTTCTTGCTGAGTGCAATCGCTCCCTCATCACCGACGTAGTTACTGCCTAAATAGAGCGTGGCGGGATGTTAGATCACCACATTTCAGTCATTTGGAGAAGCTCATCTCCAAATGTGTAGACTTCAAAATGAATGCATCCTTCTAAAGTTCCAATGGAAATCAGAATTGAGTCTTGCTCATAGGATTGTTTTACAGAAAATCTCGAGAGTTCTTTCACGAATACTGAGACTTTTTCTCAAAGTATACTTGTGTACTTAATTAAACTTCCATTGCAAACAACCATCCGTAGTAATATATAGAGAATAGTCTTCGAATTCATTTAAGTCAAATTAGAGTTCATAGATCAATTAACTAGTACTAATTACAGTGGCCAATAATAAGGCCTTATACCAGTATTATCATGCATTGATTAGCAATACATAATTTCCTATGATTTCTCCCTTCTTTGTTTATGACCGCACTCAGCAAGAGCAAGTCTTCCATCTCAATCCGCAAGCATAGCAAAATTGATGTCCACACTTGCACGTCATGTGATTACACCCTTCGCGCTTTTCAATCCAAAACAGACACCTCATACACCTTTTCCAATTCATCGCAGCGAAACGTTCGAAGAGTGCAATATCAGCTCGCTTGAATACTTTATTTTCTTCACACGTCATGTTTCTGTGGTATGGCAATTTGCAGAACAAACAAGTGCTTTTTTTGCAGGTAGGGCAGTTTGCACATGCATCAGGGTTTTCTGCTGGAATGGTAAAGATATGGGAGCAATCAGGGGTCGAACAAATCGTCAGCTTCGTGGGATTTTCCATTGCTTCCTTCTCGTTCAGCTTTCTCATAAAGGCAACTCTTTCTTGCTGAGACAAGAAGATTGCCACTTCTTTCTCATCCAATTGTGTCGCGCATTTTTCCGATGGGCATTTGAATAAGAGATCGAAAGACTTGGCGCAGGCAAGAATGTAGTCTTTAACACACTTGAAATGAAATTTTGTCCCACAAGCCCTCATCGTACAAATTCTGTTCGTAACTAAGAGGTCAAAGCAAATACCGCAGCATCGCGGTTGCAGTTTTTGTTTCTGTTGAGGTGATTTTATGGAACTTACTGCTTTGGCTTTGACCACGGCTTTTCCGTCGGATTTCTGGAAAACTCGAATGGCTTGAGAAGTCGCTGGTCTTTTCATGCCTTGAGAGATTGGCCTTTTCGTTGCTTGGGAAACCGGCCTTTGGGTGGATAAAGTGGATTTGGAGGCAAGCATTGGCGTGTTCGCTGAAATTGGCCTCGCTCCTGCTCGGCGTAGGCTTGTCGGTTGGTTTTGCTTTGACATCGATGCTTTGAGGGCCATTCTAAGGGGGTTTGTGCTCGAAGGATGGACCTGTTGCTTGGCTAAGTCTACTTTTCTCTGAACTGTTTGCTTTGGAGCTAAATCTATACTCTTAGCGAGTGTAGTCTTTCCTTGTGCTGTTTGAGGCCTGACAGCGATTGATTTTGAAGCCATTCTCTGCAGATTAGCGTTTGTTTGGGTTGCCTCAGCGTGGTTTTCTGAGAGATACAAATTTTCTGAAATTTGCTGATTGACTAAAATTCGGTGAGATTACTTCTAACCTGGAGGACAGAATCGAAATCTGATCTTAGAGCAGAAATCAATGCGAATTTTATCTCTCGCAAATCTTTAATTCTTAACAAGTTAGTTTGCTAAGATTTCTTGAAGGCAGCTGTCCTCTGTCGATTCACTTTCGCTTTTCATCATATGTGAATATTTTCCGTCGGTGTCTTGGATTTTTTTCTGCTAAATAGAAATCGAATTTAGTTGAATGAAAGTGATTTCCTTTTTGCCAAATTCGAAGACATAGGCAATTATCTAAGCAGGAAGACTTAGGCAAACTAACCCTGGAAATGATTCGAAAACTTTCAAGCGTTAAAGGGAAATTGCTCTTTTGACTGAGCAAATTTCTAGTTGAGAATCCCGAGTTTATTCGATTCTAAAATATTAATTAAACACTTTCAAATCCACTAAAAAATTCAGAGCTAGATTTTGCACCTAAAAGTATGTTAAAACGAAGAAGAATCCAGTTTCCAGACGACTCAAGCGAACTGGACCTTTCAAGTCAACACGTTGATGATGACCAGGAAGAAGTAGAATTGGTGGACGCCACAGATCCATCTAAATTAAGAAATTGCTGCTCAATGACGCCAGAATTGGACCAAAGAACGCTCAAAAGCTCTTTTAAGCTCTCGAAAAATATAATTTCGAAATACTTATCGCTAATAACTGTCAAATCTCAAACTCAGGCAGCCAGCTTGCCAATAACTCGACATGTGCTAACATCAAAATCATCTATCTCAACAATTCAGGACTCAATGATGAAGCAATCATCAAGATTGCTCAGAATAACTCTTGGACCGCGCTAATGGTTCTGCGACTGTCAGGAAATCTGATAGGAAACAAAGGAACTATTGCATTGGGAAAAAACACTCATTGGAAGAATCTGCCCCTTCTAGATTTATCTTATAACCGAATTGGACGAGATGGAGCAATTGGATTGGCAGGCAATACCGCATGGAGTGAGCTAAAAGAATTACATTTACAGCATAACCTGCTTGATGATGAGAGTTCATTTGCACTAGTAAGAAATAGCTCATGGGGTAAATTGGAAAGGCTATTAGTTTTAGACGGCAACCCAGGGATCACTTTTACAAGAAAGCTGTTGTTTGCTCTAAATTCTAAAATATCTAATGAATTCAGTAAAGAGCTAGAGGAAGTAAAAGAAAACCATACGGAGCTTCTCATAAATGAGAAAGAAGCGCAATTCAAAGGTAAATTAAAACAGTATCTGACTGACTGCAAAGATGAAAGAAGAGAACAATTACTGAGATATTGGGATCTCAGCGAAGGGTTTGGGACAACGACTTGGGGTTATAATGGGATTCCAGACATCAACGAAGAGTTATATGTTGTATGGTCTCCAAATCTTGAAGTCCTCAAGGTGTATTCTGGTGATAAATACACTACATCCTTTATGAAGCTTGCTAGACATTTTTTCGCTTGACTACCTTTCAAAATTGGATCATTGATATTCAAGGATCGGGAAACTGTTTTTGTATTTCTACAAGATTTGCAAGGCCCTTCTGCTTCCTCTAGATATGGAAGAGAAGAATATCTTTCTTTTGCAAGCCTTTCTATCTTTACTGAGATAGAAAATAAACTCTTGAAATTGGAAACTATGGAATTTCTCACCCCTTTAAACAGAGAAATAGGATAGGGGGAAGAAGAACAAAAAAACTTGAGAGATACCTATATACCAGCACTGCCAAAACTGAGAATTCGGGCAATCTTTTTTTTGATATCTAATCAATTTTAAGCAGATTTAGCAGAGTGAAGGTATACTCAATATCAAATTTATTTGTTTTTTCACTTCCTACCCATGATATTGTTGTTATGGAGTTCGAAAGGGTAATTGACATTGTTTCTCAGTGTTTTAAAAAGGAGAGGATGCTTCCACAAGTCACTTCTCTAGCTCAGAGTTAGGTTTTCCGGGCAGTTTTCATTTTACCCTAATCAAGAAAAATTAAATAAAGGCCCTGAAACTGCAATAAGAAGAGCCGAAGGGCGAAATAATCCTGATGATCATTTCAAGGTCGCGCTCACAACTAAGAGATATATGCACCACCCTTGGAGCACATTTTAATTCATTCAAGCAGATACATTATTCTAAATTTCGTTTTTTCCTAGAAAAAACAAATGGGTTGGAATGGTTTAGCGAATATTTTAAACCTTTTAGATATTGATAAAAAGAGCTGTGGAGAGAATTATTTGTCTCGTTCTTTGAAAATGCAGAATTTATGAAGTATCTCTCTCTTTCTCTAATTAGGCATTTTCAAATGGATGCATATCTATTGATACACGGTTTGCCTTCGTAAGGGTTCCGATTTATTGAAATTACCAAATAAATAATTCGTAACTTATCAATCATCGAAAAGCCTAGCCCTCTTCTGAAAATGACAACATAAACCTAATGAATGGCATGGCATAACTTTAAAACCGATTTCTAATCTTCCATTCTTAAGAATCAGAGCTGCTTTCATCTTCAGGTTGATATCATTTTCAAGAGTTGCAGTGATATATTAATTTCCAATTAGCGTGTATTTTTTTCAATAGTAGGTGTTTTCTACTCACAGCTGAGCTCATTGAACAAGATTTCTATTATATAAGCAAATAAAGCTGTCTGCTCTAGCTTCTGTCACAATTACAAAAAAAAAAATATTCGCTTCTCAAAGTTTATTATTCTACAATTATTGTGATTTATTGTTAGTTAGTTTATTTATAATCGTTTTTGCCATTAGGGCTTCTTTGATAAATTCAGCACTGATCCACCGTTTTGCAACTAAATAAATTTGTTAGAGATTACTCTTATGTTTTGGAAGAAAGCATGATGAAATTAAGACATGTACATGAGAATATATAAGATACTCACGTAGTGCTGATTCTCAGAACTAATCGTCATTAACAATACCTATTCTATCAATATTTCCTTGTGGCTTTCAATTGACGTGATGATGGCTGTAATCTCAAAGAAAGCAGACAGACGTAGGGCAGGCTAATAATTAAACGAGACGAGTTATTATTGATTAGCAATGAAAAGTTACTATGATCTGAATTTTTGCTAGTATAAAGCTTTTTTCCAGTCTTGAAGTCCAATAATGCTACTGTAGCATCATTTGAAACACTCGCGAGCATATCACCGCTTGGACTCCATCGTACACAGTAGATCAAATCTAGAAAATAATAAGAATTCGAGCGTTAGCTTCAATTTTATTAAGCAAATAAAAACATATTACCTTTGTGAATGCCCTTGAAAGTTTTGACAATCTTAGATACTCGTTTGTCAAATATCTTCACATTTTTATCAATACCACCTGAAGCCAGTAGGTTTCCATTGTTTGGACAAACATCAATCCAGTAAGTCTCGGCTAAAAGGAGTGAATATTAAATCGGAGATGAAGAACAAGCAAGAAACACAAAGATAAAAAAATTAACATGTCAATCCTTTTTCTCATTGAAAAGACTTAGCGCAGCCTCTATTTCATTTCATGGGATTTTAATAGTAATTCAAGCCAAGGCATCGAAAGAGAAAAAAAGTAAAAACTTATTAACTGTACTTACCTCTATATCCACCACGTGATTCGAGCTGAATAGAACTCTTCAAAATAAGATTTTTCTTCTTAACGTCTAGAATATTGAGGTGCCTCTCATCATGCTTGACGAATAGTAAGGGTTCATCAGTATTTGTGCTCCATCTGCATCGCCCCCAAGGATCTAAAAACTAATTATTTTAATGTCGCGACAAACTATAATATTTGAAAGCGAACAGATATATCTGGTCCCGGTTGGAGTGAATGAAGGCATTGATAATTCGAGATATTGAAAAAATGTCGCTTACCGCCACGCCCACTCATCCCAATGTCGAAGCTATAATTGTGAGTGTTCACATCTGATAATAGGCATGTTCCATAGCGGTCAATAGTTGCTACAATCTCACCACTTGGACTGAAGTCAAGGCTCGCTATGTAATTCTCTAGAAGTAATTTTGTTATAGAACTATACTAACAAAAGTATTAATACCTCTTCTAGTGCTATATTGGGAGTGCCATTTGGATTTCCGGATAAGTTTTACAATATTGCCAGCTTTTCCAATTGCGATGTCATAAAGATGATAAGCTATCTTTCCTCCCACAGAGATTGCACCAAGAATACTTCTCCGTGGATTATAGGTCACGTCTCCAAATCCAGTCACTGAAATGACTATGAGATGGATTTTAAAGATGATTCTACTTCCAGCAACTTCCTCGAACGAATATATTTTCCTTGTTTGCCCTTTCCGTGAGATATCAAATACTTCGAGGTTAGCGGATGTGTTATCACAATGATGAACAGAAACTAGAAGTCCTGTGTTTGCAATCTCCCTCACGTGAGTTGAACTGCTTCCCGACTCTTCGCAGATAGTTATCAGTTCGAATTGAGAAGGATAAGTTTAAAATACTACCTCTCATGTTGAGTTTAGCTCCAATAAAGTTAGCAATCTCCTGCTTCGTTTTGAGTTCAACGATACGAATCTTATTATTGACACATGAGGACCAGACAAGTAGTGCTGGAGATATAGGAGATGCCTTTGCTATCCAGATTTATTTTATGATTGGAAAGAGAAAGAGTGCAAAAAAGGAGAATCTTATCAAAATAAGTGAATCAAAGCACTAATACCAATTTCCATCGAATTGCTAAGCATATAAAGTCTTGATGCGTTTCTCGTGCTTGTTGACTCTGTCAGGACTGGACGAGTACTTTTCTGGCCCATTGCTTCTTGGTTTCTTGATAATAATGGGAAAAGAAAATTTTAATTAACTTCTCTTCTCAAGCTATTTGATCAAAGACAAATTCAATAAAGAGAGAATTTCGCGGTTATGATTTTTTAACTGTAGTCAGACGCTGAAAATGAATTTCAGCGCCTATTTTTTCGCGGGAGAAGGGCACCAATTGCCAAGGGCATCTACTATGAAGCGAGAGACATTCAAAAATTGCGGGAGACGAACAGTGCTCCTACAAGTAAGTTAAAACTGAAAAATGGATCAAATTTCGACAATTTGAACATCCAAATTATGCAACCCATAGAGACCCTTCAAAATCCATTCAAGACCAATTTGACTCAGATTCATTCAACTTTCTTTTGCAAAACGCGAAAAAATTTACTCCACTAATGAGAAAAGAATACAGGATGCCTAAATATTGTTTGCGAGGGCTGAAGAGAGATCAACAAATTTCTCGTACATCCCATTTTCAATAGATAAAAAAGTAATTCCTTTGTGTTGCTTGGCTTTCTTTCTCAGTTGGCGCACTATCTCTTTGTTTTTCATGGAAACTAGAATTTTTCATCACCATTAATCTAGCAGTCAGGATCTTCTGTGAGTTTTTTCGAGGTTCATCCAAAATAGATCTCATGTGCATTATATCATGACCTGTCAATTTTGAGTATATTCAGAAATATTGAAAACACAAAATTTATGAAAAATAATAATCACTTTATTCAAAATGCGATGCGCTTATCCTCATTTTAACCCATCAGTATTGTATCTGTTCATTTCTTCATTAGTGTCTAATACAAATAATTTCTTCATGAAGTTCCTAGCCGCTATTAAATATTCGATCGATCAATCGAGGTCTTCATCTAAAATTCATCGCTTTGTCGTCAGCTTGTTCGTCAGCTATGATTTGTTATTTTAAAACTCAATGCATTACCTTCGTCGGCTTGATCTCGTCATATCCTAATTTCATAACTTTATGGAATACAACCACATTTCGTCAATTTTGAATTTATCGACTAACTTATCCACGACTCTACAATCAATAAAATTTGTTGCAATCAATTTCTATTGAGAAAAATTCTTGTAAAATGTTCAAATAATATTGATTACTCAACTGCCCCGCAAACAAAGAAGCTTATACCTCGAGGATGGTAGGAACAAAAGAGTTCATTCATCAAGTAAAAGTGCCTACCTTAATTTAATGACGGTTTTAAATGATTATAGCGTGAGTTAGAAGCCACTTTGATTTGAGACTCACACAAACTCAAACTAAGTTTTTCGTAATAAATGGGCTTAATTAGAGAGAAAATCCTCATCGAATCCCAGAATCACTGAAATCTGCTTGAGAATGGCGTACCTACCTGCAATTCGATTATTTTTACCGACAACTTTCAGCAAGAGTTTCTAACTGTTAAGCACTTTATTTTAACTTGGATGCATTACTCTCTTTGACAATTTCCATTAAGTACAGTAGGTTGATTTGCGCGCTTAAGAGTGGTGCCTCTTCTAGCCATCATTTGATCCCCTGAAATGATTGTGTACTTCATTTATGCTTTTTTTTAATAGTTTCTAACTCTTATACTATTGTGTAATTCTCTGAGGCAGAATGAAAAAAGCAAAGATCCTCAAGACATACATTTAACAGAAAATGTGATTTAACTCCGAAGGTGTTTAAGAGAGAGCGAGAGAGAGAAAATCAAATTTATATGTCGCTTAGGAAAGCGAACTGTAGTACCACTAATTAGGACTCGTACGCGGTCACGAGGCTAATCCAAGAATTAAAAGCCTCAATTGCCCCATAAACACGGCTGTAGCTATTGCTAGGCAAATTTTCCGGCCTTATTTGTGAAAATCTTGAACAAACTTGCAATGTAACTCTATTAATCTTAAAAGTCAAGAACACTCAAATTGGATCAGAAGAGATGGTTGATAAATTTGAGTTATAATATCCTCAGTGAAGAAACCAATATTGTTGTTTTTGGAAGTCGCTCAACAATCAGCATAAGCTAATGTTGAAGAGTGATATGGTCGTAAACCTTCCTGAAGAAAATTTAAATCCAATGTCTGATCTACCGTCATTGATAGTTGCGATCCTCTTTTCTGCTCAGTGGAGCGACGAATGAGCTAAATATCATTTGAAGAGGCTGCCCTTGCTTTTGTTATCCTAAGTGTTGTTGAGAGTGGACAGCCACTAACTTTATTCATCTTGAATTTAATTAGCGATCGTTATTAACCACGCAATCGACTCTTATTATTTAAAATTGAAATTAAACACCTATGCTTAATCCTCTATACAATGCTGAGCAATTGCACTCGATCTTGATTAATTTTTATAAACACCCTCTACAATAAAAATCAGAGCTAGACTTTGTTTCCAAGCATGTTGAACGAAGAAGAATCCAGTGTGCAGGAAGAAGTAGAATTGGTCGACGTCACAGATCCATCTACATTAAGAAATTGCTGCTCAATGGCGCCAGAATTGGACCAAAGAACGCTCAAAAGCTCTTTGAAGCTCTCGAAAAATATAATTTCGAAATACTTGGCGCTACTAACTGTCAAATCTCAAACTTAGACAGTCATCTTGCCAATAATGCGATATGGACTAACATCAAAATCATCTATCTCAACAATCCCGGACTTAATGATGAAGCAATTATCAAGATTGCTCAGAATAACTCTTGGAGCACGCTAATGGTTCTGCGACTGTCAGGAAATCTGATAGGAAACGAAGGAGCTATTGCATTGGGAAAAAACACTCATCGGAAGAACCTGCATCTAGATTTATCTTATAATCGAATTGAGCGCGATGGAGCTACTGGATTAGCAAGAAATACAGCATGGAGCGAGCTAGAAAAATTAGATTTGCAACATAACTTGCTCGATGATGAAAGTACATTTGCATTAGGAAGAAATAGCTCATGAAAAAACCTGAAAAGTCACTGGTTTTAGAAGGCAACTCAGGAGTCAGTTCGACAAGAAAACTGCTGTTTGCTTTAAATTCTAAAATATCTAATGAATTCGATAGAGCTAGAGAAAATAAAAGAAAGCGATACGGAGCTTCTCATAAATGAGAAAGAAGCGCAATTCAAAATTGAATTAAAGCAGTATCTGACTGACTATCTCAGAGAAGAGTTTGGGGCAACGACTTTGAGTTATAGTGGGATTCCAGACATCAACGAAGAGTTACATGCTGTTTGGTCTCCAAATCTTGAAGTTCTCAATTAGTTGGAATTATCATCAAGAACGAAACACCAGATATATCTCCAAAAATATGAGCTGGAGGAACCTCAAACACATTGATTTGAGTCGAACAAAGTTAAGCGATAACGGAGCCGTACTAATTGGGAAGAACACCTTCTGGACCAATTTGCGGTCACTCAATCTCTCTTTTAATGATATAGGCGATGATGGCTGCATCAGCTTGGCACAGAACTCTTCATGAAAATTTTTACAGAGCCTGAATTTAGAGAGAAACGCTATTACCGATAAAGGCGTTCTTTCTTTCAGTTGCATGTGCATTGCTTGAATGCAAAATACTATCAGAAATTCAGGGAAATAAAAGATCGTGCTGACTTTGAATTGATAATGAATGAGCTGAATGAAAGTTTTGAGAAGGAAATTGATAAATTAGCAATATATTCTTCGCAACGACAGACCGTTCTTCGTTATCGCAAGAAGCAAGTCATAGACTTTGAATTTTTGGAGGGGGAGGGATTTAATCTGGAGAACGCCTATCTACTGTGGTTTCCGAGGGCGAGAACTTTGGATCTAGCTTTCAGTAATCAAAATTCACCAAAACCCAATATTGTTACGTTGCTCGATACTTTATCGAAACACTCACTCTCATGGATTAATTTAGAACAGTTGGACTTATATAACAATGATCTGACAGATGCACACCTTTCTCTTTTGTAATTTTGCCCAAATTTGAAAAAACTTTCATTAAGAGACAATTTGATCACAGATGCAGGAGCGCTTATACTTGCCAAGAATGAAAATTTGAAAAGTTTAGAAGTCCTCGATCTTCGGGAAAACCAAATCAAAAAGTACAAAACAGCCATTACCCTCATGAAAAACCCAAATTGGAAAAAATTACAAACTCTTTATCTATCCTCCGAAGGGTGGGCGAGAGAGAAACAACGGGCAATTCTAAGCCTTCAAAAAAAAAAAAGCGCCAGCCCACCCACAACATAGACAACGTTTGTTAATGGGAGCTGAGTTTTGAAGATTGTTAAGATAATGTAAATTTGAGGGAACTATTTCTCATGTCTGTATATCATTTCTGGTATTGACTCTGCTTTAAAATCAAATATACAAATTCACGTGAAATCAACAAACTTCTTGAAATCCTTCATATTTCTAAAACCTTCGGTATCTTTCACCGACATTTCGATTCAATACTTCCAACGCGCTTGGCAAAGGTGACTCAACACTAGAAGAATTTTTCAATATAGAATATGAGAAGATAATGTTAAAAAAATACGGAAACACTTTTCTACTTTCGCGAAAATTTTTTCTTCAAGAAGACTTTTTTCAATAGATACTTTAAAATTAGAGCGAATAATATGAAAAAATTTGCATATTCTGAGTAAAAACTCTCAATATTGCGATACCCTGATGTGAAACAAACTCTCATTCGATTCTCTTAAATGAGTAATACTAGCAAGATCGGTGACAAGGGAGAAAGTCGAATAAAAGTAAGATGGCGCAAAGCTAAAATTTAAGGAATCGGATCATTAGCTTCCGTTCTTCTCAACTCCCAACCCAATCCTCAATGTTAATAGTAAACGCATATGTACGTATATTTCACCTCAGCGTTGCTTTATCAAAATTATATAGAAAAATCAATTAAAAAATATGTTGTAGAATCGATAAGCAATTTCAGCTTATTTCGTAGTAACCTCAAAATTTAAGTTTGTTGAAACCTCGATTCTTTTGTCTTCTGTTCAAGTACTCATAAGATGTTTATATTGGGGATATTTGTGGGCTAAATTTGCACTATTAAATATTTCAGTTAAATCTTATATGAGGAATTAGTCTCCCTTTCTCCTACTCCTGAAGTCGAAATACCACCTTATATACTTATTTTATGGTTGTTGGTACTCTAATTTCCTGAGCAACAGCCTTGAAGACTAAAAAAATTATGCTCAACGCAGACCCATTTAAGAATTGAGTCTCCTTGGGAATAGAAAGGCGAGGATAAATTTTGATTTTATCATACTCATTTGCTTTATTCACATGACGAGCTTGCCTTCAGATTAATTCTGGATTTATTGAGCTTTATTTTATTTATCACATCAATGCAAAGTAGCCCCGAGCCATCAACTTCCAAAGGATTCCGAGACCGCAAGTCTCACATCTCGGCCTCCGCGAACTCCCTTTCTCATGCAAAGAAATTCGCGTTGGATCAACACACTCCTTCGCCCGAGTTCAAGCGCGTATTGATTTCTAAAGACACTCCTTGGGTAATACAGTCCACATCGAGCTCTATTTTAACTAAGGCACTCATAACGTTAGGGAGGACTGTGGAGTTTTGTTAAAGTTGAACCAGAACAACATTTTCTACCTTCGATCAAAGAGCGAAAAGCTCTAATCGCGCCCGTCGAGGCCAGAGTCGAGAAATCTTTGATTGCCATGCTTGAAGGGAAACTACGCGAACAATCCCTGGAGATTGAAAACATCAGAAGCGCACAAACAGAGAATCAGATTGAGAATATTAGACTACGCAGTCTAATTGGAAAGCTTGAGCATGTATTAATTTTGCGCAATATGTCCTTACTTCGCTACTAACCCTACCCAAAGAAAGCCGGTGTTTTAGAAGAAGAATTGCTGGAAGAGCGCACCGCGAAGAAAGAGCTTGAGACGATGCTTGAAGAGCTCAGAGAGACCTACAACACTTCGAAAAGAGAAGTGGCGAGGCTAGAGCAAGAGCTGAAAAACTCTAAGGAAAACATTCTGAAAATCACTACTATGTACCACAAATCAGCAGCTGAGCTTGAGAAAGAAAGACAACAATTTGAAGAGCGCGTGAGAAACTTCAATGACAAGCTGGAGGAGATGGAGAGCGAGAATGCCTCTTTGAGATCCTCTCCAAAAAAGAGTCAAAATGCTAAAGGACAGCAGCGTAATTTCTGCATTAGCTCAGGACTTTGTTAATTTGTTTTCCTCAAGTCCCTGAACTACATGCGAAAGCCGCGCTGCAGAAGAAACTTCAAAAATTGGCAGTCCTGGTGACAGAAAACGCCGAACTGCAGAAAAGACTTGAAGAAAACGAGGCAGTGAGATCGCAGATGTTCCACAAGCGTACGTCGGACGAGAACCAGATAAGGCAAATGGCCGATACAATCAGAGAGTTTGAGAGAATGATTATGGAGTTGAAGGCAGAGAATAAGATGCTCACAATGGCAAAAGGGAATAATCATAAAGTTTATGAGGAGAAGATAAAGCAGCTCATCAGTGAGAATAAGACGTTGGCGAGTGAAGTGATAAAGCTACAAAAGCATTGTAAAGCGCTTGAGAATAAGAATAAGGATGGTTATGACAATCGAGAGGAGGAGGAAATGGAGCCGGTTCAAGCGAAACCACATTTATTCGGGTTAGGAGCCGGTTCACGCTATTGATAATAAGCTAGCGCTGAGATTATTATTTTATTATTTTGTAATGAGGAGGTTCTAAGTGATTTTGGTTTTTGATAGAATGAATTGAATTTTACAATGAAATTTTTGTTCGCTTGTGAAACTCAGTCTCTTTCTTTTTTTTTTAATTATGCAAAGAAAATATCTGATCTAAATATGAGATTAGTGGTTTAGGCAAATATGACTGAAAAAAATGGTATTAGCCTTTAAAAAAAAGGGAAATTAGATTCGATATAGATATCTTAATTCTTCTAATAGTTGGTAAATCTTTAATAGTCTCAGTCAAGGGCTTCGTTTTCCTTATCACTGAGAAGCAAGCAAAAGGCCATCATTGCTTATCGTTTTGACCCTTTAGAGATTCGAAATACACTCATTGTAGATGTTAGACCTTTTCTAACACCTCTTGCATCTTTTGTGAGTGAACGTACCGTAGTCTTTGCTCTATATAGAAAAGATTAGGATCAGATAAGAGCGCAGGTATTTTCTACTTTTTGGCCTCAGCAGCCTCTTTAGCGAAGCCTTCAATTACATTTTGACGGCACATCGGACACGTCTTATGATTTTTCAACCATGGGACAATGCATTGGTCGTGATAACTATGCTTGCAGGGTAGGATACTAACAGACTCACCTAGCCACTGTTATACCAAACTGTCATCAAATTAGACTCGACCTGTTTTAAAGTTGCTATAGCAGACAGCACAAGTGTCTTTCGTCGAGGCCGTCTTAGTTTTTTTCAGTTTTTTCAGCTCTTCGTTCGTTAACCCTGGGATCTCAACCGGCTCTTTTTTCTCTTCTTCTTCTGCCGCCTAAATTTCGAATTAGCTCACATGATTTCTATATAATTTCACTTGGAGATTCACTCGAGGATTCAACAATGTATCTATAACATTAAACATTATCGCATTGCTATTTTCCTTAAAAGTTACCAATAGAAGTGAGAAATCCCGATCTTCTGGTGCCACTAAAGCCACCAAAGCTCTCCGTTCTGCGAGAGCGGGTTAATTCGTTTCTACTGCGACGAAGAGAACTTATTGAGAAGCGCAATGGTTCGTAGTTGCTCGTGTAGTCAAAATCATAATTTGGAGTTTCAAACGAGTCGTCGTCGCTTATTCTATCGCAAATATAGAAATGATAGGGTTTCAGCTATACCTGTTATCGTTGTTTTGGTTGCAATTATAATCGTAATCAATCGCGTCGAGGTCATATCTTCCGTTTGGGTTAAATCTCACAGGGCGTCGGCTCTGGGTTGGAGTTAAAGAAGGGAAATGAAGTTGAGTTACTGGGTCGTTGTCCATGTAAAACGCATCGTAGTATCTCGGATTAAGAACTTGTTCTGCGAATTCCGCGATTTTAGGTGTTTTTTTACATTGAAATAAGAGTTACCCAAGGAAAGTCCTTGCCAAGGATCAGGTTGTCTTCGTCGTTCCATTGGTATCATATTATGAGAAAATGTAAAGGGTGTATGAGCTATTAGCGACTGAAAATTGTGAAGATCTTCAAATGCTGAAATTTATAAAGCTGTTTAAATTAAACGATTTGATCGAAGTTGGCTTAGTTAGCGAAACAATATTTATTTCATTGTGTTGTGAAGGAAATGATTAATACACAAAGGAAAGGGATGACCGAATAATTATATAAATGTAGATTACTGAACAGGATAGCATGCTCTCAACGATAAATTAGTTACTTTTTAGATTGATTATGAAGATAATGAATTCTTCTATTCGTTGTTTCAGCAGGATTACTTTGTAATCTTTTGAGGATAATCTCTTCTTGGAGAAATTCTGAAGTTTTGTTTATTTGACTTGAATTCACTCTTCGGGGAAGTTCTAATAGCCTTTCCTTGGGTGGAGCTTCTACATGAGTTTTATTTTCGCCACGGCGGTCTGGCTTTGAAGTTCTCCAAAGATATTTCGCATTGAGTGCTTGGTTGTGTTTTTTCTTATCCATTTTGTTAGCTCAAGGAAAAAGCATGAAAAGATTACCTTATCAAGTAGTGTGAGTACTTTTGCAGTCTGCAAAGGATTGAGGATGACTCTAATTTCATCGACAAACGATTGCAATGATCTCGACTCCTTGAGCAGCGCTTTCCTCTCAGAATTCAAGTCTTTGATTATTCTGATCGAAATTTAATGATAAAAGACGCTGAAGTTTAATCTCTCTCCCTACTTATTAAATTTTTCTTTCTCCATGGCAAACCTCTGACGATACTTGGCGATTTCTTCTTTCTGGCTTTCAGTCAATTGCAGATTCTGAGATAGCTCACTCCAGAACTCACTACTCCGATCAGTTGATATTTCTTGTAAATTTATTAACATTACGTTGCATCAATTTTAGCTGCTTCAACCAGCGATAAATTTCCTTTCAACATACTTGTTATCGAGGTGTTCTCTTGAAAGTTCGGGCTAAAGATATCCTTGCCTATCAAAAGCCAATTTGTACAGGAATGAAAAATATTAATGGACCTTCGCTAGAGGTTAAGAGGAGGTATTTCATATGTGTCGGAAGGAAAAAAGCAAAAATTTGATTGAAATAGAAATTAATCGCTTTCTCTCTCTCCCCGCCAGTTGCTCCATACCTTAACTACAGAACCGCAAGGGTCTTAGATTAATAAAGGAGAGAGAAAAGGCGAACTCTCATTGAGTCTAAAATGCAGTCGATTTGTGTCTCATCTGCTTCAGAGCTGAGCACCTTATCAAGTTTAATGAAGAGCTGTTGTTTATCTTCAGCCATTCTATTCACCTGTTATTGCTAATTATGATAAAACAAAAACCAGATGTTACAGAAGCGCTCTTTGTAGCGTTATCTATGGCTTCTGACGTGAGTTCGATCTGCTTTTGAGTAAGTTTGATGTCGTCTTGGAGTGCATTGACTTTTCTCTCAAGGAGTTGGATGTAGAAGTTTTTCCTCTCTCGAGTATTTCTAGCAGATTCTCTGGTTCTTTTGATTTTTGCGTTATAATTATCTTGTTTAATTAACCATAAGGTCCGAATTTCTTTCATCTCATTACCAATGATAGTCTTCGGTTTCTTCGCTATGGGAGGCTCAAGTTCATGACTGAGATTTCTTGAGAGGCTAGCATCATCGGCAGTGATAGGATCGTTGGAGGCCACAATATTTCTGCATTTATCATTACGAATTTAGCAAAAGGGGATATTAATGAGGAGAATAATACTCCTGCGAGGGATTAGCATCATCGTTCATGAGCAGTTTAATCTTATTAATCACTGAATTTTTGATGTTAGGCTTAGGGTTAGGAGAAGCAATCAAATTCAAGTTCATTGCTGCAACGTTTCTACTGCTTCTTCTTTTAGGCCTGCTGCGTGTTGTTCCTTCTTCAGGGGCTCCATCCCCAGGCTTAAATTTACTTTCTTCTGATTTGTTCCTCTGAAATTCTACCGCCTCTGTCTCCTGTGCAACAGATTGATTCATAACAATCTTATTAAATTTTTCCTCACTCTCTTTGAAGCGTTCTGCGCATCAGTACAGTGAAGGACGTGTTGTTGTGTGTAAGGAATATCGGATAACATGCTTGGTATTTTTCCACTAAAAGGACCATTAAGTTCACATTTCTAACAGATTCTCGTGGATTATTTACCTGAATCTTGAAGGGGAGGGTAGATTCTCATTGTCTTCGTTAGCCAGGAAACTCAAAATGATATCGCGATCAATGATTGAGACTAGTCCTTCATCGAGAGGTCCTTCTTCATGAAAACTGCTCTGATTGCTTGCAATGTGATTGAAAGCAGGTCGCATAAAAGAGAGCCAAACACGTTGCAAATTTCCAGCAGAATTTAAAATCTTTAACGATCCGAAGTTACTGCACTTCTCGAATTTTTGTGAGAATTTCTTAGAAGGCTAGATACGTATCAGTTGTAAATATTGATAGCATCAGCGACGTCATTAGATTTATGTCAAAGAGTTTACTCTAAATAGTTAAAAATAGATGACGCAAATTTGGTCATCATAGAGATTTTTAGATAGCAAATCTGAAAGGCGCAATCACAACTATATCATAAACAGATTGCTTACGCACAATTAACCAATCTACGTATCCAAAATATAACACTCACGTTTATCTCAAAACTCAGTTTGGCTAGGGATTCTTTGGCAATGGATTCCAAAAAATTTATGATAATGATTTCTATCAGAAGAAAGAGCCACTCGCAACCTTAGTCCTTCTCAGCAAATCAGCAAATCGAAGAGCCTTCATACCAATTTCTTTAAATATCTCTCATCAAGCAGCTCTTATCTCCGCAGCGAACCCTATTCTACCACTTTGGCTCCTCCCAACGCAGAACCAAAGAGATTATAAAGAGAACATACAAATCAGTTTTCATTGCAATTGAAATGAATACTTTCTCAATTGAGCTGAAAGCACTCATTTCAAGGATAAATTATTCACATGGTCTTGTGTTTTAGTTCACACATTGTGTTTCTGTTCTCTCATTGTTGTATTTATAGTTCAAGGGTCCAGCATCACAACAAATCAGTGTGTATCCAGCCTCGCTGTATAAATTCGAATCCGAAATTTGTAATTCATTTTGATTTAATTTTTGGAGGGACTCCAATACATAAAAAGTAAAATATCCAATTATGAATTCACAAACATTACGGGGCGTGCCCTTGAATTTCCAGCAGCAGACTCCCTCAGGTCTGCTGCGTAACACCAGAGGCGGCAGCAGTTCCTATAGAGCTCCTGACGGCTTTTTCGGAAGAGAACGTCCTGAAGAAAGCGTCCGATACACATCAACCTCTTATCCCAAAACCCAGCAGCAAACAAACTACGGCTATTATTCAAACCTGAGAGACTATCAACCTCGAGAAGACAGATACGTCTCAGAACCATCCCCTGCGAAGAGAGTTGCAACCGATAATTACAGCACAGAGAAAGAAAAAGAATATCCTCCAAATTTCCACAACTATTTCCAAGAGAATCATCGAGAAACTGCCTTGCAAATCAACTTACAAGAGGCTAAGAAAATCGCGATTGCTTCGGTCTGCGGATTCTTGTTTACCAGCATATTAGTGAGAATCGCAAATTTCTTTTTAGGCAACGGGTTCGTTACGCTTAAGGGGGATGACCTCTTTAGAGTCATGGGTCTTACCGTGCTTCTGCTCCTGCCGTACGCGTATCTCGCGCTGCCTTTTGAATACCGGATTCATTACCGCTTTTATACCAACCTTATTTTCACTAATTCGCTGAGATACAAACGTTTAGGCGCTTACGCCGTCATCGCAGTCCTCTCTTGCTGCCTTTTCCACAACGTTTCACTGCTCTGCACCAGGACACCGGAACCATCAAAAGACGCTTTCAACAACACACTCGGTGTTTTTGTGACGGCTTATCTTATTTTAAGTTTGGTGGTTTTCCGCTCCGGACTTTACAAGCATAAGACTCCTTTAACCACTGTTGGGTTGATCATCAGGTCGGTTAAACCAGCCAGACTATTCAAGCATTTTATCACGAGAAATTTACTATTAGCGGTTTTCATTGTTTTGGTTGCTTTTATCACGAATTTTTGGTTTGCTGAATTGATTTTTCAGCCAAGTACATTGGAAGTAATCTTCGGAAAAGGAAGATTCGAGCATCTCCGTCGTAGAGACATTGAGATTACATTTGCTAATAGCGAGACCAGGAGCGAAGTCTACAGCTACATCATCACGACTTGGCTGGCTCTGTGCCAGATCACATTCACTTTGCGCGTCTACAAAAAATTCAAAGCGCAAACCGTCGCGAACTTAGGCTACATTTCAAGACTCAGCTACCCGCTCTTCGTCTACGGGCTTATCAACCCCCGCGATCCCCGAGTTCTCCGAGCTTCATTGGACTATTTGACTGCCAATCTGAGGTTGGAGAGCCGCAGATCGCTGTCCTCGAGCTCAAGGGCGTTAGATAGCTATAAGGATAGCCTGCAAATATTCTTCGATTCTGTGCTCAGCAACCTCAAGGCAATCAACCTCGCTCTTGAAAAAATCCGAGACTATAGGACGTATTATCGAAATAGTCAGAGTATTGATAACGTCCTCCTAGAACTGCGCTACACGGTCTTCTGCAACCCTAGAGAAGAGATTTTGAACCAATACTACGAGCAAATTAACATTGCGAAACTTCAAATCGATGTGGCAGCTCAGTGCTTTGTCACGATGAGATTGCTGGAGGGAGACAATGGAATGTTGAAGTACGACCTCGTGTTTAAGGATTTGGTTGAGCAGATCACCGCTTGCAGAGAAAAATTGGAGCTCTTTGAGAGCAGCCCTGAGCTTTGCTACCTGCACCGACCTTTGGAGTCTTTCCGAACGGCTCTTCATGAAGCCATTGAGATGCTTCAAGTTTATATGAAAAGAGATATTCGAAGCGTTCCGACCAGGATCGTTCACCCTGATTCGTCGTTTGCATATAGGGATTATTAGGCCTTTTCTTGTTATTAATTGACCTCTTATCACCTGTTTCCGCCTGTATTTTCAATCAAGGAGTTAAGAAATGCGAGGAAAATTCGACTAATGCAAAAAATGAGGCTTTTGTTAATTGACTGGGGCTAGCCAGGCCAAAAATTTGTAAGATATGTCTATCATAATAGAGATTATTTTTAATGCGCTAAATTTGTTAGTGTTTATAATTTCGATTTCGAATTATGAATCTCAGCGTGCCAGTATCTAACCAAACAGCGCCTTTTCCAACCAAGCGAACCACATACGGCATCTTCAGCTGTGAGAACGGCTGGGACTGCGCGGATTCTCTCATAATCTCCGTGATGAGTGTTGTTACGCTTATTTTTTATATCAGAGCGTCCAATATCATCGCGAAAGACAGGGCTAAATTGCTGGGTAAAACGGAAAAAGTCGTATTCAATATCGCCTTGGCGCAAATCGCTGTCGTAGCGTTCGTGAAGACATTCTATGACTCGTATTTCTGGCATTCGACACTCCAAACGATCAGTTTGATCAAAGATATCTGCATCTGCGTCGTTATCGCATATAATTACTTTCTCGAGCAGCACTATGAAACGGTGCATAAGACCGCCCAGGCAGGTGTAGTGATCGCCGCAGTTCTATGGGTTTACTCGTTCATTGAAAATCCGACCACGAGCCTCGATGCCACGTGCAGTATCGCGAATAATCTGTTATTTTCAGGCATGAACCTCTTAGTTAGCGGCGTGTCTGCTGCAATAGGATATTTGGCTCTTAAACTAATGATTCGTTTCCAAAATGAGGAATATGGGAACGAGAAACAGACGCAGGTGTGGGAAATGAAGCATTTGGAAATGAAAAACAAGCAGATCGAGATCACTGTGCTTCTTGTTGCGACAGTATCAGCCAATGTGGTTGCGTTTTTATGGGATATACACAAATTCATCAAGGGAGACACGAGAGACCGGTGCTGGGCTTTCTACCATGCACCAGGGTTATCCATGTTTTTGAAGAACATGGTATTGGATCTTTGGACGATATTAATCCCGTTGTGGGCGATATATTATGTGTATTTTATGAGATATCAGAGCTACTTTAAGCAGGCGACTCGGCAAGAATTCAGATCCAGACTGAGTGATTTCGATGACCCGAGAAGCGAAATGATTGAATTGGACTCCACGACGGAATACCGCCAAGCGCCATAGGAGATTTGATCAATCGTGAGATTAATAGGAATTGGAATAGACAATACTATAATGAAGGTGTTTTTGCTGTAAAATTTGTAATTCACTTAATTACCACGCATTAACTATGTTAATAAACGGACAGATTTGCACAAGTAAGTCTCTCTAAGGAGGATTATTGAAGCGAATTCTGAATGAAAGCATAGTTTTATAGAATATCGATAGCCAGTCTTAAATGACTCATTGAAAAGAAATGTTAATAATAGATTTAATCAATCAAAAATCGCTTGAGGTGAAAATTTTTAACACCATAAAAAACGAATGATTACAGTTTAATAGAGATCGGATATTATCACAATATCAGTTAAGGAAATATTAGTGAAGGAGGGTACCATTTTCGAGGAACTTGAAGATTGCTTGTTTTGCGAATCCTTGGGCTTCTTCCAGCTCGGAATTTGTCCAAGGCAGCTTAATTTTAGCGTTTTTGATGAGCGCGTCATGCAGCTGACTCCTCAATTCAGCTGCAAACGCTCTATGATTCTGCTCGTCCACCTTTCCGAATTGACTGAGCGTTTGTTCATAGATATTCGTGGTTTTTTTCAGTAGCTTATCGATCTTTGTAAGCCGCGATTTCGAGTAATTCTGCACGAATTCATCTTGAAGATAATACACGGTTTCCTCGAGAAATCTCTTCGAGCTCAGCAGCAGCTCAATGTATCTCGAATTAAACGATTTGATTTCGCTTTTCACCCCAGGGTATCTTCTCTGTTTGCTCGGTGGATAGAACGAGGAGATATCGAGGTTTTTTGCGATAGCGACGTCTTGGAAATATGATAGATAGAAGAGATCAGGGTCGATATCCATCTTTCTCACATCGTTATTCGCCTTTGAGATATTCGTCAAGAAGCGATTTTCGATATGCTTCAACGCGGATTTGAAAAATAACTTCTGTTTTTCTTCTTTGCGCTTGGTGGCTTTCGCCTCTCCCTTCTGAGTCTTCCTCAGTCTGATGAGCACTAGAATCATCTGCTCAAATTCGTTCAATCCAGCGATTTCGCTTCCGTTTAATGGCTTCCCTTGAAGAAGATTATCAATTAAGCCTCTCAATGGGCCAGAGGTTCTCTTGTCCATATCCTTGCTTTTGCTCTCCTCAGAGAACGCAAGACCAGCAAATGACTCCATCTCGGACTTTATGCAGGAATCGAGTGAGAGCGGGTTCATAGATATCATGGCTTCAAAACAGCCAATGAAAGCAGCAGATTGATTAGATTCGAGGTCTGTCTCTTCAATATCCATGTCTTCGTCGGTTCCTTTTGACTGAATTTTCCTCAATGAGCTCTTGAGCGTCTCGTTGCCAGCGCTGTCTGCCTTCTCGCAGCCCTCATAGTAATAAGGCGTTATCTCAGTGTTGAGATCTATTTCTTCCATTTCAACGTCCATGCATCTTTTGCGCTCTTCTTCTAACGTGTACTGCATGGAGGATGCGAGATTGTCATTGGGTTGCTCACAGAAAGAACTCCCTTGGACAAAGTTAGGATGCATGAAGTCGACGATATTTGTTTGCGTGCGTGGCATAAAGTGGTCTTCAGAGTCGCTTTCAGGGTAATCATTCAAAAAACTTGGGTTAATTTCATAAGTGTCGTGCAGGATGAAGGCCATTATAGTATATTTTGCGTTTCGGTTATTAGATTTTCTTCTTTTGTGTTTTCAGTTTTTTATTTTTATTTTGTATTTTCTCCACTATATATCTCTCTGTTGAGTCTATTTTAGAAATCTGATCAGTTACGAAGCATCTGAGAAATTCTGATTTCTGAGCATCGCAGTAATAACCGCTTTCTGTTGGTTAAGATAGCAACACCTGCTCCACCAAAAACTGAGTCTCTCCCCTCTTGTCTTAGGAGTTCAAGATCGAAATGAAAGATCGGGTGAATCCTTCTTAGGGAAATTAGGAGAAACGCTTAATAGTCCAATAAAGTCGATAGAAAGAGAGTTACGGTAAAACAATGAGAACCCTATGTAAGCATATGGAATCAGGTCATGCAGCCCCATGCAACTGAAGCATCGATGAATTTTTCGAAGCTTACCAACGAAAGAGAAGGGGGATTTATCTGACGCAATTTAAATTTATTGTTGAAAGTAGTCTGGTCAGATCTGATTTGGAACGTTTGACTCAAGGCTTCGGTACCAAAAAAAAATGGCAATGAAAAACTTCTTGTGGTTGAACCTGTTTGCCCAGGATGGAAAGGATGTAGCCGCTCCTCTGGCCTCAGAGAGTTATCATGAAAAATATTTATTTGGCGTTATTCTGCACGAGAGGAAATACTTTAATATTGCGGTACGTTCTCAATTATTTCAAATATTGATCCAACGCATTGTTCCAAAAGGGGTGTAACTGCATAAGAAATGCTGACTATGTCTCTCCTTTAGAACGATTTGATGAAATTTGAGTAGATTTCATAAGGCACTGAATGATTGAAGAGATTGTCGATGATAATGCTCAAAAAGGAACTTGTTCTGACAAAAAACATCATAGAGACAAGAAAATTCGATATCTCATGAAACAAAGCACGAATTGCTCAAATTTCCTAGAGATTGCATAGACAGGAGACCGTAATAGCGAATTTTTCTTCATTGAAAGATTTAATCGAAGTTGTTGAGAGACATAGAGTTATAGCTAATGCCAAGACCTTCAAACTCCGAGTTTTTCCTATCCGCGCCTCCATGAGAAAGAGATTTTGGCTCGGTTATTGCTAAATCTATGTCTGCTAAGCTAACCTCCAGTAATGAGTTTCCGAAAAGAAAGATCAGGCAGTTGTAAAATTTTCTAACCGAACTACGAATTAGAAATTTGTAGCAATATTCTCAGAACACTAATTAAAGATTTTCGAACTCGCACAATGTCTCGTGTTGGATGAAAAAGGGAGTTTGCTGTAGATTCTTTAACCAAGGAGACCAATCGAATTGATACAAGGCTTAAAAATTACAATAATAAAGCCATGACAACCAAAACGTGTAACTCTTATCATCAAATATCATAAAAACAGCAAAGGCCTACCTTCGACGCATATGGGTCCAGCATATCTCCACTGAGAGAAGCGGTATTATTCACCGTTGGCGCTCTTCTCCAAACGTCTCTTCCGCTATTTTCAAAAAAATCAAAATTAAGCAACTCGATTCTCATTGCAAGCGTTCATTACCCGAACCACCCATTAACACGAGCAGTCCAATAAGCTCCAGCGTAAAGCTCCTGATTTGAGCACAAATGGTAGCCAGTCGGGCAAGCGTTCACAGCCTTATTATTATTACACATCATTCAGCAACAAAACTCCTTTTATCTCTTTACCTCATAATATGAGCAAGCGCTGCAGCCAAGAGTCGCAAAAGGCGCGCTCCCATACACATTCAATGTGCTCTTTTGAATCGACATGAAATATTCAGCTTGAAACTGTTAGGCTAGGAGGTTCGAGTGAGATTTACTGTTCTTTAATGAGTTGAATATAGTAAAGGTGTCGATTAAGCAACTAGTTCCTGTGATATAAGGGTCATCACCAATATAAAGCGGGCCGGTGTTGTGCTAATTCAATAATTAAGTAAACTGGCTCCCTCGAACGAATTTTCTTACCACAAGAGCTCCATCAAGGATCTTTTGGCTGTCTAGCTGCCCGTTTATAAAGATCTGGATGAGTTTTTCAGAAAAAATGAGGCCGATGTTCGTCCATCGTCTCACAGTGAGCAATCCTTTGGAATCCAAGCTTTCTTTGATATTTGCGTCAGTATCGACGAGAACGTGCAGTCTGTTTTCACTAGGCCAAAGCTGGAGTGTTGGAGTGTATTCAGAGAGCGAGCTGCCTTTTCGGAACACCGATCTCCAGGTGCCTGTTGCGGTTTCGTTAAGGAAAATCCAAAAACTAATCGTGAATTGGCTGTATGCAAAACTATCGAAGTTGATTTGGACGTTGTTGCTGCTGTCGAACCTAGCTGAGTACCCTTTGCCTCCTGAAAGCTGTTAAGAGAGGGATAACTCACTGGATTTGTTACCATAAGCTGGGCCAGGGGTATGCGCGGTAACGAGATGGTTATTATAGCCTGAACTGTCAATGCCTTTGGAGTCGTCGAAGGTCCAAAGGCCGACGACGTCTGAAGGTAAGTTGTCCTTAGAGATATAGGTGTTTTTGTCTTGGAAGCAAATGGTGCCGGACAAGCTCAAGCAGTCGCTAAAGGAAATGAAATGGTGAGGTTGTGAGCAATAGGGAGAGGTTTACGAGGAGGTAAGAGCTGCAGAGTAGGCTGTGAGAGCACAGGCAGTGAAGGCGAGGATGAGCAAAGCTTTTTTCATACTCGATCTGTGAATAAATTTTGATTAGAACGCAAAGTATTCGTTTTTGATAGTTATCGATGTGAGTTTCTGTCGCCAACTCTAACTTAAATATAGTAAATTCGAAGTTGCTAAATGCGTTTTTTTGTGTTCTGCCAACAAAATGAGATAGCAATGCCAGTAAAATACCTGAATCAAGCTAATGAGAGGCCTATAAGAAAGTTTTCAACGGATATGCATTGTAGTTGTCAGATTCCAGCAGCATATTGTTAGAAATTGCGGTTTAATGTGTCGTAATACATTGGTAGTCCAAAGGAACATCACCGCTGTCGAGGCTTAAACGAAGAATACGTTTATGATATCAAAGATTAAGAGCAACTCATTGTTTATATATTTATACATATGGCATTTTCAGAAGACAAACAGTATAATTGCTTGATAAAGGGCTAGTGAACACTCTTAATTTCAACAGGGAACTAAAGAAAAATATTAAGAACTTACTTCAAAGAAGCGCGTAAGATTGTGTGTCTCAGAGTTTTTAAAAACGCTCTAACAAATTGAATGTTTAATCAAACTCGCTGTCGACATAAAACAACTCATAACAGAGGAGTCTCATCTTCTCTATCTTTAATATCCTCAAGTAATTAAGTTCAGCACTACTTATCATGATGAGCAAATCACATAGTTATAGCAGCAACTTATCATTTGACACCATTTTTTCCGTTTATCATATCCCTTCTCTAGCTGCTATCAGAGTAACTAAGAAAGAATTACTATATCCATGGTCAGAGCCTTGGAAAGTCTCAATCTAAGCCTGATTTAGCTCTGAATTTCATATCTGAAAAGTTTCTTTGAACTCATTGCCAAAATAGGCTTCATCATCTTTGCCCTCAAATCGCTTCGAAAAGGCTACAACCCTAATCCTCAATTGCAGGAAGAGAAAATTACGGCTTTTCTTCTTGAAATCTTTGCAAGCTCATCTTATATAAAGAAGATATCGGCGCGTACTCTCATGAAAATAACAACGAAATATACTCACAAAGCGTTTCAGCAATTGATATGTATATCGCACAATAGCATGCACTACGTCTGAGAGCTTTGAAGTACAAGAAGCAGTTGTTCCTGACCTATTATGCTCTCTTTGGTTCTTCTGGTCTACCAGCGTTCCAGTTAGGGGATCTTGGCTTGCCACCAGCACCAACAACGAGGTTCAAGAATCTTTTGTTGTATTGGATTCTCTTCCATGCTCTGCCCTTTGGCTTCTTCTTCAAGACTTCCTTTTTCTCAACTTTTGGAGTTTGCTTCTTGACCTATTTTTGCACGGGAATGAATTGAATATCGACTCAGAGGACGAGAGAGAGTTACCTTACCGGCACGAGACAGTGAACCGTGGAGCTTTCCTAAAAAAGAGGGAGAGTGAGCGAGGAGAAAACGCAAGAAACTGTTTACCCATTCTGAATTATTTTTTCTCTTTAAAACTTTGAGTTTTTATTGTTATGAAGGAAATTTTGGCATTTAATTCCAAATCCTTACAAACGAGATTGGAGTATTAGAAGTATTGTTTGTTGCTATCTTTAAGGTGAAGCGTAATGAAACCGCTGAGGCGCATCTATCAGCTGATTATATAACTTTGTGGATAAGAGATGACTTGATGTAGATGAGTTGAATGTGTAATAATGAAGTATAATGATAAGACTTCCAAAGCAATGAGAGGAAAAAACCTTCATAACGATGAAGCTAATATCCAATGAATCTGCTTCTGTATATATCTGTATATAACACTAATAAGAGAATTAATAGAGCCAAATGCTAGATTTTAGATGACCCTGCATTTGTTATTGCGCACCTAACTTATGAATGAGGTAGAACAATTCATGGCCTATTAATCAAAGCTTAATTCTCGCCTTAGAAATGCCTTCAAAAATGTTTAAAATTCCGATTGGCTTTTGCAATGCAAGGAGAAGAAAAAAATTTCGATAGCTTGATTCATTACATAATTACATAAGTTACTATTTCTCGATTCTACTTTCTTCTAGTCTCGACTCTCTTAACTTCTTAAAAGCTCTTATCTCCACAAAACCCGATTGATTTGCTTTATTAAATTTCAGTAATTTATCAACCAGTCTATTACTCTCAACAGCTAATGATACAGGTATCATCTCGTATTTAAACACTGTAATATGAGTTACATTATGTTCAACTAAACCCGATTCTATCCCTAAATTCCCTCGGATCCGCAAGCCCGGATGTCCTATTATATTAGAGTTTGAGACAACATTTATCGAAAATTTTGCTATAATGATTCTCTGATGACCTGATTTAGGCGTGGAGCTCTTTGATGATCCCGATCGCCTTCATCGTTGAATCATTTACAAAAATTTTCTGGCCCGGAGTTATAAACTCAGGGTAGTACTTGAACCTCAGCCTGAGAACTCGCGATTTTTTCAATTCAATTTTCAGGTGCCTTAAGCTTTTTTTCTTTTTAACACTGAGCTCTTCCGCCGCTTTAAAGCCATTTTTCTCTTTCGCTTTCTGATCGAAGGAGACTTTCGCTTTATTCTCAGGCATTTCGAGTGATTGTTTTCTGTGATTATCGATGCTCTTGTGGTTTACCTTTTCCTTCCTGCTCGGCTTTTTCGAATTGAGCGCTGAAGCTCCCTTTGATAGGTTTTCTGATTTCCCTACCAGCTGGTCGTCTTGAGAACGAGACCGTGATTTCTTCAAATCTGGAAGATCAGAGAGCTCCGACAACGAGGCAGTGTCATCGGAAGGAAAGATATCAGCGCCTTTTTTCACGAAACGGAAATAAAAGAACTCGCGTTCACTCAATTGCTCGAGAGAATTATCGTCCAACACAAGCGTACAGACCTGATTCGTCGTCATAGAGATAATGGCCGGTTCGTAGTTCTCCCAAAGGATAACGTACTGGCTGCTTGCTTCTAATGGAGTGATCTCAGCGCTGAACTCCTGATATGCCTTTGGGTTAGACTTGCTGTCGACCAAAACCATGCCTGCGGCGCAAAAGGGGTTCAGCTAGTATATTTATCACGGGATTACCTCGTCTAATAGCGTTTTTGTTGGAATCTAACCACTGCTGAGTGAATTTCCCAAGGCGAATAGCGAGGGAGCAGGCTTGGCCGCAGGAGGCGGATCTGACGGAAACCTTCTTACAAAGGATTTCTGTTACTTCGACGCCTCTGGAGAATAGTGGAGACATTATACAATTTGCATAGGAAGGTGAGCTGGCTACCTAAACACTCCCTTGTCGTCTGGTCCGATATTCAATATCTGATGTAATCTCACAGTTCCTTTTATCACTGTTCCAGCCACGATCAGCTTTCCTCCGATTTCGAAGGTTGTATGAATATAAAACTAATGTCGAATTGAAATATAGTTGCAATGTGACGAATCTGTCAAGAGTACCTCAGTTTTTAGATTTTGGTTGGACAAAAGTCGATTATTTACAGGAAGGAGGTTTAGAAAGTTTTTGAACAAGTCCAACCCTCGTCCAGATTTGTTCGATAGCTACAAAACAAGTCAATTGAGCGCGGGCTACTGAGCGAATTACTTACCGTGAATATAGGCGTCACGCTTTCTTGCTTCATCATCCTGGAGATAAACACCACGTCTTCATTGCTTTTGATCGTCGTTGGAATCTTATCCGCGAGAGAAGAAATCTTTGAGTGCAACTGCAACCGAAACCACTTATTAGCCACGGTTAGTCCTTTATATTTACATGGATGATCAGTGATTCAAGGTCGTCTTCGTCCACCTGGTCAATATGCGTGATAACGATCGCTATTGGCACTTGGAAAAGCGCTGCGAGCTTAAAATGCTCTTCTGCTCGCTTCGTTATCCCCTGAGTCGCCGCAATGACCACGAGGGTATAATCAGGATACATCGAACACAGACTCGTCACAAGCTTGGACGTATAGTGCTGACGGCCTTCTCCATCGATAAAAGTCAGTATCTTAGTGCTCATATCGATGATTTGGTCCCAGGGATAAAACTTTGAATCTGAGTAGTTCGTCACATTGCCTTGACTATCGAAACCTAAAATCTTATTTTCCATATGCGGTTATTTTCCTTTCATAAGCACAAAGAATACATGATGATTATTGCTCCTTTGCTTTGAAATCCCTGCGCTCGCGGAGCCTTTGCCATCGTCCGGTCTACCAGAGGTCAATACCCCAATCTTTTATAACTCAGTCATATATATCCACGGCATTTGCCTTACCAATGTAGTCTTCCCTGCACCAGCTTCACCTAACAGCATTATTTTGATATCCAACTTGATTCCCTCCTTCAGGCAATTGCGGATCATCACATGCGCGATTTTCCCTTGTTTCATTTGCTTTAAGTTCAATACGATAACATCAGCGTTCAATGATCCCGCCATGCTACAGAGCGTTTCTAATTCGCATTGAAATTACTGCAAAACGCATTTTTTTTTTTTACTTAACGAGTCAAACATTTCTTTCTTATTCAACCCCGTCGCTTTTCCATCGACTTCCACCCCGATTATATACTTCGCTTCGCCTTTGCCCTCCTGCAGACGAAAACTCATCTGAGCTGTCAAATGATCCAGCTGCTCCCTTGTAGGATTCACAAGTTTGCTCTTATACTGTCTGGCTTCGTTATCGTCGTCCTCATCATCAAAATCCGAGTAGTTCTGCTCTGTATTAGATATAGTATTATCATATTCTTTATTTAAAAAATCTTCAAGGGCGAGTTCTGCTGATGAGTCACCTTTGCCTAGCGCATTGGAAGTATTGAATCGAAATACGGGTGAAAGATACCGAAGGTGCCTGCTTTGACCAAGAAAAGTTTCTCTGGGTTCTGGAAAATACTTTTTGTAGTCCCGTTTGTTTTTTCTTCTTCAATTACCGGCTTGCCATCGGGACTTGAGAGCTTTGGCTTGTCTTTTTTTCGTCTCCGAGGCTCGTGGCTGTTTTGCTTGGGCTCTACTCCTGTGGAGGGATTCATGTAATAAAGTTATTGGGAAAAAATTTTATTGCAAAAGTCTCCTGACAAAGATTCAGAGTGTTTGCAAACTTTTTTCAATTACTCTTGATTATGCAACTTTAATGCTGAGAGGTATTATTGAGAGATAGAAATATTAGCGGTCGATCCTTTCCCAGAGAGAGGCCTATCAGTGTCTCAATCGTATAAAAAATATAATTATAGAGGATGTATAAAATTTTGTGTTTTGATCTCTCTAATTAGGCTTCTTTTGTGAGTGGAGTTTGATGTAAAATAGCGAATGGTGTCGAGCAAACTTTTAAGTTGTTTGCGTTTTTGCATGATTTTGTATATTCTAGAGAATGCAGAGTCATTACAAAGAATTTGATAAAGGTTAAGTCGATAATATGGGAACTTTCTTCAGCTTCTGCACTAAATTAGGAATAAATTGTTTTCTTAAGCGTGTATTTTCTTAGCTGTCTTTCAAAATTCTAATAGTAATCATAATGATCATAATATTGTATTCCGTTCTGTTTTCCAAAGCTTTGAATCGCCTTTACCTTCTCTCTCGCCCACCCTTCGGATGATAGATAAAGAGTTACAAATTTTTTCCAGTTTGGGTTTTTCATGAGGGTAATCGCTGCTTTGTACTTTCTAATTTTGTTTCCCCGAAGATCGAGGACTTCTAAATTTTTCAAATTTTCATTCTTGGTAAGTATAAGCGCTCCTGCATCTGTGATCAAATTCCAGCGTAATGAAAGCTTTCTCAGCTTTGGTGGGCAAAATTCCAAAAGAGAAAGGTGTTCATCTGTCAGATCATTGTTATCTAAGTACAACTCTTCTAAATTAATCCATGAGAGTAGGTGTTTAGATAAAGTAGCGAGCAATGGAACAATTTTGAATTTTGATGAATTTTGATTACTGAAAGCTAGATCCAATTTTCTCGCCTTCGGAAACCACAGTAGATAGGCGTTCTCCAGATTAAATCCCTCCCCCTCCAAAAATTCAAGGTGTATGACTTGGTACCTGCGATAATGAAGAACGGTCTCCCGTTGCGAAGAATATGCTGGTATTTTCTCAATTTCCTTCTGAAAACTTTCATCCAACTCATTGATTATCAATTCAAAGTCAGCATGATCTTTTATTTTCCTGAATTTCTGATAGTATTTTGCATTCAAGCAACGCACCTGCATTAGCCAGCCTATTTTGATAACGGGTAAAGCTGTAGGGTCATGATTTTCAAGAAAGGGGATAAGCCCTTCGTGATGAAATTCGTTGAATTCGACATGGATGAGTTTTAGAGCTTCCCAGCTTTTATTTCTTGCTAAGGAAGTCACTGCTTGGATCGTTCTTATCTGGTTTTTATTAAAATTAATATCTTCCATCTGTGTCCAATCTTTATTTTGACTGAAAGAAAGAACGCCTTTATCGGTTATAGCGTTTTGTGCTAAATTCAGACTCTGTAAAAGTTTCCATGTAGAGTTTTCTGCCAAGCTGCTACACCCTTCATCTCCTATCAGGTTACTAGAGAGATCAAGTGATCGTAAATTGGTCCAGAAGGTGTTCTTCCCAATTAGTACGGCTCCGTTATCGCTTAACTTT
>ENA-UOTX01000569-UOTX01000569.1-compost-metagenome-genome-assembly--contig:-NODE-569-length-37634-cov-7.021088_pt1 | contig 37634 bp, 21 predicted proteins | sample MGYA00238143_ERZ746982 | MGnify/ENA primary metagenome ERZ746982 (study PRJEB28758, sample SAMN06268862) | compost metagenome | isolation source: single cell | place: USA: California, Emeryville, Joint... | reverse complement strand
GGGGAAAATTCTCTACAATTCTTGCACGTTGTTGCCTTTTTCTTGAGATAATTGCTTTTCGATCATAATTTAAGAATTGTTTCTTCCTCTTGGTGTTTTACTAAATGTCTGCTTCTTTTTTTTTCTCTCTCTCCATACTAAGCACCATCTTTTCTAAATTTGCATCCTATACGTCCTCTTTACACATTATCAATTGATCTTTGCATTTAGAGTATTTGAAGTCAAGACTAAGAAAATCTGCCTCATCCAAAATCTAAAATTCTGCTAAATGGGCAAATCTTACAATAGATGGCTCATAATTTCATATCTCCTTTTCTTATTAATATGAAGCTGTTATTTTGAATTTGTCTGGTAGACAGTTACTAAATCAAATCAAAAAAACAAAATTTAAAAATGTCAACAAGATCAAAGGGACAGATCGCATATATGAACCGTGGAAGAGGAAACAATCAACTTAATAGAGATCTCAGGAAAAAGGAAGCTCTAGAATACCAACAAATGCTGAAGGATATCTCGAATTTAGAAGAAGAAATATCAAAAAGTCAAAACTTTAACAAGTCTTCCAATTCATTCAAGCATGAAACGCATTACGCTGAAGCTAGAAGCACAAGCAGCTCTCAAAGTTCGAAAAGGACGGTTTATAATCCCAGTTTTGTTAAAGATAACCTGGGATCCTTTGCAACAAATAAGGCGAACAAAGAAAATACACCGGTGTATGATATGATAAGGAATGCCTCAATTGAAATTGAATGCAACGCTGCAGGAAGAGACAAAAAACCTCGGAAACTCGACTCTAACAGTGCATTGCTGAACCAAGAAGATATGGATGATGGAGACTCCATCCATGAATTAAGAGAAAAAATACACAAGCTTCAACTAAAGGACGCGATTCAAAGACAAGAAATTAGTAAATTGAAGCGACAAAATGAGCAAATCAATAAAGATGTCACTGATCTTGAGCATAAAGTTATGAAACTGGAGCAGTCAAGAAAAACAGTATGCTAGCTTGTCTTGATACATTCTCATTAAAACTAGGAACTTCCGCAGAGAGAAGAAAGACGAAGTCCGAATCAAGGGTCCAAAAAGCGAGAACTAAAAACAGCTACACAGGATTACTTAGATCCTCGAGTTGAAGAATTAAGTAAAGTTTTCTATAATTTTTCCACAACCTGAGCCGCATTTACTTGTTAGAAAGAAATATTAAATCGTATGAGACTCAGCTAGAAGAGGTCTCTGAACGGAAAAAGAAGATGGAAGAAGTGATTAAGCAACTTCTTCTTGAAAAAGAGCTCAGTAGGATAAACAACGATCTTCCTCAACAACAATCGATCGAAAAAAATTATTCGGAAGAACATATTAGATCCAGATCGTTAAATCCCCAATTTGCTGACAAAAGGAACGTTGCGCTTGAGCACGATCGTCAGCATCCGAAAAGGGAAAAGTTTATCACTTTGAGGAATTCAGAAGATTTACTTCTAAAACATGAAATCTGCACCCGAGCAAGCCCAATTGAACTGAATCACACTCTGAACTTGGAATCAAGATCAGTCGATTTCGGTAGGAGTAGAAGAGGAAGATCAAATCAAAAAATGTTTGAAAATCTTCGAAATTTAAACCTCTCACTTCCAGCAACTGAAATTCTATTCTCGAGTCCTAAAAACTTTGAACAAACTTCTTCAACAATCTTTGGGACAGCTGGTACTCCCAACAAGCAAGTAGGAGATCGCTTTTTACAACTCAAAGAACTTACAAGTGGATCTAATAGCATGAAATATAATGTCCAAAAATCTAACCAGAATTTGTCGGCTTCCTTAAATTTTCCAATACAGGATGCATTCAGAACACAGAACCAGTCCCAGGAATCTTTTAATAAATTGCTATTAGACTCAAGCTATTTGTATGGACCTCAAAGTACATCAAACAAAATGGCTGGAAAAACTCTTGATAGTGTGACTATAACTGATCCACTTCAACAGAATCAACACTTCGTAAATCTATATTGATTTTGCAAAACACTAAACACCTCTACAAAGAGACCACCACCACAACGACGATCAGGAGATGGATCAGATGAAAACATAGTTGATTCCCTTAACAATTATTCTTGGCATGAAAACCACAAGCATCGAGAAACTAATCAAGTAAATCTTCCTTTTATTAGCAACCTCTGTAATATTTGTCTAGGACTTGAAACAAAATGACAACATTATCAGCTTTAATTCCGGAATTGCTCAAGGAATTCTCAGTATTGAAGATATATTCCTTCCTTTCTTAACGTGTTATTTCTCTTAGATGAACTGAAAATGAAGATTTTGAAGCGTCGCCCATAAGGCAAGAGCCTACCAAAGATTTATTCATTTAGATGTCCACAATTATCTCATATTTACTTGCTTAAGATTCATTCATTCATAGCGGTATTACATCTTTGCTCTCAGCAACTAATTGTTTTGTATTATGTATTATGCATTAACCCAAGAAATTGCTTAGTCAAAACAGTAACGTTACGACTTATAAAGGAGGTATAAGGAGTATAAAAATTGTTTAGAGTACCCTTGATCAAATTAGAGGGGGAAAATACCCAGTTATTTGTCTCATGTTGCAACAGTTTCGGTCTGATAAACCAAATTCCTTGAAAAAGCCACTTGAGCAACCAAGGCTCAGATATTGAAGTAAATTTGTAAAATAAGCAAGCTAAATGTCATTTGAAATAGAAAACCAAATTGTCAAACAGGTTTTTGCGACACCTAGCGGCTTTCTCATGCAAAATTCATGAGTTCTTTTGAGCCTTGAGAGTGTTTTTCAATAAGTTCAATTCAATTTTCTGATCGTGCTAGCATTAATTCAAAAGACCTATGATTTAACAACACAAGAGAAAATAGATGAAATTTGCAAATATTTCCATTCTTTCTGTTGATCAAAGGAGCATGATAATATAATGTGATGATTCAAAAGGATCTATGATCCAAAAGGTATTAATTCCCTTGTTAAGTGACAGTCCATATGGATTTTGAAACATAAATTATCTTCATATGAAAGTAATTTCAAGGTAAATAAATTAGTCAAAGGTAATTGCAGAGAGAGAGAGGAATTCCCACATTCAGAGATTTTATAGGCAGTTAACAGTCTGAAGTTAGCAAAGTAAAACAATTATTCAAAATTTAGTAAGAACCAATACCTTTTCAACGTATCAAACCAATGCTTGATTGCCAAACAACTCACCATCTATTTCAATGTTGAAATGAAATGCAAGAAGAGCATTGTAGGCTTCTTTTTCGAACTTTTGGTTGTAAAAAGATCATTTTTACTGCTGCCCAAAGTGAGATTGACAACTCCTATCTTAACCACTTTTTGTATTATTCCTCTTTTTTTTTTTGCTTTACAAACTCAAAATGGATGATGACTTATGCAATTTTTCATAGAAATGTTAATTCAACTAACGATTTTTCTGGCTGAAGCAATTTGAACTAGATTCAATGGAAAGAAAATAGAGTTAAAATAATTTGAATCAAACTAGCAACATCCTCCTTCTTTCTTAGGTTTCTCAGTCTTGCCGTCGAGGCGAACTCCTCCACTTCCAGTAGAGGCGCCGGTTCCTGACGTTGGAGTTTCTCCTTTGTCTGAGTTTATCATCGTCTCTTTGATCTCCTTGGCAATACTAAAGAAAGTGTCGTTTACGTTCAAGCTGTCCTTCGCACTCGTTTCGAAGAACTTGATACCAAATGAGTCAGCAAGTCTTTTTCCTTCTTCATAGGTCACAGATCTATCAGGGACATCGCTCTTGTTTCCAACCAGAATTTTGCAAACTTTCTCGTTTGCATGCATTTTAATTTGCTTCATCCAGTTTTCGATGCTGTTGAAGGAATCTCTATCATTGCAAGCGTAAGTAAGGATAATCCCCATGGCTCCTTTGTAGTAAGTTTGTGTGATAGTCTTAAATCGTTCTTGACCAGCAGTATCCCAAATTTGCATCTTGAGCTTCTTTCCATCGACGTCAATAGTCTTGATCTTGAAATCAATACCTATTTTGAGTGTTTTTCGTCAAGGTGGAGTAGCTAATGGTGTAATTACCAATTGTGGTAAGATGAGAAGTAGTGAAATTGTTTTCGCAGAATCGTAGTAGTAGACAAGTTTTGCCGACCCCAGAGTCGCCAATGATTAGTAGCTTTACCAACAAATCATAGCCGCTGTTTTTAGTAGCCATACTGAAGTACTCTTTAGCCTTCTTGCTCTTTTTTTGAATAATTAATTTTATAAAAACTTCATTCAACACTTATCTAACTGAAGAGAAATTTACGGTATCATTATGACACAATATTTTCATACTGTAGAAGCAAAACCATTACACCAGATTTAAAGTTCAAGACTGCTCAAATACCAGCGTTGATAAGCGTTATATCATAGAATAGACCTGGGATGATGGAGAGAAGAATTGATAGATAATTACTAAACTTATTACACATCTCGGTAGTAGTGTTTATTAAAAAAATTCGGACTTCATTGTAAGTGCAAGTTGCAATTGAAGAGATAAAATTGAGAGGAAGGCAATTTTGCCCAACTTTCAGAGTGAATTGTGCTGACAGCAGCAAACTCTTTGATGCAAGAGATTTCTATAGTTCATCGTTGCTAGTTGCACTGTATATGGAAATAGGAAAATTGTTTCTGTATGTTTTTTATAGATGTGCTTCACGGTAATTTGATTGAATTCGCAATAATGTTACAGAGTAAATCTATGTACAATATATTGAATAGGATGGGCTAATTTTCCCCAAATGCTATTGTCCCGAGAAGACAACTTCTAGCGAAATTGGATCCATAAGCTTCTATCAACTTAGACAGAAGAAGAATGTTTTCAAAAACAATCTGAATAATTTGAAAAATTTTACATTCATTGTTTGTGAAATAAAAACACAAAAAAATCTGAAATAAGGAGGAAGAATAATTATTGCTTAAAAAAAGAAAAAGAGAAAATCACTATTTCAAAGAGAAGATGATGGAAGCATTTATCAAGATCCAATGCAAAGATGGAATAGAATTCAAAGTCTCAAAAAGAATATTGCCACATTGCAAGTCCTTGTCATTGATGCCTGGATGTATATTCTTGTCAATTTCTTGAACTTTCTTAAATACCTGTTCATAGTTGACGATGATGAAATCAAAATAGAATTGCCGGGTGACCTTTTCCAAAAGATCATTGAGTTCTTCCAACATTTCAACTATGACCTGGGCAAAGCTAAAGTAATCAGAAAACCAATTCAAACTTCAAATTTTGCGCTGCTTACTGATGATTGGTGTGCAAACTTTTTTAAATCTCTGACTGAAGATGAGCTTGGAGAGATTGTGATGGTAAGTATTGATATTTAGCTTCATGTGCTGAGATTTGCTTGGGCAGGCCGCAAGTTATCTTCAATCTCAACTTCTTTTCGATTATGGATGCTCCTACGTCGCATGTTGCTTCAAAGGTATATAACCGCTGTTACTTCTTTTGTTTTGCTATCAATTTATAATTGCAAAGATCGCACATTAGAAGAGACAAAACAACAATACGAAATCATGGAAGACTTCACTCCTGAACTAGAAGAACAACTAAAAAAAGAATATGCTATGCAAGGCATATTTAAAGATCCCACTTCTCAGGGTATGGATATTGAGAAGAAATTCTGATAAATTGGGAGTTTGGTTTCATTATGCAATACTGATTATTTTAAAGGTTTGGAAAAAAGAATAGAAAATCTGCATATATACATTAACCGTGCAGTGATCTCTCCTGTGGTTTTTTTTTATTCTTGAGTTGTATTTTTTAATAGAGCAGAATTTCATTCAGAATAACCTATACAACAGCCCAGAAACTCTAAAAACGAAGAAAAGCGGAGAGAATCTAAATTCTAATCAGCAAAGTTCAGTCAGAGTCTAATTGACTAATTGATAGAAAGAACTATAATAAGTATATCTAGCACAAAGGTCGTCAGAGTATTTGAGAAATGCTACCCAAAACTTTGATTTTATGAGTATATTGAATGCTATTTTTCAATTTCATTAATAATTTCAATTTAACTTGTAATTTCAAATCTTGAGAATTACTGCCAACTAAGCTCCAAAGAATTGAAAGGGTCACCCAAGGTCGCATGCAGACACTCTCAAACTCTTCTAAACAAGATTACGTGACATCCTTGTCTGACGTGCGTGTCAAAGCATCCTTTAGATTCTAGGAGAGCTGAAGAAAATTCCTGGTTCGGCTCTAATCATGAGAAGAGCTTTTAAAGTATGTTAGAAGACCCCACCTAGAAGAAAGCAATTAGTAAGTGCTAACATATTCCTCCTTTTCACAACTTTCTCACTGTACTCATATATGAGAGTCACTTTGTCCCATAATCTCTATTTCTTCTTTCTTCTATCGAGTTTTCAAAAATTCAAAAAAAAACAAAAAACAAAACAAATTCAGAACGAGATTCTGAGGGTGTTTTTTGTTGCTATGTGCTAAAGGCAAGCTCCTCCCATAATGATGACAATCAGAAGGCCGAATACTATTACTAAGGATCATTCCTTGGTAACATGATTGAAACTGCTGAAGGTTTTAGTAGTCTGAGTAGGGAGTATTGAGCTTTCCTTGGCAAATATAGCTTTTTAACTTCAGTTAAATTCCCTCAAAGTGATTCTAATAGAAAGATTTGATTACTTTCAATAAGTACACAATATTTCAATATAATAACCTTCTTACGTTCAGTTCTTTTCCCGGGCTCCCAGGATAGCTTGGTAGCGATTCTAATAAGCCTAGGTGGAGCAAGCTAAACAAGAATAATTAAATTTCTTTAGTAAGCCCTCAACTGCGTTGGTAAGGAGTTTTTCATCCAAGGTCATTTATTCTTTAAAAGATAATCCGAAATTTAATGGATATAATTACACTCATCCTATGTTCAGACCTTGGATAGCATGAGAATGTTAACGTTGAATCTTACGAGATGAACCATCCTCTTTTCTCAAAGTGGAGAGAAGGGTCAGAATGAAAAAGCTTTCCATATGCATGTGAATATTTAACGTTTTATCTCTTCCCAGTTTCGAGAAGCTTGATATTTGAGAATCAGAGTGACAATTTTCAGCAAGGAAATCTTATCAATATTTTATATTCAAGGATATTCAAAATTGTTCCTTTTTACTTTTTCGGACATTTATAATTGCTTTCATCGATAAATTGGTACAATCTTCAAAGTTTATCTGAACATTTAGGAAAATTTAGATGTGTTGACTATTTGTTGATTTGTCGTTTCTTAACTTTCAATATCTCTGCTATGCAAATATCTGAGAAAATATATAGTTAAGACATACTGGGTTTAAGGAATCATTAATAATTAAGCACAAAGTTTAAGGGCATGTGCTGCAGTACAGTTCTATCATCTTCAAATATGATGCATGATTCGCTTCCTTAAACTCGTTAGGCATGATCTGCATGTAATTTTTGAACCATTTCTAAAAACTGTTAAATTTAATCCTCAATGACAATTAATTACCTTGTGTTTCAGGAAACTCCAGTAATTGACTTCTTCCAAAGCAACTCTGAATAATTCGGAGAGCACCTTAGCGAGCATGATATTCTATGAGAATGTAAGTTCCATGGATCTAGTTCGAGGTCAAATTACTTCAAGGTCTCCTCTTTTTCGAAGCATGCTTTTGCTGCTGTATCCGTAATCTCCAATTCCTTCGCCTCCTGATTCACAGATCAGTTTATGCAGCTTACTCACTTGATCTAGAAGAGAATCCACTTCGACATTCCAATTCTTTTTTTTCTCGAAGAAGTGTCTGATTTCTATGAAGAGTCGAATAGCTTCGCCTTCATTTGTCCATTGCACTCGCGAGTTCTTCTTGAGTTCATCAAGGTATTGCTCTAAGCGTCTCATTTCTTCTCCGTATGATTCTCCGCTTATGATTCTTGGAGCGACAACGGTTGAAAGAAGATTGAACGCAGTTTGGTATTGTTTGCATTTCAAAAAGTTCTTCGATGCCCTCTCGAAGATGCAATTGGACATGTATTTAAATGCCTAACAAACTTAGATTCTTCGGCACGTATCAATAAGTTACCTTTGATTCGATGGTAAATTCTTGTGGAACTTGCAGCTTACTCTCTAGGAACAATTTGGACCTCTTATATCTCTTCCTTCCCTATCAAACTCAGATAGAACCAGGATTTCTATGAAAAAATATACGATAGTTTTGTAATTTCTGTGAACTATCTCTCTGATTGCTCGAAGCTTTTTTGGTGCTATGTCTAGAATGATGAAAAGGAATGATGGGAAATGCTCAGAAAAAACAGAAGAGAATGTTACCTTTGCTTGCAATAACGAATAAAAAGATAGCATACTCCCAAAGCCCAATTAATTCAAGCTGATAAGCAAACGACTTCAAAAGACGATATCTGAAAGCTTTTTCTTCCTTGTCAGCCTTCATAGAGGTAGCTTCTGGTAGATTGTGCTTAAGATATTCATATATGATCCATAAATGCTTAGTGTCCAGGACGTCAGTGCTACGGGAGTAGGTGTTCAAATGTTTGTAGAGGAATTTGGTATCAGGCTTGCAGAAGAAGCTCATAAGGATGTAATAGAGATCCAAAACTAAATTAGATGCATTAAGTCCGTGAGGAAAAAAGGATTATCGTTTCTACTTTTTAAATCGGCGATAGCTTTATCAATCGAGTTCAGATTCCATCCTGAGAGAATGTCAGGCGACCGTTTTGCTTCATTTCCTTGGAATTTTTCGAAAATATTTTCGAACCTTTGTTGAGGTTTTTCGAGGAACCAAATTCTAATTCCAAGTTTTCTGATCCATTCCATATCTTAAGTAAGAAGAATGAGCATAAATATCATAGATGGCATTAAAAATACCTTTGTAGGTGATGTCTTGACCGCTGAGTAAATCATACACTTGCTTATACTTAATTATCAACAGTTTAAGAGCTACACCTTAGAAAGTGATTTTACTGCATGATTTTGAGTCTCGTTTTGAGCGTCCCAAATTTGAGCTTCCTTCAGCAGCGCTCCTGGAACTTTTAAATTCGATAGAGAAATCTACACATGAGAGAAAAAAAATAATTCGCATGTTTAATGGTCGACTCCGAAATGAAAAAACTCTACCAATATATTTTCAAGATGCTTTAAATTGGCATCTCCCGCTTTTTGGCTGGCTCGTCTTATCTTCTTCGCACTTAAAAAGAGCTTAATTAATTTTATCGCATGCTCCCATGACTCTTCCTCATACTCTTCATGTCTCATGATGTCTTCGATTAACTAGATATATTCCGGAAAAAAGAGGTAAGGATTAGAACTAGCTTTTCAAAAGTAGAGTACTTTCGTCGCTTTCACTTCCAGCCATTTGGACAGTGCATTTTTTCTTGCGTAGTCAGTATAGAACTTATCTCCGAGTATCTCCTCTGAAGCTTCAATTTCTTCTAAAATGATCTCTTTCTGTGGAGGAGTCATCGATCGAGCCTTCGCTCCATACTCTTGTAGGTCAAAATCAGGATTTCCAAACAGGATATTAAACAAGCTGAAAGTTTCCAAGTCCTCATCAGCCACGGCAATCTCTTCATATGAATATTCACCGCTCGAGAGATACTCAGTGAAATGTGCAAGCGCTTTTAAAAATGGACCTTTTGCTGGGAATCGAGGTTGACTTGATGCAACTCTTTGGTTGATAGTTCTGTCATTTTTCGTTGCCAGGATTGCAGGTTCATTTGCCTTTTGTGGTGAAAATGACGCATTTACCAGCTCTCTCATGAGTGGCTCGTAGATTTTTGTAATCAAACCTTTCAGACGTTTCTGATATTCGGTGTATGATTTTTCAGGGTTCACCTTGCTCGAGTACAAATCTTTATGTAGAATCACCTTATGGATCTCGATTTGACTGCATCCTTTAGAGTTGCATGACGGAACAGCAATTCCATCTCGAGTCCAACCGACTCTAAATGATTTATGAAGGGAGAACTCTTTACGAGTTGCTACTGGCCGGTCTTGCAGTTTCTGTGGTTGATATTCAAAGAGCTTTCGATTCAGAGTCAACACATGGTTCTCGATATCTTGTTGAAGACCAACCTTTTGGCGCACATCTTCTTCGATAATATCTTTTTGATTGCCTGTTTCTCCAATCCAATGTATGAACTTTTCGATGTCGAGGAGCTCTTGTTCTAAATTTGAAGCTCCTTCTAGGTACCCGTTGCGTACACCATCTTTGCCGAAGAGCTCATCTTCTTCTTCCTCGTTCACTTCTTCCAGCTGTTTGGTTGGAAGGATAGGCCCTCTTCTTTGGGTTTCCTTTATTTCCTGACTGACAGGGACACCTTTAAGGCTTTGTTCATCAAGTCGTATTGACGATTGAGTTTGGTGATCACCTTCAACATTCAGACCTGTTCTTCGCTCAGGCTCTTCTCGGTTTTCAGTTCTCTCAGTTCTTAAAGGGGCTGTTCTCGATTTATTTTTCTCGTCTCTAATGTTTTTCCTCTTCTTTGGCTCCTGTTGATCCTTTTCTTCTTCTTCGTCATCCGACTCTTCGAAGCCATATCTCGTAAAATGAGGAACCTTAATAGTGTAAACTCCTCCCACCTTATCATATGAGACCAACTCCGAGCCGTTTTTGGCAGCCTTTTTCTTAAGAATTTCAATTATTTCTGCATCTGTTTTATCTTTCGCTTCAAAGAAACAATTATAGAGTGCTATCTCAGATGGCTTGTTAAGTTTTGTGCCGACCGGTGGCTTTGATTCTTCAGTTGGGAAGAGAGCTTCAGGATATACTTCCGCAAATTTCTCGTTGATTTCGACTAAAACATCTAAATCCAAGCCAGTGACATCTGTAGGACCCAAAAAGTGTATCCGACCGTTTTGGTTTCCAACAACGAACCCTTCCACGTGTTTTAATTCATTCTCAGTATATTTGCTCAGCTCATCAAGACTTGGCTCTGTATAATAGCCGGGTTTTGTCAGAGTGGGTAAAAGACTAGCATCGGCAGATTTTTTGATTAGACTTTCTTGAGTCCGCTTCTTGGAAAGAGCTGAAGAATTTTCCAGCGCGTTTTCATCGACCACAAATGCCACCCAATCTTCATTTTTAATGCCTGACTCTTGAAGGCTGTCCTCGTTCTTCAGCACCCTTGAATTGAAATAGATGGTCGCAGATTTGATGTAGTTCGTAATGTTCACACATTTCATTTCTTTAAGAAGAAGGTACTTGAGTGATTGGATTTTCTCGGCTTTGTTTATTGAGACAGAAATGCTTTTCTCCTCGTCAGGAATTGAAACGGCCGCATTAACCTTGATAACATCATCCTGCAAGCGATCTCGGTTGACTTCAAAGCTCCGCATCACTGATGGACTAACTGACCTGTTTCGATTTGATCTTGTTAAACTCTGAGAGAGGAAGTGTCGACTCTTATGAGGATCAACGCTTCGAAAAGACGCATTTCGACCCGTAAAATCGAAATCTTCTTCTAAATAATCTTTTCTTCTTCTAGTGTCTTCGAAGAAGCTGTCATTACGCTTTGTAAAAATGATCTCCAGAGTGCTCGCTGAATTAATCCTTCCTCTAGACTTATACGCCATTTCTCTGCGCTTGTCTTCAAAAAACTGAGGTGTAAAACGAGAAGATCTAAGAATGTCATCTGCACTCCGATCCAACCGAGCCGTAAATCTTTTAGGAATATCTGCTGAGGAGCGTCGAAATGCGTTCGTACGTTCTATAGAATAAATTATTTTTTCTCGAATTGCTAAAATTAGTATTACCACTTAAGGGTCTTCTTTCTCTAAGGCCAAAGCCTGTTGTGTCGTCAAAATTGCTCTCCTGTCCGCTCAGAGAAAACAAAGAGAAAGATTTATTGTTGGTCGAAGATCCTTGCTGTGCTTGAGAGCCTGTGGAGTAGGAGCTTGATTGCTGAGGGTACATGAAATATGGCTGCTGAGGATATTGAATCACTTGTCCGGTTGGTAGAACTTGCATGGGAGCCTGAATTCCAGGGTTCATGAACCCTCCTTGAGAAGGAAAGAGCATATTCATCCCTTGACCAGGGAAGAGCATGTTCTGATAGCCACCTTGTGGGAAGAGTTGCTGGTTTCCTCCCATCATATTGAACCCTCCTTGCATTCCATACTGGGCATTTCTGGCCATAATTTGATAAGCGTTGTTTCCTTGTGTGTTGCTAAAGAGGTTCTGAGACTGATTCTGGTTAAACAGATTTCCCTTGAAAATAAATGTCAGATTAATAGCATGCGTTTGTGGATATTTACTTGATTATTTGGGAATAGTGACATGTTCTGCTGGTTGTTAGGGAAAAGAGAGTAATTCGATTGTCCTGAGAAGAGATTATTTTGATTGGTTCCTTGATTGAACAGATTGTTTCCTTGATTGAACAAGTTGTTTCCTTGTTGATTGAACAAGTTATTTCCTTGTTGATTGAACAGATTGTTTCCTTGTTGATTGAACAAGTTATTTCCCTAGAGTTGTAGAAAGAGTATTAATAAATAAACATAGGGAACTTCAAGTAGCAATTACCATTGTATTATTACTGAACAAGGACACATTGCTACCGGAGTTTTGTCTATTAAATAGGTTGTTCACGCCACTATTATTATTCATCATTCCCATGTTGTTTCCGCCAGAATTATTTGAAAAGAGGTTCATGTTGCCCCCTGAATTCATTCCCTGATTAAAGAGGTTTTGATTGTTGCCACTGAATAAGTTATTTCCCATCATGTTTCCGCCTCCTATTGAAAATTAATTAGCATATTTCGTCCATGGGATTAGAAAATTAAATGTTACCTGAATTCGAAAACAGGTTGTTGCCGTTGTTCTGTGAGAATAAATTCCCATTGCTATTTAAAAACAAGTTATTGTTGCCGCTTGAGCTAAACAGGTTGTTCGAATTCATGCCTCCGCCACTACCTCCGAGGAACATGTTTTGGTTGTTTGAACCCATGTTGAGGTTCATTCCTCCCATTTGTGTTGATGAGACATTCATAGGTATTCCGGCCGATCTCAACTCTTGGATCTTCTGTGAAACGTAGGTTTTCCAATTGTCAGGTAGATTGCCCGTTTTCATGTTATTGTAGTCTTCAGCTCGGAGTTCCTCCAGAGATTTCCCGCTATAATCTACCATATGATTGATAGTATGGACAAACCAGCCGCTATCTTTGACGCTTGCAGTGGGTGCAAACTTTCGTTTGGTTGTTCCAGCCTTTTGGTTCATCATTGATCGTGTGTTTATGCTTCCACCTGAACTAGAGAAGAGATTGAGGGATGAGCTATTATTTTGCATGCCCATATTGAGGCCCATATTGTTTGTGTTTGTGTTGAACAATGAATTCATGTTATTTTGTTGACTGAACAAATTGTTTGAGTTCATGTTCATTCCGCCTTGGCTGTTCATCCCAAGACCCATCGAGTTGTTCCAATTTCCGGCGTTCTGATTACTAAAGAGATTGTTTCCCATGCCGCCTTGATTTGGGGCAAAGAGATTATTTCCGCCGTTCATTCCATTTGGTTGATCAAAGAGACTTCCACTTCCTTCAATAAATAATTCAGATAAGATATATTTCAAGTCAACGTAGTCTTACTATTCAGGAATGACGGATTGTTAGTAGTACCTAAATTAGTAAGATAAGTTTAGAAAGAGGAGGGGAAATCCGTTACTACTAAACAAGCTCATGGTTTAGAGAGCTGCTTAACTGTAGGGTGAAAATGATTTGGATTTTTTCGAATAAGAAGCGCTTAGACTTGGGAGAGGATGCCTTCCGAAGATATTTGCAGGAAATTTTTTTTGAATTTATTAACTCAATTGAAATTTTTGATTTATTCAAGCGCCAACTCTGAAAAAAATTAAATTCTACTTATTAGTAGGCGCGAGGCTGCCTATCTGTGCCAGAAATTCCACTCTGATCAAGCTTCAAGGACTCAGCCATTGACTGCAAAGGAGTATTTGTAGTTTAATTCCCATTATGATAGGAAGACATAAAGTATGCCTTTCGAGGTGGATCAAGTAGATCAGCCAGTTAGTTACCAAATTTACTAATGCCAGCTTTGCCACTTAGGGAAAAGATAAAATCGAAGCTGTTTTCGGAATTTATCAAAAATCCGATGAGAATTTTATTTAAAGAGAATTAATGAGAACTGTACAACTTAGAATTCTGGTTTGTAAAGTCAAAATTCTGTATAACTTAATTCTTTTGAAATGGAAGCCGACAATTCAAATTCTGAATCTCGGAAAATCATAAAGAAGTCTCTTGATGACTATGAAGTTGTAAATCACCCTACAAAATCAACTCCGGACCTCGGAAAAGGATCATATGGATGCGTGAAGCTGGTGAAAGAGAAAGGAAAAGGAGATAAACTATATGCCATGAAAATCGTAAGCATTTAAATTTTTTCTCTCTCTCGAGCCAACTGTCAATAACTTTCTTGACTTTTGGAAATAGATAAATAAGAAGGTGTTGATGGACTATGCCAGTGCTGAAAACTTAAACAGAGAAATCAAGATCCAAAAGAAACTAGACCACCCGCATGTCATTCGACTCTTTCATTCATTCGAAGACAAAGATAACGTTTATTTAATCTTGGAGTATGCCGAGAATGGCAATCTTTTCTTCTACCTCAGAAAAAGAAAGAAAATGAGCGAAAAAGAAGCTTTTGTCTATTTCTTCCAAACTTGTATCGGAATTGACTACCTCCATAAGAAAGGCATACTTCACAGAGACCTTAAAGTAAGTCAATTTGGATCTCTTTCTCCTTTCATTCCTTATTTTACTCTCTGAATTTCTCTGCTATCTCCTTCGATTCTCCATCAAATAATTTTTTGTATTAATCCTATTGCTGAATTAGCCTGAAAACTTGCTCCTTGACAAGCAAGGTAATATCAAGCTTTGTGACTTTGGATGGAGTGCTGAAGCAAGTGGCAAAAGGTTTGATTTTGTTTCTCAAAAACGGCTATTTAATCTCTTCTATGATTAATTTTAGAAATACGTTTTGCGGTACGGTCGATTACATGGCTCCAGAAATGGTGCAAAACAAGCCTCATGATGCGAAGATAGATATCTGGTCACTTGGAGTTTTGCTATACGAACTTATTCATGGCTACCCTCCTTTCCGCGGCAAAACAACTGACCAAAAATTCGCTGAGATCATTAATAACAATTTTACTATTTCAAGTGAATGCACTCCGGAGTGTAAAGATTTGATCAAAAATTTACTGAAGTCGAATCCTGTTGACAGATACTCTTTTGATCAAATTTTTTCGCATCCATGGATCAAGAATTTCGAAAAAGCTTTCAATATGAAAGTGAGTTCTTATATCTACGATCCTACGAAACGCAAGAAAAAGACTGTTAAAGAAGAAAGCTCCAAGGAAGTGAAAAGCAAAACTCCAGCCAAAGTGGAAAACACATCTCAAGTGCTCAATGATACAGTAAGCCAGCTGGATATCAGCGTTGTTAGCTTCGAACCATTGACGATGCAAAAGTATGGGAATCAAGACACTTCATTAAATACTTCAAATCCACTGATTTCGCCAAGAGTCAATCCTAATGATCCTATTCTTAACCAAATTAGTTCAAATATAAAGAGAGACCAATCTCCACGAAGACCTATTTTTGATGACAAGAAGAATGCTTCAGGAAGAACCAACAAATTTGCTCTTGAATCTTCTTCACAAATCACAGCTACCTCTTCGAATATAGGCGTGCCAGCGAAAAATACAGGAAATCTGGCAACGAAATCGATATCTCCAGCGAGGAATAACACCCAAGACATTCTAAAAGAGTTAGAACAGTCAACACCGTCGGGTCTAAAACATCGATCAAAATCATCCATTTTTGGACAGAATCCTCTGGACGAGAAGAAATCGATTGTCGCCCAAATGAAAACCGATGTTGAAGATTTTCTGAACACAAGTGCAAACAAGTTGAACATAAGCCAAGAAAAAAGTAACCTGTCACAGTCGAGGGTTGACAACAGTTTTGATAAGTCTCTGAACCTTACAAATCCGATATCAGAAAGAAAGAGGAGCATCTCACCAAGTCAGGCTGCTTCTGATGATCGAAATCAACGACTTCTCAAGGAGATGGAAAATCGTATCAGAGGCACTCCTTCCAAACAAGCCCATGGAATGGGTGATAACTCCTTTAACACCTTGGCTGCGGGTCCTGATAGATCGTTTGCGAGTGTCAACAACTCAAATTCTCAGCCAAAGAACAATTTAAATCTAACTAACCCATCTGCTAATAGATCAGGCCGTTCTGGATCAAGATCACCCGCAAGAGTTGACGAAGATATGCTAAAGGAGATAGGAAAAGGAATAGCTCGATCCAAAAGTCCGACAGATCAACGAAGCATGCAAAAAAGCAGGATTCAAAACCAAACAGAAAATTCTAAGATAACGCTCGTAAGTGAGGATAATTTCAGTCTCTCGTCAAATCCAAGCAATAAGAATATATTGGCGACTACCTCTCCTAGTAATCGGGAAAATGATTCTAAGAATAAACGAAGCGAACTACAAATCAATCAACCGATCAGTATTAAAAGAAGCGACGTAGTTTCTCCTCGAAACAATTATGATTTGAATTCTCAACCAACAGGGCAAATGAAAGACTCATCTGCATCATCAAATCAAGGAATCAGAGGAAGACCAGCAGATTTTAAGCCCTTACAAACATTTTCATCTCAAAATCCGAAACCAGCCTTTGAAACTGGCCCCAAAAAACTTGCAATCGAAAAGTTAGAAAATAATAGCATATTTCAGACGCAAGCTACACACATGGATCAACAAGGGCCCTCGAAAAAATTGTCGCTAAGCCCACAGCCAAGCCCTTCTCAAAAGATGGATAACTTGAAGAGCCCTGGAAATGCCTTCGGAGGTTTCACTTTAGATAAAATGAGACAGGAATTCTTCAAAAAAAAGAGTGAGTTCTATGAATCAACAGAAGAAGGACCTAGTAAAGGCGTGGCAGTAAGAGTGTCACAGACACCTAAAGGGAAAACCGAAATTGATACTTCATTTGAACAGAATAGATTAAGTCACAATCAACAAGAAAATCCCCAAAAATCAGCGAGAGGAAAATCTATTGACTTGGGTTTGAGCAAAGATCCATTTGACTTGAATGCGTCTTATCAATCTTCAAACTTAAATCGCTCTGCTGAGATGAAGCATTCTCAGCAACAGAAGCAGCCACCATCGCCTGGAGGGACTCGAAGGTCACAAATTTTTGACAAATCTCCTTCTCGACAGGATGAGGTGAACAAACTACGTTCTGAGATTTCCGAAGTCTTGAATACAAGCCATTTAACTGACCGTTCTTTCGACAAGAAAGAGTACGATTCTTTCGACCAATCCCTTGAGAGTTCACGAGTGATAAAGCCTTCAGAAATGAACAAGCAATCAGAAATCTCAAATTTTAGAGGTGCCAGTCTCAACAAGCAGAAAACCGCAGCCTTTCAAAATTATGATGATGAGATCCCTGAAGAAAATTCTCAGTTAGATATAGTCAGCCGGAAAAGCAATATTACTGAGAAGCAACAGCGCACTTCAGCATCACCCTTGGGGAGAAATTCAAGGATCAGCTATGCGATAGATCCAAAAAATATTCTGCCAGATGATAACAAAAAGAATGATTTTAGATTTAGCAGAATCACTGAGATAATTCAGAAGAAAGAGGATAAGGAAGTCGACGAGATCTTCAATAGAATGCTGAAAGAGAAAGAAGGCAAACTATCATCTACTAATCCAATATACACACCAAGTGAAGACCTCAAATTAAAGGAATTAGAGGCTAAGTTTAACAACATCAGTCTCCTTACTGAGGAGAGTTCTGAGTCTCCTTCGCACCAACAGCAGTACAAGGGCTTCAATTTCAAGTTGGAAAGTCAGAAACAGGGATTAAATAGCAGCGACTTCAAAGTTGCGGAAGCATACAAAGCAAGCTCGAATAAGGCTAATGTTTTCCAAGATGAAAAGAAAACTCATGGCGAGAGAGATAATAGTATCGATAGGTACATCGAACGTTACGCTGAGGATAATGAGGAATTACAAGTTCTGAATAAGCTCGAAGGAATGTCAAAACCTGCTGCATATAATAAATCTCAGGATCAGAAGAAAGCACGAGACCATGGACGCGAATTAGAGTCGCTTCAGAAAGAAAAGAAACGCAAAGACTTTGATGATGACATCGAAATTAGTCAGATCAATCATAATGATAGTTTCCAAAATGCAGAAAAGTTTGCACAAGACACCGATAGAAGTGACGCTGCACAGAAAAGGTTTAGTTTCGGTGAAAAAAATCAAACGAGAGGTTTGGCACAAAGCTCCGATTCAAGTTCGGAAGATAGCCCTGCACGAAATTCTCCAACAAAAAAGGTAGAATCACCAGAGAAAAAGGTTGCTGCTCCAAGCTTCAAGCAAAGAGCGATGGAATTAAAAAATAAGAATAGCGCTGCTGCCTCGAACAGAATTGAAGAGGAAGAATCAAGTTTGGCGAACGGCTCAAAGGCTCGGGCAAAAGATTCAGACAGTGATGATAGTGATGACAGCGACGAAGAGTATCGTATAGAGAAAAGTCAAAACGTAAGTACCAAAACAAAATATGAAGAGCCCAAAAAGGTTGATAGCAAACGAAAGTACTCCTCTTCCTCGTCTTCCTCATCACGGTCTTCTTCATCTTCCTCATCCAAATCTTCGGCTTCTGATAAGAAAGGCCTTACATCTGATCCAATTACATCCAAGAAGGACATGTCAGTCCAAGAAGAGGAGCCTCGATATAGTGAACATAGGGTGATTCCAAAGAAAAATGTTTTATTACCCAAGAAACAGGCTTTTAACATGCAGAAACAACCATCTAGTGACAGCAGTTCTTCCGAGGATGAGAATTATGCAATCAAAAAGAACAATCTTCAGAAAACCCAGCCAAAATTAGCTCAAACTTCACATCCACGACTTGAATCTCTCAACTCTTCTTCCTCTTCTGAGGATGATAGTGGGACTGACATAAAGAATATCAAAGGAGTGAAAGGATTTACTCTACAAGGTTTCGCGCCTAAGCAAAACGACTCACCGCTTGAGAACAAAATTAGTTCCGGTGGAAAGAAGACAAAAAAATCTGAGGAATTAAAAGCAAAAAAATCAAATTCTGAAAGTAATTCATCAAAGAAAAAGCAAGATGAAAGCAAGGGTACCGGTGAAAAACGTAAAATAACGAAGCCAGATAGAACAAAGGAGATTGATACAAAATTAGAACCACAATTGGCTGAACTTAAGACTTCTCCCATGAATAAATCTCCAAAACTAGGACCAATGTCGGATCAGCTCAAGCTTCCTTTGCAAAAATTGACGAATCAACAGATTCATGAAATACAAGAAGTCGAAGAAGAACATGACAAATCTCAAATCTCCAATTACAGTCAGCGGCTCACAAGAGAGTCGCCCAATGGCAAAACTAATGCTACTCCAAAGTCCTACTTGCCAAGAGATGAGCTAGATCTCAGTTTTAATAAACAGCAAATTCAAGTGACTGTTCAGCCCAAATTCAATGCCAAAAAATTTGAGGAAAAAAGCCTAGAAATGAGTCGCGATGACCTGTTAAAATACTATCAACAAGAAATGAGTCGAATTGAAAGTTCTGTTACTGATATTCAGGATGGCGATGAAAACGAAAATAAAGCTCCGAACGACGACGATGAAGAAGTGTTTACATATGAAATCAACGCAAGCAAAAAGAACCATACAAAGACAAAATCAGGAATGAGCTCTAAATCTGCGAGTAGCATTAAAAGCAAACAAAGCAGTACTCCCACCAAGAATTCCAAAAAAGGCACTCAATCTATTGTAAAAGTTGGAGGGAAAATTCAAGATGGGTCAGTCGACTATACAATTAATAGCAAGCTTCTTGAAGATCCGAACAAACTACAGAGCTGGCTCAACACAAGAAACCCTGAGAAAGAGTAAGTTTATTTTTCGCTAAATTAGTCTTATGATTGGGATGTAGTTTGGATGTGAGTTTTATTCCAAAAGAGTACTTATACAAACACAGGACCATACAAGATTCGTACTCCAACTTGAAGGAGAAAAGTAAGCAGCTCGACTCTCTGGCAAGGCCTTCTGTGCGAATCGATAACTCTCGCAGAAAAAAACCACAGCCGCAGGAAGATGATGTAAATAAACTACTTATTATATTATATCTCACTTTTTTTCCCTCTTCCAAATGATATAGGTGGGTATTTTCGGAAAGATATTAGGATTACTGAACTGTTCAAATAAAAGAGATAAATAAGCTTGAAATTATCGAATATGAATTCTTTACTTTGCCAGAATATGCAATTCTCAAGACTTTAACTGTATTCATATGTATGAATCAAATCTGTATTCATGAGAATTAAGAATAGAATTGTCTCACTTAATCAAAATTCTGTTGGGTCAAAGCTTTTCTCTTTTTTTTTACCTAGATGAAATATCATCTTTTCTCAGAATTTGCTGAAAATTCGTAACTATATGTGAAACTGAAGTAGAATGATAAACATTATTGGTATTCATCTGCTTGGTAAGGATTATCGATTCTCAATTCAAAACTAGACATTAGTAAAAATTAAATACAATTTATTCCAATTGAGATTGTTGGTTAGATGGCCTTTTCGAGGCCTTGCATGGAATCTCTCAAATAAAAATGTCTTAAACTATAAGCAGATTAGACTTATGAATGCTATTTTCAATATTCCGTTGTGGCTATAAAACTTGTATCATTAACATATGAACTAACAATATTCTAATGTGGAAGACCACCATCAATTTATATACAACTACTTACATGATTGTGTGGCCACAACAACTACTACTCTGACTCTAATAATTCCTAGGGACTATTTGTTCAGAACTAGATAAACTGTGTCTTCGTTTTGAATATGTCATCTTGTTCAATTTGGGATACTTCCCTCTCTTTAAGGACTTTCAAGAAGATTTTGATCGCACTGGTATTAAATCCAATGATATCTTCTGACTTCTTGAGATTATTTCTCAGACTCTTTTGAATCGCTGAAAGAACTCTGACGAGCTTTGCTGACGTTTTTATCTGCGACTCATAGTTTTGTAGAATAAAGTAAAGAATCCTAGTTGAGAGCTCAATATTGATGTTGTTTTGAATAAAATATTTGAGGTAATAGAGGAGCTTCTCGATGTGAGTGAAATGAAGGAATTTCAAGCAGTTTTCCAGTTGGTTGGAGTTCACTTTATTGATTTCCCTCATCACAAATTCGGGAATGCTAAGGTCACCTAACTTTTCCATCTTTGGTCTCTCTGGTTTCGCCATTTTTTTCCTCCTCAGTTCAGGGGCGGAAAGGTACTCTTTTAATGCTATCTCGTACTGAATGTACTCTTCTCGCATTTGCTCGGCCAAATCAATAGCTGCAATGACATTCTCTCCATGCTTGAGGGTTTCAATGTTGAGACGGGTAACATCGCTTGCGCCTTGACCTTTATTTGCTTCTTCTTCCATCATGTTAAATCTGTCTTGCATTGGCCCCTCAATCATCTTCTTCTCTTGTCTTTTTTCTTCCTCTTCCGAAACGAAAACTTGGTCCTTGGTCTGTCTCCAAACACGAATTGACCGATCATTCGATGAGGTAACAAAGAAGTCTCCAATCGAACTGATAGCTATGGACCAGATTTCACCGAGATGATCTTCGAAATCAAGTATGAGTTGATGTGTGTCTCCGTCCCAGTATTTTATCGAACGATCCTTGCCGGCCGAAAGGAAGTAATGAGTATCTTTAACGAATTTTACGGCCATTATACTGTCGTTGTGTGCAAAGATTGATTTATGACAGTTACCGAAATCCAAGCCCCAAATACGAATGTTCTTATCTGCAGAACCAGAAACAAGAAGGTAGTTATCGCTGGAGATATCGAATGAGAGCACTGGAAGTTTATGTCCATAGAGTGACAGGAATAGTCTGTCAGAATCAGAGAAGTAAATTTTGATGGTTGAGTCCAAAAGTGATGCAGCATAGAATTTTCCGTTAGGAGTGTATCTAACACAATGAATCTCGTCGATCATTTGCAAATGTTTGGCTTCTCTTAGCTCAAGTTCTTCGTACTGGTTAATGATGATATCCCAGAACTTTAAGCCTTTGTCTGCGCTTCCTGTGATCACAGAAAGACCTTCATGCCCCTCAGGACTTTCGTGGAGGTGAATACTCCAAATACTTGCTTCATGAGCCTTGACTTGGTAGGCGATTTCGGCTTTATTCGTATCGTACAGAGTGAGCTTTCCATCTTTATCGCCAACGAGGAAAAAGCGATCTTCTGGGAGGAAGATCGAGCAGGTACAATATGAGGATTCGAAAGTTCGGAAACATTTAAAGTCAGTAGTGTTCCAGAGCTTGATAGATTCTCCAGACCCCGTAAGTAGAACTGTGTCATAAGTAGATAGTGCGACCGTACGGACTGGCGTACGATGGCCCGCACTCTCGAATACTTTTTTGAGTTCAAATGAGGCCGATGGTGCGGTTTGATCGCTCTTGGCTTGGATATCTTTTTTATTGATCACATAGGATACAAGGCTGTTGTTATGGGGATTCAGATAGCATGTCGATTTATCAAGGCTTTTGGAAGGAGTAAATGCCATTGATCGTACTTTTTGAGAAAAATTCGAAGTAGCAACATACTGAAGATGATTAGTAAACTGCTCTCTGTATGAAGCATAATCTAAATTCTCGATTTCATCAGTTTTGCTTTTTTCTTTGGCTCTCTTCACTTTTCTCTTAAACTTCTTTTGTATCTTTGATGATAAAAATCAATATGAATAGAATTCTTAGCGAAGATTGTTACTTCTTTTTCTTTCAGGAGCCTATAGATTTCTATTCCTTTGTCACCATCTAGAATAAAGTGAATTATTAGTATGTTCTCAAAGGAAAAGGAATAAGTACTGATAATGTAGAGTAATGATCCATCTGGGTCCAACTGCATATTCAGAACTCTTGCTGAAGAGTGTCTCTGGAATTTTTCAAGTTCTTTCAAGATTCCAGAATCACTTCGAAATTTATCGTTTTCGAAAGAAAGTTTCAGGATCTGAACATCTTCGAGATTCGAGCTCAACAGAATAACTCGTTCACTCTCTATGTATTCGAAACTCCAGATTTCATTTGTAGAGCCTGGAAAAGTGGCTACACAGTCTTGAATCATTAGATCCCACACTTTGAATAATCCATCTTTAGAAGAGCTCAGAATCAAATTCATCTCAGTATTTTTGAGCTTCTTGTTTTCAAGACTCAACTTTATTGGCATTAACTTTGTGATTGCGTTCTTGTGGCCTTCGAGTCTAAGAAGAGGAAAAGTTAGATTTGGAAACTTTCTCATTGTTACTTGAATAATGCCGATTCGGTGATAATGTCCCAAACAATGATATTGTTGTCATAGCTTCCACTAATCAGTGTTGAGTTCTAGACGGAGATAGTTAGGTAAAAGGATCAATCTCTTCTCATTTTACGTTATCCGTGAATGCCATACAAGAAACTTGAGCACGATGACCAGATAGGTATGTTTTTAAAGTCAGAGTTTCTAGATCCCATAAAGCAATATCTCCATCATTATGACTAGAAGAAATACATTAGATTAGTTCATCAGAGCTTTAGTTTGTTGTTCACCCTGCTGCCAAATAAAGTGTCAACTTTTCGTCTGATAAAGCTAAATGAGTAATTTCAGACTTCTTCTCCCTTTGATTGTCAGTTAGCCTTGACTGTACTTCATCTAATGACGAGTTATTCAGGATCAAACCATATCGGTATTACTTGTCCGAGGATTGATTAGGAGAACGATCTCGTTAGCGGCAGCTATTACCAGATTTCCTGGAGAAATGTTAGGTAAGAACGCTAGTACTGAGGCTGACTTCATACCTTTTTTAAGGAAAAGGATATTAGAAGTGTGTCCGGCAATAAGTCCGATGACTTGATCGGCTACGTAGCGAAGGTAAGCTTTGACCATTTTGCGATTGAATTAACAAATACAATTTTGGATTTTATTAATGATATCTCTGAATTACGAGAAGATAAATCGCGGTGTATAAGATGGAAAGGTTTTTTTCCCTTTTGAGGATTATTTTCCCAGACGTTCCTTATCAACTATCAATGAATGTCTTAAAGCAACAAAAACATAAGTTAGGGGTATCAAAATTTTGAAATGAAGTTGGTTCTGAATCTAAGATTATTTCCAACCAGCAATAGGGGTAAAGTAAAATCGCTTCTCACAAAGGCAAATAAATATGAAGAGTTTAAGTTTCCAGCTGACGATAAGCGATGAATGATAAAATGTGAGCTCAATCTTCAGTCTTTTATAAGTGAATGACTATCCCGAAAAGTTGTCTGTAACTTTTGATCCTTTTTCTGTTTCCCCTTCTTCTTCGTTGAGAGAATTATTTATATATTACATGTTTTTGATGAGCGAAGGAGACTTTAAATTGAAACTGATAAACAAAATTTGTTTCTGAGACAGTAATAGGAGTTCATCAAAAATTGGTATCGAAGTAATTCCAACAATTTTTTGACAATACAGAATTGAATTTGAACAGATCAGTTTTAAAGTATTTTGAACAATGAACCCTTCAACAACAAGTACGACCAAAGCCTCGCAGCCAAGTGCAATCGACGCTCGACAGCTTGCACTTAAAAAAATAGAGGAGCAAAAACAGAAGCTCGAAATGAAACTAAAGAAGGAAGCAGAGGAAAAGAAAAAGAAATTAGAAGAAGAGCGAAAGAAAAAAATAGAAGAAGCGAAATTAAAGAAGAATCAGGACAGTAAAGGGAAGGCCAAAACTGAACAATTGACAGAGTCCACTAAAAATGTGAGTACCAATAAAGAACAGAACCCGCAGCAATCATTAGCGAACAAATTGGTTGAAACAGAAACAAAAGAAGCTCTGCATGGTGATGCTAATGATACGAACTTCAAAGCACAAACACACAATCACGAAAACAGCCCTAAAAAATCAGAAGCAGATACGAATATTTCAATCCATCAACAAATTTCTCCTCAAGACACACGAATCCAAACGGCAGGAGACCAAAAGGATAAAAATATTGAAAGTGATGACCAAGAATACTCCCAATTCGTGCAAATTAAAAAGAGAATTGTAAGAGATCAAGAAAATATTGATGCAAATAAAATGCAAAACTCATTACAAAGCTCACAAAATATAAAACAAACACTTGACATGGAACCCTATAGTGAAAAAGCAGTCCAAAATCAAGAATATACCGGCTTTTCAAAGCTTGACAAAGTTTCATCTCCCTATTGGACTCTTAATGAAAATAAAGGAGCCGAAGATCATCAAGAAAGTCAAGGTTATAAGAACAATTCGCATGACCAAGACAGCGATGATGGTGAAGTATATAGAGAAGATCCCACAGAGAACGCGAATAACCTGGAACCTACTTCAAAAGACAACAGTGATGATACTCAAGAATATGAAGAAGAGATTCAGGAAGAAGAGGATGAAGAAGACCAAAATTCACATTTTGCAATCAATCAACAAAGTGACCCACTTAAAAGCTATGAAAATCTAAAAAGTCAGCGAGAGACCGAAATAGGCCAGGAAAACCAGTTGCCACAAATGCAAACTGCAACTTCTATGGAAAAATTTGAGCAGAATCGCAACTCAGATTTTGCACTTGACTTTCGTCTCCAACAGCCGAAAACTGTTGGTCAATCGTTAAATGAAAATTATCAAAGCTTTAAAGGCAACGAAAACCTTAAGAGTGTGGATAGATCAGAGTTCGAGCTCTCAAGTCAGAATATCTACCAGAGCAATAGATACGAGAGACTCAAGTCCATTCCAACAGACTCCTTGCAAGAGGCATCCTTCCAGTCAAAACCTGAGATAACTCAACAAAAATTTCTGCCTCCAATTTCAAACACCAGAATTGTTCAAGTCCTTCCTGCCACAAGCGATTCTAATACTGGCAATATTAGAAAGCTTCAGAATAATTTTATGTATCAATCTTCTGAGAAACAACAAAAAAAGAATGACAATTTTGTCGCTCAAGACCAGCAGTGGGGTACCAATGCAACCTGCTCTCAACAAAAAATTCAGCCTATTGATAATTCTTCTCGTCAAATTTCAAATGAGAAAAAGACACAAATTCCTAAGTCTCAGGATAATGCTGCTACTCAAGACAAAAAACTTACAGAAAAGGACAAACTTCTGTTAAAAATGGAAATTGATTCTAAGATTAAAAGAATGATGAACGAGAAAGCACAGCAGCAAAAACAGCAAGAGGACAATCGTATGAAAATGAAACAGAACGTTATGAGTCAATTGTACGGTTGGCAAGAAAAGCGCGAAATCGCTGTTGTTGAACCTCACATTAGTGAAATTGCCGAGGATGATGCGATTTCCAGTAGCATCCAATCCAAAATTAACTGGAAAGAAATCGAAGAATTGCCCATCGAAACGAAAAATACTGCACTCAGAGCCAGCGGGAAACAGACTGAGATTCGAGCTTCGAAAGACTCTAAATTTTCTCATGAATCAAAGTATTTTCCAGGGCATCAAGAGAACTATGAATTTCAAGGTTCAAATTATGATACTGGAGTTGATGCGCAAAACAGAGAAGAAATAACAGCAAAATCTATCTGCAAGGATTCACAGAAACTAGATTTCGGCACTCATCAAGCTACTCAACTACAAGTAAATACGGCCCATTTTAACACTTTTGGGCAAAATGATAATCGCACAGTGAGTGTTGATATCTCACAGGATGACCGAAAAAGCTCTAACCGTTTTGCGTCACAAAATTTTCAATCAAAAGACTCTGAAATTCAATCTAGTGATAAATTTTCTCAAAAGCTAGGTCCACATGAAAATGTTTCCCAGCTAGGTTATTCTTCTCCAGCTAACTTCGGCTTTGAAGAATACACTGACGGCGGAGACCATATGAAATTCTCGCAAAATCATGGAGGATCACCCACAAAAAATGCTTTAGTTACTGATCTCAATTATGATAACAACTTTGATCAGATCAGGCAATCTAAGACGAACTTACCTCCTCAAGAGAAAGATATCACTCAAAACTCAACACACAAAGAATTTACTCTATCCGCACAACCATCTGCGAAGTCAGCAAGTAGATATCAGGTGAATGCTTCCAACACTCATTATTCGAGGGATGAATTATCAAATTCTCCAAAATACAATGACGAAGGAAACTATAATTATCAAATCACAAGTAATGAAAGATATGAGCCAAACAAGGCAAAAGAGACTAAAAAAGAGCCTGATTATGATAACAATGTTGAAGATATAGCTGAAGATCTTGATGGCGGGTTTGAAGAAGATGAGGTAGTGACTGGGACTGAGTCTAAGAGCCATTATGATTACAATCCAATTCCGAAGACAAACGAAAAAAGCCAGCAGCTAAAAGGAAACGAAGAGGGAACTGCGAATAATACCAGAACAAGCGGAACGAGAAAAACTTGGCAAAAGCAACCATCTGTTCAAGAGAATGACTTTGACAAAAAAGGGCCCATTAGTGAGCCAACCGCTGAAAAAATCGAGACTGAAAATATTCCATTGAAACCTACTAAAATCATTATTTCCAACGATGAAGATGAAGAGGCTCGAGAGAGAAAACAAAAGAAATTTGAAAGATTTCTTAAAAGAAAAGAAGAAGAACGTCAACAAGTAAAAGACCGTAGGATGCAAAGTCGAGAGAGATCGATTGAAAATAATCGAGCTGACAGCCAGAATGATGTTTCTGATAATGAAATCATAGCCAATAAAACTCCAGTGAACACAAAGCCAACTAAGAAATCACCAACTCCAACAAATATTGAAAGTCAAAAATCTACAGCAAAGTTTGGCAAAGGATTGGATGACAATACCCCCGACACTTCTCCAGGTAGAGGAAGATCATCTGATAAAATATTGAAAAAGAAAGGAGAACCTACTTATAATCGACGTGACAGTGTTGAAGAATATAAAGCTGGGGACACATCCGCCAGACTTATTAAGACTCCCAGCAATAGACAAAACTTAAGCAATAAGCCTCCCACAAATCTGAATCAGAAAAACATGATCAAGCCTACCAATAAACCTCTGATAAAGAACGCTTTGACGAATGTGTGCTTGTCGGGGGATTTTAATAAGAGAGATAGAGAATTGGTATTCGAGAAGATGGATGAGATTAAAACTGATAATTACATTATAGTATTCAAAGGGGTCTCTGGTAGACATGTAATCAAATATTGTTATTTCATTCTAAACTAAATCATTTATCAATAGGACTTCCGAGGATTATGCTCTTTTGATTCTGCCACTGGCGAGGTAAAACGTATATATGCGGCAGCTCCAACCCCAGCTACGTTGGATGCGAGTATGGTTCATTCATACTACAGATATGATAGTGGTTCGAAGGAATTTAAAGAAATTACAGGCAATAAATCTTTTTCTATCGCAGTAGATGCCGTTGCACTCCATCCGAGCCTTTTTAAGCAAAACGTGAATGCCAGTAAATTTTAGTGGATACTTTCTCAATTAAGTTCATGCTCTTACATGTTACATTCAAGTGTATGCTGCTAAATTTTTGTCAAATGTCATTCTCTCTTCAATCTAGAAGAAATATCACTGGTAATACTTTATTTTCTTACAATTAGATGAGGATCGTTTATATCACTGGGAATAATTTCTTTTCGTAGCTCAGACTTTATTGGAACACGCGAGCTCCAAAATATAGTAACAATGTGAGTACAGACTTCAAATACTGTGTCATGGCGGCTGTCGAATTCCCTCATGGATTTAGTAATGACAAAAATTGACAGATTAACAAATGCAACCAAAACAAAAAAGAAAAACAGCTATAAGCCTCCATTTTAGTTTCATAGACATTCTGTACTGTTCTCTGATAAATGATTTAAGTGATATTCATAGTTTATTTTGGCAACCTTGCTTGTTGATGCATTGAATGTGTTTAATTTTCTTGATTTCAATGTTCTCCTAAATTAGTATTATTTCTATGACTCCAATACAGTGGTCAAATTTTATAGATATGAATCAATTATTTCTAAACAGCATATTCTTTTTGGTATCAACATTCATTTTAGAGATACTCTTTAGGAATCATCTTTCGTACTAAGCAGATAGGTTAAGCATCCGGATTACTCTTCACTGATATTTGGAACTTCTCAGTCTAAATTTGAAAATGAGTTAATAATGATATTAAGTGAGTCTTCGATAATACCTGATCGCAACCAACATATGAGTCACACATCAAGTATAGTGTAACATCGTAATCTCCTTCATCTGGGGCTATGAACTTCAAATTGACATTCAGACTCTCTCCAAAGTTGACTCTCTTGAGTGTCAATATCTTGTTATTCTTGTTATCGCCAAGAACTATCCACCAAAACTCTTCTTTCTCCTACAGTGAATTATTATTTTCTGAAAAAAAATTTGAAAATTTCTTACCTTTGGATAGAATGGTGCATGCACACGGTCGCCAGTTTCATCTCCTTCTCTTGTAAGCATGACGTTCATGGAGACGCTCTCTCCAGAAATCAAGCTATCGGCAGCAGGTTTCTTGAATTCCATGTTAATACTTGGATATCGATTGCAGGCCTCTGCAACTTCTTCCATCTGTTGAGGAGTGAATCCAAGTAGTTTTTCTCTTTCATCATCTTCCATCTGCATCAAATCAGCCAGGTCATTCACTCCATGTTCAGCGCATTTTTTGATGAGAGCTTGATCAAAATGAGGTAACTGCAAGAGTTGTGAATCTGTTATCCACATTGCTTGAACAACCATCTGTGAGAGTTGCATTGCTAACAATGCCGGCTTAAGCCATCCCTCACTACTGATGACATCTACCATCGCCTGAATGAGTCTTGTGGTAATCTCTAATATGATCCTCTGATCCCATAGCAAATCTGAGGAGATAGGAATACGCCCGAAATGGCACTGCAGTAGGACGAAGGTCTTGGTGTTTGGCTCATTGAACTTTGGCATCTCCGTCTTGTATTGGACTTCAGTAGAGAGTTGTTTTATCAACGACTCTTCTCCATGCCTGATCGGCACAATTTCAAATTCTGTTGCCTTGGAGATGATTTCAAGGAGTTGTTTCATTTTAAAGTTGGGGTTCATCAATCTTGCGAAGATGTCTATTGTTGTATACTTGATATAGTAGTAGCTGGCAATGATTCCAAAGTTTAGAGGTGCGAGATTGATGTCATCTTCGCAGGTAATGCATTTACTTTCTGTGAGCAGCTCGACGTTCTTTTCAACGAGGTCAGAGAGGTAGTCGTTGATAATTGTTCCTGTGACCCCCTGGAGATTGTAATAGTTCGGGTTTTGGAACAGTCTCCTGTAGAACAAGGTCCATGTGAGGTAATCAATACAATCTTGCTTGTTTTCTATAGTCTTGGCAACTACTTCGGCATTAAGGTGGTCAGCAAAGAAATGATTAAGGTGAGACTCAACAGGGAAAGGATCATAGAGGAACTTCTTATAAAATTCTTTCTTTGGAGTATGGGTATAGATTAGGCATTTGGCACCGTCATCTATCAGCGATCTGCCAGCTTTTCCCAACATCTGAAGCATATCAGGAATGGTATAGTCGATATAACGTCTTTCTTGTCCATCATATCTCTGCGTGTCCATAACAACAACCATATGAGATTGCTGACTGAGTTCCCAGCAGAGTCGATAGGTGCTTACGAGCAATTGAACGGCACCACTCTCAAAGAGCTTTTCCACAAGATCACGATCTCTATCATCCATACCTTCATAGATGTAGCCAACGCCATATTCAAGACAATGCCTAAGAATCCTTTCCTGTGCTTTGGATATGTATTTGGTCATTTCTTCAGAAGAGATATGAAGGAATCTTTTTGGTTCGTTGTCAGCTCCGGCCATGGCCACTAGATCTAGAGCAGTAATACGAGCCTGTTTACGATCAGAAACGAAAACCATGACAGGTTTTCCCATTGAATGCTGCTTAATTCCTCTGTAGATGTGTTTCCCCATAGCATTAAGTCTCACAGCTCTCTGGGTTTGATCGAATCCTTGAATGTAAATTTCAAGAGGAACTGGACGCACATTTGGATGGAAATTGAAACAATGATCAGGAGCTGCTCCGATCCATTCCGCAATGTCACGGGAATTTGCTATAGATGTAGCAAGTCCCACGAGACGAATTTCCTGATTCAATTGAATGGCTATATACCTCATTCGTGAAGTAATAACTTCCAAGACGCTGCCACTCTCTCCCAACAAGTGAAGTTCGTCAACAATCACAAGCCGGATTAACTTCATGACTTTTCTTTGTTTCCATCTTCTGGAGAAAGTGTCCCAGTACTCAGGAATACTGAAAATGATATCACAGGTCTCCATAATTTTGGAATCAATCGAGGGTTGGCCCGTGAGCTCTCCAATGCTAACCTTCACGTTCTTCAAATACTGAGAAATTTCTTTGCGTTTTTGTTTGCAAACTGATTCCAAAGGAGCAACGTACACTATTTTCGATTCTCTTTTTTGTTTCAGGCAGCGAAGAATTGCCAGCAATCCGCAGAGTGTCTTCCCGGAACCTGTAGAAGCTCCTAAGAAAACATTTCCGTCTGATCCATAGAGAGTAGTGAAAACCTGAGTTTGAATAGCGTTGAAAGTAGGGAAATGTTTCAACTGCTGCTCGACTTCTGGCCATTTCAGAGAAGAAATTGGAAGTAACTTCAGATCCAGAAGCTCCGTCAGAGGTGGGAATTTTTCTGGCAGGATTATATTTTTGAAATAGATTGGAACCACAGTTTCGCATTGCAGCCAGCGATCTGAAACTACTCTGATGTAATACAGAGGATGGAGTGGATCAAACAGTGGCACAATAAATTCAAAAATGTATTCCTTCAGTCCGATATGCTTATGCTTCAGTGTGAAATACTCATAATAGAGAATTTTCTCTCCGTCACAGTCTTCGACAAAGATCCAGAAAGGTTCTGTGCTTCCATGAATTTCTCGATCCCACTGGAAATCAGGGTTTATTGTGAGTTCAATCTTCAAACAGGAACGTGTGATTGGTTGCACTGTAGCATTCACTTCAATTCGAGGGAATTGATGAATATACTTGTGGATCGTCTTTCCTAGTTTTGGGAATTTTATGACTTCTCCGATCTGCTGAGGAGTCATATTGTAGTAATGATCCCAAGTCAACTGTTCCTTTTTCTCAATACGTCTGAGAATTTCCTCAGGAATATTTTTGAATTGGCGGAGCGGAGTCATGCAGCTCCACATGCGCTTGTCGACCATTTTGCAGACATTCAGCGCCACCTGAGCAACTGATGCCCATTCTCTCCTCAGGAAGATCTCAAAGAGTCCTCTCATAATTCTACCTGCACTCTGAGTCACATAAGACATATCCGCGTTGAGTGCAAATCCTTCCAGTTTTAGTCTGCTTATATACGCTTGCAGAAGGATGCTTACTTTGGTTGATGGTTCATCAGGAGAACCTTTGACTGGGAGAGGGACTGTCTCCATCAACTTTTGAATCTCCATCTTCTCTTCTTCTCGAATGGGAATATACTTGAATTCATGAGAGAGCGAAAAGACTTTGAAGAGCTCGATCATTCCCATCGTTGGTTTGATATGCTCGTTGAAAGTAGCTATTGAAGGGTACTTGATGTAGTAATGACTTGCAATTTTTCCCAAAGCTGTTATTTGGAAGGCACCTCCTCGCTTGTCATATTTAATAAGGCCGTATCTGTCCAACAAAGTCGCAGCAGAATGAACCAAATCTGTTCTTCTTCTTACAAGAAGTGGGTCTTCTTCTATCTCCGCAGTCGTAATAGAATAAAGTCCAGGGTTTCGAAGCATTCGGATATAGAGATACGTGTATCCAAGCCAGTTGACAGCATCTCTGATGTTATTCACAGTTCCCAACACAATTTCAGCGTTCATTTGATCAGCCAGCTGTGAAATAAACTGAGATTCGATAGGGAGCTGATGGTTGAACAAAGAGAGGTAGAACTTCAGCTCTTGATAGGACGTAATGATAATACCTTCTCCAGATTTATCGTAGAGTGGTCTACCAGCTCTTCCGAGCATCTGCAAAACGTCCTGTGGACTTAACTCGACCCATTTTCCTTGTTCAGGGCTATAAATCTGAGTTCCCTTAATGATGACGGTATGAGCAGGAAGATTGACACCCCAAGCCAGAGTCGAGGTTGAGACAAGGACTTGAACATGCTTATCACCAAACAGATCTTCGACGAGAGTTCTGTCTGCTCTATCCAAACCTGCATGATGAATTGCAAAGCCGTAAGGAAGAAGCTCACGAAGCTCAGGATCCTTAGCATCGGCAGCCGTAGCCTCCAAAATTTTTTTGCTAGAAGAATCCTCCTTCAGGAATTTTGTAAGATCCTCCTTAGTCATTGCCATCTCTTTTAGTGCTTTTGCAGTCTTGGCTGTTTCCTTTCGGGAATGTACGAAAACGATCATTTGATATTTGCCTGCTCGTTCTATCACTTTCTCGTAAAGAATTTCGTTCATCAGGAGCATTCTTCTGACAGCCTTCTTTTCAGTAATACCAATGTATTGCTGTTCCAAAGGCACTGGTCTGTATGAGTTATCGAAATAGAAAAGTCCTTTATCTGCCTTTACTCTGATAAAGGCGGCTACATCTGTGTAGTTAGGGAGTGTGGCGGATAAGCCCACGATTCTGATCATTTCTTGAGTCGTTTCGATCGTTCTAATTGTTCTGGCAACTAAAGATTCAAGAACAGGACCTCTAGTGTCGTGGAGAAGATGGATTTCATCGATAATGATCAATTTAACCTTTTCGAGATAGGCTTTGTCACCACTCTTTCTCGTGATAATATCCCATTTTTCAGGAGTAGCAACAATAATTTGTGTTTCCTCAATCTGTTGTTTGGTTAGTTGCATATCTCCTGTGAGTTCTCTCACATTCATTTTGAAACTTGAGAGCTTCTTACTCATGGCTCCGACGATTTCTGTCACCAACGCTTTCATTGGTGCAATATAGATGCACTTGAAACTACTCAAATCAATATTTCCGGTAGATTTGTCACGGTGAACACTCATTTGATGAAGGATAGTAAGCAGTGCAATATTTGTCTTGCCAGCGCCTGTAGGTGCACAGACAAGCATGTTCTCAGAGCTATTAAACGCGCAGTTAAAGACCTTACTTTGAATGCGGTTGAATTCTTTGATGCCTGGAAAAGCTCCCTGCGCCCATTGAGGAAGCGAGCTAATTTTAATAATTTCGTCATCACCTCCTTTATGGCGAACAGCAGGTACATAGACCTCATCATAGCCTTTCTTTTGTAAGCGCCAAGATCCTGTCGGCAGGGTGCATTTATCATTAGAGATAAGATGGTTTCCTGCAGAAAAAGTCAGATTCTCTAAATCAAGAATTCTCTTTGGAATTTTGGTGAAATCTTCGTCGGTGATCGTTATTCTCTCAAGAGGAAGCTCTTTCTGAGACTCTTGCATAGCCTTAGCTTTTTTCGAAAGGTTCGCTATCTCCTTCTTGAAGTTGTACCCAAACTCCTCCTTTCCTTTTCGATCTTTTGATCTCTCGAGCTCCTGAAGAATTTCGACAGCAGTCTCGTTTTGTTTCATTTGCTCAATGATGGCAGCCTTTTCTTTCTCGCTTTGAGCTTGGCCGAGTTTCGTGCAGTAGTAAATTTTGAATCTGTTGTTCATCAGCAGTTTGATTAAGTCAAATTTATCATATCCCAAGAGCATGACGAGTTTATTCTCGCAATCGATGTCGCTTGGTATGCTTAGTATTTTGAGTATTTCTCCTTCCATTTGTTGGACTTGAAGAGCGTCAGGAAGGTATTTGTTCAACTCGGTCTGAAGCCAATACGCATCGATTTTTCCAACATCAAGATAGTACTTATCATCTTCAACTTCAACACCAGCTAATTCATCTTTCGTGATAGCAAGTCCTTCTTTTTCTTCAACGATGTCTCGTTCTTCCTCATCACTTTCGCCGGCTACCTCTTCGTAAGCTTCATCGTCCTCTCCGAGATTTTTCTTCTCCTCATCATCGAAAACGACAGCAACTCTCACTTCTTCTTCATACTTGTCAATGTTTTCCTCTTCTGCTGTGACTGCATAATCGTTGATGCTCTTTGCGATATTGAGCATCGTGCTGAAATTTTCAGCCGTGACTGGACCGAGGAGAGCTTCTGTCTCGGTCTTCTTGTCGGTGTCTCGGATGTTATCCATCTTCAGAATTGCCAAAACTTCATCTGTGACACTTCTTAGGACGTCCTGCGGTTCATCTCCGAGAGCTTGATGAATCATACCCAATAATTGCTCATAACGCAACCGATTTTCTTTGGTTTTTGGTTTATAGAGCAAGTCTTCACCTATTTCGACATTCAACACATTTTGACCTTTTTGAATTTGCTTAAAAGGAGGTTAGACACGCCAAAGAGCTATTTTACAATCTTAGGTCTGTTCTTAGATCCTTGAGCATCAGCCTTCATGTCATCTCGAGAGACTACAGTTCTATCGCAGAGAGAAACAAACATTATCAAATTAAGAAGATGAAATTAGTGTTTGAGTACTTGGAACTTGCAGCTTGCTGAGTAGTCGCTGGCCTTTTAGGCTTCGCTCTCTGGGAAAGATCACCCATTTTATGGGTAACCTTCCCTGCCAATGTTTCAGGCTCGCCTGAAGGATCTCCACCCTTCGGACCTCTTTCTCGCTCTCTTTTAACTACCAAGTTTGCTTGCTAAGCAGAAGGATCAAAATCAGATGATGATGATAAAGGCAATTCTTACGTAGTCAAAAGCCTTCGATCTTGCATGCTCTTCGGCGGACATTTGCTTTTGAAAATTTACGAAAAAAGATATTATATTCGAATTTCAGGAGAATAATTTAGAGGGATAGAGTGCCGCCTCTTAATTAGGATACCAATTTACAATATCAAAATCTACTCCGAAGACGGCCGCTAGTTCGAGCTGGGTATATTGACTAACTTCGATGTTGTGAAGTTCAAAAGAGTTTCTTGAGAAGGAATTCAGACATCTAGGATTGAACATTTCTAAACAATGTTTTTTCTTGTGTATGAATTCAGCTTCTGTAACATAATGGGAAAGCCAACTCTTATGTTTCTTCTTTCGTTAGCAATTTAATAAGCTATCAACAATACTCAACAATGATAGAGGCAAATATATTCGTGAGATTTAGTAGGCTGGCTGGTATCAAGTGAAAATCAGAGCCTTAATAATAGACGAAATGGAGAAAAATTCAGAAATAGCTCAGCTGATACATGAAAGGGATTTTAAGAACTGAAGTTTGACACACTCTTTAAGATTGATTAAAATAGGAATTCTAACGAAATACCTCACTCTTTAATTTTCAATAAATTGCGACATCTCTCATGACTGCAAATACAATATTTCGAAAAATTTGCTGCTGCTTCTTCTGATGGTTTGACTTTGTTCATTCTCGACGATAAAAGATATAGAGAAAGGGATAGTGTCTTTTATGGCTCCTTTCAGCCTCTGTCTGAACCGTCTTTTGTATTAACTGTGAAGTTAGATGATAATCCCTGTCCGAAAATTTTTTATCTCCTTCCATTTGTTCATTGTTTTACTTTTTGTTGTTGTGCAAGATCACAGCCAACTATAACAAAATTGCTAAACTTTATCACTCCTTCGAGCATTCTCTAGCAGAATATAAGAAATTAGGTCTCTTTGAAGAAAAAAGGAGATTAACATATTGTCATTTTCCTATTGTAAAAGTTCTCCATGTCCATTATAGAATACATAGAAGGCACTGAATTATCTGTTACAATTAGAGCCCAACGTAGTTGAAAACTAATAAAGTGTGTGTATAAACTTTTCTATTTGGTGGTTAGTTTAATTCCAATATCATGATTGACGTTGAGGTATTCTGCAACAATTAAAAAGACAGAACTTTGGGAAAAGTTCTTCATAAAAAATTTTGTTAGCTGGATTTTAATCATTATTTTCTTCTACATTATTATGATAACTATAAATTAAAAATCCGATTCTATGAAAAAAAGTGTGCTGCCCTTTCACTTTGAAAGATAGATTTCTGAGAATCTTAAAAGTTGCCATAAATATATTAATTTATTTTTTTTTTCAACATGAATTGAGCAGGAATAAAATATATATATAGAAAACATTAGCAGCATCTTTTGGAAGGAGAGGTGTTGTCATTTGCGCCTATTTTCTATGTTAAGAGAAATAAAGCTTATATTCTCTCATGAGACCTTACCTTTGTATCGTCTGGTAGAGGAATATTTTCGGGAATTTTCTTTGCAATAGCAAGAAAAATTTCAGTCAAATTAATGTTCCGTTTAGCAGAAGTTTCAAAGTGGAATATTCCATGCTTATCAGCGAATTCTTTGGCTTCCTAGAAAACATACTTAAATTAGAAATGGAATCATTTCCAAATCTAACCGCAGTTTGAACTGCTCGATTTTCTTCAAGATCTAGTTTATTTCCCACTAAAGCAATAACAATGTCTGATTTCGCCTTTTGATTGAGTTCTTCGAACCTAAGAGTATTAGAGAAAAGCTTTCCACCGATTTCATACCAATCTTTCGCTCTTCTAAACGTTTCCTAATCCAAATCATCATGGAAATTATGGATTAGA
>ENA-UOTX01000567-UOTX01000567.1-compost-metagenome-genome-assembly--contig:-NODE-567-length-37797-cov-16.480011_pt1 | contig 37797 bp, 23 predicted proteins | sample MGYA00238143_ERZ746982 | MGnify/ENA primary metagenome ERZ746982 (study PRJEB28758, sample SAMN06268862) | compost metagenome | isolation source: single cell | place: USA: California, Emeryville, Joint... | reverse complement strand
GAAATATTTATTACTCAAATTCTGCTGTACTAGTTCTAAGAATTAATATAGCAAATTAATCTCACTTTTTATCAAAGGCAAAATGGGATCAGCAGTGTTCCATTCTGAGCAAGCAACTACCACACTCCCATTTTTTTTTCCCTACGTGCAGGGAAGCTGTGTATTTTGTTCTTGAAAACATCTGAAAGACCAGCTCCAACGCCCCAATGATCTGAGCTAACCCTATTGCATCTAATTCCTCAATGGAAACGCTGCCTCAACAACTTAGAACTGAAATTCTCGTCAAGTGGTTCAAGGATCAACCACAAAATATTTAATGAGATGTCTTTGCAAAAAAAGATATCATTAATTACTTCGCATTGTATTTTATCCTTACAAGCCTATATTCTAATAAAAATCAAAGATCTGATTTATTAACCTCGTCAAGCAAAAAGCTAATATGAGCAAAGGCATTTCCAGAAAGGAAGAAGATTTCCTCAGACTTCTCGCTGCCAATGTAAATGATCTCTGCTCAAAGAAGGACTAATTCCTGATCGTATAGGTGCACATCGGTACCATCAACCTCAATTTCGATATGAAAAGATATGTTGATCACAAGAACGCCGCTGGTGTTCACATCATCAACCTCGAGCACACCTGGCAAAAGATTAAGCTCGCTGCCAGAGCTATCGTCACCGTCGAGAGAGCTGAAGATGTCATCGTAAGACTCTTTCCGGAACCTGAATCTAAATTCTGAATTTGGCAATCTAGGTCGTTTGTGCCAGACCATACGGTCAAAGAGCTGTTATCAAATACTCCTACTACACCAAGGCTCTCTCCACCTCCACTTCAAGATGGACCCCTGGTACCCTTACCAACCAGATGACCAAGAAGTACAAAATTAGCAGCAATGGAGCATAAACTTAACTAATTTTTCTCGCAAAGATTCCAAGAGCCAAGACTTTTGATCGTCGCTGACCCAAGATCTGATAAGCAAGCTCTTGTCGAAGCATCTTATGTCAATATTCCAACCATCGCTCTTTGCGACACCGACAGTCCTTTGAACTTCGTCGACATCGCTATTCCATGCAACAACAGAAGCACTGAGTCCATCTCCATGATCTTCTGGCTTCTTGCTAGAGAAGTTAAGATCCTCAGAGGAGAACTCGGCAAGAGTAACATATTCTTTTCTTTGATGCAAAATATAAACAATTCTGTTCGCAGCTGAGGACTGGGACGTCATGGTTGATCTGTTTTTCTTCAAGAAGGTCGATGAAGCCGCTGCTCTCCCAGAAGCTGAAGGAAAAGACGAGGAAGAAAGAGTAACTTAAATTTTTGTGGCTCATGCAGCAACTTAACATTTCAATAGGTTGAAAAGAAAGACGATAAGAAGTGGGACACCACTGAAGCCCAAGAAGGAGGCGCCTGGGAATAAACAACCCCTCGCTGTAACTAGTGAACGGAATAGCTCTTGGTTGTCACTAAGGATCTAAGATTAGATTCATTTTTTGAGATTGCTTTATCCTACATGCAAAAGACTCGCTTTCAAAAAATTTAATAAAAGAAAAATCCGCTTATTGCCTCTTAGGAAACAAGTTCTTAGAAATCTAAAGAATCTAAATAGTATTCAATATTTTCGCAAAGTCTCATCTTCACTAAACGCAATTAAACTACGCGATAGGTTTGGGTAAGCAGTCGCGGCAATGACTGTAGTTATTTTGTTTTGCTCTAAATGAGAGGGGATATGAGCATCGTGTGTGAGAAATATTAAACATTTGAATTGTATAGTTGCCTTATCGGATTTATTAATTTTTGAATGCTGTTTAACGGAGCTAATCAAGTGAGAGTTATTTAACAGAAATTGATATCTAATTCAAAAATTAAGTTATTAGAGAGAGAGAAACACAAATTTTTGAAAAAGGGAAAGCGAGCTCATGGAACAATACTATCCAAAGTCCAACCTCACGATCACCAGTTCATTTCGGACTCCTAAAGCTGGAAATTCTAAGCAAGGATTTAACTTCGAGAGAGCAGGTGTTCCCACTACATCCACCCACCACAGTCAGATGAACAAGGAGAACAATTTCACAGGAATTACTTCAAAGAAAACTTTTGAATCTCAATTGAAAGCCGAACCAGAGCAGTTTGGGTACGCAAAAGCCTCTGCTTTAGACAGAAAGAGTTATAATTTTGAATCTTATGGCACAAAACAAGGCCCGGTTGTTTCAAATTCGAACGCCTACACATCGAATAAGCTATCTCAAGTGAGTAAAGTGACCAGCCAGCCACTTCTCATGAGTCATGATATGAATACCTACACCAATGCGGCAGCAAGATCAAGAGAGCAGCAAACTCATTCAACTGTCACTCAGCAAATCCAATTCACGAAAAATCCATCGAAAGCTGATGGTAGATACGCTGAGAAATCCAATAATTACCCTCAAGAGGTGAGAAACAGTCGAATTCTGACTGAGGAGTATATGAATTCCAATACTAGAACTGCTGGTAATGATAAGACTAGCAGCGATGCTACCAACGGAAATATCTATCTGAAATTGATTAGCAATCTTTCAGTTAGTTCTCCTAAGACCAAAGATGCTACTCCGGACGCGAGACAAAATTCCAGCAACCGAAAGGCTCCTCAGCGAGCTTCGTATGACTTCGCGCACAAAGAGTTGCTGCAGTCAAATACCTTGAAAAACTCGAATAAGAATATCAAACCGACAGGCTACACGAACGAAAACCTGAAGCCTGCCGCAGATGATTACAAAGCAGCGAATCGAAAATCGTTTCTCAGCAATGAGGAAGATTATTCTCTTGCCAAAGCGTCGTCTGTGGACAGAACAAAGCAGCCTGAATCCACAAAAAATCGTAGTCTTGCGCCAGACAATCAATACACTCCTCCTTATTTCTCCCGAGGCGAGAGCGCACAGCCGAGAGGCTTCGGGTCTGGAACCACGACGACTCAAAGCAATGTCGGTGCGCTTGGCAGTCCCAAATACACGAGCGACAAAACCTTCAAATTCCAGGAGAAAGCACCAGTACATGAAAAGCCAAAGAATCAAGAGGTTAATCTCAGCATAGAGCAAGAGGCAGCAAACTATGAGAATAAGCCCGGCAGAAACAGCAAAATAATGAGTCAAAAGCTAGAGGAATATTCCAACACCCTGAAGAAATTGGAGGAGCGGATCGCCAAAAGTAAGAATGAAAGAAGAGAAGAAAAGCCGAAATCTTCACCACCGCTCATTAACAATTTTACCTCAGATTCGAAGTCCAAAGGAACATCAATTGCAACGACAACTCAGGCTACTTCCCCGAAGGGAGGTAGCAAAATTCCAGCCTACGAGGAGTACGAGAAGGTGAACGATTTTGGCCTTCAGAAGCCTCAGACGAGAGACCTAAGCGAAAAAGACCGCTACAAAGCTTCGACTCCTAATGTCCAATATACCAAAGGATACTATGATACTGCCAGTCAACAGCCTAGATATCCAACGCAGTCAATCTCGGAGAAGGAGTACATGGAATACCTTCATAACAAGAACCTCCGGGAAGCAGAGAAAGCACGTCAAGACTCCTATAAGCAACAGCAGCAGCAAACAATGCAAACTCGAGTTAAGAGCGCCGAGTCGTTCGTTGATGCCGTTTCTAACGAAACGAAGCAAGCTAGCCGCACTCGACCTGAGAGCGCAAAGACCAAAAAAGGTGACCAAACACCTACAAACTCGAAAAAAGAACAACCTATCGTGCAGAAATCACTTAAAGATTTTGTTACTCAAGTCAATGCAGGTACCCTAAGTCAAAATCCGTATTTGTTCTCATTTGTTTAAACTGTTTTAGGTAGTACTATTCCTGTCGCATCGAAACCTCGCCTAGAAAATTTTGACGATAGAGAAGATGAGACTAGATACACTAAGGCTCGCCTCGCGCCGCAATCTACGAAAAATTCTACCGTTTCTCATCGTTATCATGAGGTAATGCGTATATGAGCCCTCCAGTCCTTAAGATTCAAATAGACTCTCGTTCCGCAAACAACAAAACACAAAGACGAGCCTAAAATGTTCTTTTCGAACAACACAAAGTCCCAACCCAAAAAAACCAAGGATCATGACATCAGCCAATCCTCCTTCACAACCTACAATGAAGCCCCAACCTCCAACAATACCGCTATCGCTGTGTCAAGACAGAGAGTGTCACCGACCTACTACATGAGCAGTCTTGAGCGCCATATCCGAGAACCGGATTCCAATGACTATTTCTGCAAAATTTACCGCGAGCACTTCATGCAGAGCTTCCAAGCGATGAACTTTTGCAGGAATCTCAAAGATGTCGATCCGAAGGAAATCTCGAAGCGCAAGGTCCATATTCCAAGACTTGAGAAGCACAAAGGTAGAGACTTTCTTCCCCCAACCTTCATTTCTAACTATGTACTCGCCTTAGATAAAAAGACTATCGTTTTCGATCTGGACGAGACTTTGATCCATTGCAACGAGAACACTTCAATTCCTTACGATATCCTCCTGCCAATCAAGTTCCCTAGCGGAGATATCATCGAAGCTGGCATAAATATTCGACCTTATGCCCGAGAATGCCTCGAAGAGCTCAGCAAGCATTTTGAAATATTCGTTTTCACTGCGTCTCACGCTTGCTATGCCAACGTCGTGCTGGATTTCCTTGATCCCGAAAACAAGCTCATTCAGCATAGATTATTCAGAGAGAGCTGCGTGCAAACAGAGGAGGGTCTCTATGTGAAGGATCTGAGGGTATTTGCTAATAGAAACCTCAAAGATCTAGTGCTTGTGGACAATGCAGTGTACTCCTTTGGATACCAAATCGAGAATGGTATTCCTATCGCGCCTTACTATTACCATAAAAGCGACGTCGAGTTGAAAATGCTGGTTCCATATCTGAAGTCGCTGGCTTCCGCCAGAGATGTCAGAGAAGTGAACCGTAAAACATTTAAGCTGCACTACTATCCAAATTTCGAATCCCCTGAAGATTTATTAGAAAAGCTGTTCGAGTAGGCGTCATTGTGGGAGTCATATCAATCATTTTTCTACAGTTGTAAAAGTGATGTGTTGATCATTGGTGGACAATGAGAGAAGACTCGATGGTGAAAAATTAAGATTATTTATTTTTTTTCCTCAGCGCTTCATGAAGATTACAGTTCAATCATGTTTTAAAAAAAAAATTATCGTTCTTGTGAATTCATTGTGTGTACATAGTTATCTACTGATAGTTTGATTGATGAAAAACGCTAGCTCAAATTAGGAATTTAATTAAATCAACAGAAGACCTGCTGAAACCGACAACTTGGCCTTTTTCACACGTGAAGGAATGATTTGCAGATCTTGCCCTTCATATCAGAAGAAGAAAGCTCGATTGAAAGGAATTTAAGAGCGAATTCAGTCAATTTTCTCATAGGCTTATGTATTTGCTGGTATGTATATATATATCACAGAAAATACAATTTGAATTGTTATTTTTATGAAAGCTTTTTCTATTATTTTCTAAGCTCAGTACTAAGCGTCTGGAGTTTTTGCCTTAAGGTTTTTCCAGGCTTCCTCAAGTAAATCTATCATGTTGGAGTGATTCTTCTCTCTTTAGAATGAAAAGAGTTAACGATTAAAAATCCTACAATTTTATTTTTACCTTGTGAGTCGTTCTTCGGCCATAAGGGTCTTCATATGATCAACAGCCTCCTTTATCTTTGTTTGTAATTTCTCCTCAGACTCATCTCGAATTTTCCTCAGCAACACAGCGTTTTCGTTGAGTCGAGATAGCTCCCTTGCTGTTTCATTCATCCTTCTTGTATCTGATTCTTCGCGTGTAGCTACCTCTTGTGTAAGCGCCTCTTGGAGCTTCTTCAGATCGGACTGTCAGAGAGAAAAATCATGACGTGCCAGAGCGGACATATCGATAAGCTTCATACCTCATAAATTTCAGTTAATTGAGAGATCCCATTGCTCATTTCCTCATTTTCTCTTGAAAGATCGTCTTTTAGCTGCGTGAATTTCTCGCTAAAAACCAGCTCGACTCTGTTCTCATACTCTCTCCGTTTCTTTTCAAAAACTGATCAAACCTTTCAGGTCATTTGGATGATAAACACACCTGCGCCTCCGTATCATGCAACTCATGTAATTTAGTATCTATGTTTTCCAACTCTTGGAATATCGACTCAAACGCACTCTCGCTCTCAATCTTCCCTGCATCGATTTCCTTTTGTATCTCATCTACCTATTCATTGCAGCTCTCAATATCCACCCCTCAGAAACAATTAATTACATTGATCTTCAAATTGTTATAGCGGCGAGAAAACTCGTTCTGCCCGTCAGACAGCATGTCTTCTAAAATCTTCAACCTATGATCGACGTTTGGTGTAACTCCATCTCTTTCTCTCTCACCCACAATCTTTTATCAGAAATATCAATGCCTGTTTCATTCGTTCACTGCTAGCTGCGTTTACCTTGATATGCCCTATTTCCTCGGCCAATTTTGCAAGACGTTGATTGTTTTCTACGGTAAGGTCTTTCATAACCTCTTTCTTGCCGGATGCTGCAGATCCGGATCTTCTCGATTTCTCGTCGCTCCTTCGCATTTATTGTAGAGAGTAAAAGTCAGCCAAAATAAAATTATTTAGATTTTAAACCTATAATCAGTTCAAGTACATATGGAAAAACATACTTAAGTTCATATTGCGTTTTACACAGAGATATGAAGTTCAAGCCTTAGAAAAAAGGGGATTAAGTGTAAACGGTTTATTATTATTAAGTCAGGAAGTGGGAAATCAAAAATTGATGAATTTAAACTGATCGTACTAAAATAATGGACTGTGGTCAAGACTATCAACATTCATGTGTATTGCGAAAAAATTTAATAGATAGGGTTTAGCAATTTGATCAGTTTGCTGCAATCTTAGTCGAATACGTAAGTGTTTGATCGGGTGTTGAAACCATGCTATTATTAAATGGAGTGTTCACCTGAGTGGACTGAGAACCATCGAAATTGTAACCGTCAAATAAACCTTAAATTTGATAAAGCTAGGACTCACACACGAGAAAGAAAAGTACTTTGAACTGAGTTCCTTCTCAGCAGCATTGCGTTTTGACGGGTAAGATCCGCGTTAGGGTCGTTGTCCTCGGCATTCGCGTTCTTTTCGTCGAAATTGTCGTCTTTGTTCTGTGGTTGTTAGGTATAGGTTGATTTTCTGAAAAGGAGCATAGGTACCGGAGGAGTGAAAGGCGGGACAAGCTGCTTGGCCATAAGTTTGGCCCAAGGGTAATCTCTCAACCAAGGGTGGTTCTTTACTTCAGATGGACCGTTCAGACCTAAGCGATTGGCGGGTTTTCGTTGAATAAGCTACAGTGGAGGAATAAGAGTAAACACAAGGTAAACATTATCAAATTACTCTATTCGCGAAATCTGCAGCTTCCAATGACCATCCAGGTGGTATGTCCTCCTTTTTAATTTGAACCTGTCTTGCAAGGATATTGTCTCGGATCTCTTTTCGTGATTTCCCAAGGTATGGTCTCTGCAAAATTGTTTATCATTAAACCAAAATCATACACCAAGTGCTCATTACTCTGCCGAGCATAAACTCATAAACCATGACACCTAACGCATAATAATCAGCCGCGACTCCGTGGTTCTGCCTGCACATGACCTCAGGAGCTTGAATTGCGGTGTATCATCCAGCGAGAGTAGTAGACTATCTTTACCCATATATCCTGGCGTCCCGCTTGTATCACTAGAGTTATCCGGCCTCCAGACCCTCGCGATTCCCAAATCTGTCACTCTAACATACCCTTTTCACTTTTGAACACTCAATTGGTTCAAAAATCACTACCTTGAGCATCAATAACGAGGTTCTCAGGCTTGATATCTCGATGTAACACACCATTCATATGCATATATTCCAGCGCTGCGATAATACAAGCTGCAAAAAATTCTTAACGACGGTTACAATCAACCAAAGCCAGACGAGTTTACTTGTCTGCTCCTCAGAGAACCGTCTCATTTTTCCCAGATGGTACCGCAGGTCACCTCCCGGCATCAGATCCATGATAAGATACAAGTTCTCTCTGTCTTGGAAGGCGTAAACCATATTCACCAAGAACCTGGAAAATTCTATAGATTTTCAATAATCACAAATCTTACGAATGTTTCAAGGTGCTTAGAAGCTGTCTCTCATTCATCACTGAGCTTACACTCCTCTTCGTAATAATCCTTGGTTAAATATCCGCTAAATTGCCGCGTTTCTGAGAAAAATGAATACTTGGCCTTCGACATCTCCTTCATAGCATAAATCTGTTTCGTTTTCTTGACTTCAACCTTCCATACCTACCAGAGTTCACACAGAGCTCAGAAACATGCAATTCTATCGAAGATCGGTACTTTCCCAAAGCCACCTCTTCCGACGACATACAAGAAATTGAAATTCATCTTGGAAATTGCTGGTAATTTGCATCAGAAGCAGTTACAAAAGGCAAGTGATTTCAAGCACCTACCTGCAGTTTCCTCTTGCGTTTCAGTTTTGAGATTACAGTTACCCATGCCTGAATTTATAATTCCTCGATTGATCTAAAGAATGTGCTGGATTCTTTTCCTAAGAAAAATTCGAGCCTTTTCAACGCGTTATTATTCGGATATGCTAGGAGGAACAATTACCGTGCTAAAGACTTGGAAGCTGTTGAGTTTTTGAGAGAGCTTTAAGATAAAGCTTTCTTTATGTATTTAATTTAAAACTTCGAATTTTTATTTGTATTCCCGATAAGCCTCATCGGGCGCTCACAGGACTCACTAATCAGTGCCTCAACCACATAAATAAAAATCGGGCCACCACACATTTTTTCGTAAGCTATTAACGAGCCATTAGTTGTTAAGTTGATATGGTTTTTCTTTTATAGACTCAAAGGACTTTGTGAAATAGATTTTTTCTTATTTGTTAGAATGTATGAAAAATTTTAGGCTGTCTAGCGAGCCATGAAGAAGTGTTGTTACTAACTCATAAAGCGATTGACTTATCGATCGAATTGATCGGCGTGCGCATCATAATAATTCCTTAGCTTGAACAGCTGAGTAACTGCCATTTGGCGATTGTAATTAACAACTTCTTCAATACGTTTTGCCATTGGAGATTTTGAAGGCTTTGCGCGCTGGAACGTACGAGCTGAGAGCACAACTAACTGCGATGAGTCAGGATTTTTAACTGTTGCGGATGTCGTTCGACGTGACTTAATCGGGCTGTGATTGATCACGAGCTCGCTGATGATGGTTTGGGTCTTGCTTTCTTGAGTTTTGAATTTGTCTTGTCCAAAGAAAAGCATATTTGGAATACTACCGCTTCTTGTCATTTGTAGACTCTCTTTGCCTTCTGGGGTATCTTGCAATGGTTTCTCGTTTGTTCTATAACTACCCGCCTTTTTTGATGCTGGTGTCTTGGTAATAGAGCTTTTTGGCGATTTGTTCTTCTCCAGACTGCTCGTTCCGGCTACTTTAGATTGAAGAGTTTGATATTGGATTGGTTGTGTTGTTTTGAAGCCAGATTTTGCATTTGAGCTGTTCAGACTGGCTGGTCGCTGGAGTTTCTCCTGCGGTGAGTCTATTAACCTAGCGATTTTTTCAAATTCGTAAATGGAAGGGAAATCTGCGTTTGTTACTGAGTTTTCGAAAATGAATTCTGAATAGAGGTTTTGCTAAAGAGGCTTTGCGTTGATTCCTTGTTATTAATATTGAGAGTTATCGATGGACTTGCAGTTATCTTTGAATCACCAGAACCCTGCCGCATGTGCCCGCCGAAGCCTTTTGCAGAAGAAATCGGCGATGGTTTTTCTGGATTTGATAGCTGGAAATTTCTAATATGTTTACTAGTCCTGTAGTGATATATTACCATCCTTGAATTTGAGTGCGAGATCGAGATTCCTCCTTGCGACGTTACGAAACCCCTTGAGGACGGGAGCGTATGAGAAGGCTCTTTTCCCTAGTAGCGTTGATCAATTATGCTCAATTAGTCGAGTTTACCACTTGTTTTATGCCATCGGTTCTCGGCGTTCTTGAAGAAAGCGTCATCTGAATGCAGAATTCGCTGGTTTTTCATCAAAAGATAAATAAACTTTACGCTTTGCATTGTCGGAGAAGTTGCTCGATTGCTTTCTGTCATGATAGTGCCCTGGAGGAATCTAATTATACAGCCTAGCAGCAATTACTTACATTTTTCTGTACATATAGACTATTCTGAGAGTTTCTGTTGACGCCACCCTTAACCGAACGGTGAGACCCAATTTCATTGAATTTATTGTTCACCTTTTCTTTTTGTGAATTGAGGCCCTTCATATCTCCATTTTTATTCGCAGCTTGGCCATTTGCCCCTTCTCCAGTATATGTTAGCGGAAGAGTTAGCACCATGGTTACTTTTACTGGCCAGAAATGCTTGAAATCTGGCCTTCTCATCATTGTTCGATGAATTATGCACTTTCATTCCTATGGTGAATCCAGGGCTCTTGTTATTAATTTTTAATGCGGAAATAAAAAATATTAAAACTGAGTTTATTGCACCAATATTTGTCTCAATATCAACTAAGCAACCGAATCAGGACAACTGCAACTCCTTCCTTTAAGTTCAGCTCATTTCTTTTTGAGTCCAATCATTGGACTGTCATTTAATTCACAGCCAATTACTTGCGCATCTATATGCAAATATCAATAGATATGATGAATAATATATAGATTCATGGATAGCTCATAATTAACAATAAAAACACTTTGTTTGATTCTAGCATGAATTTCTACCAGAATAGATATAAAGGAACTAATTTTTTCACAATTCTTCTTTGGACTGTCTTGAAATATATATCTCAAGACACATATGAGTTTCTCTAACTCAAGTGAACACTTGGTCAATCCAGCATCATCTATCGTAAGTAGATTTTGCGTACAATTCTGGGTAGTTTGTCGATATCAGTTTTTGGCAACGGAAGCGGGACTCTATCCTCCAAATGAGGCGCATACCCGATTTTCTCATAGAATCTTCTGAGATGAGGACAGCTCTCTCCGCATTTTTTATGCACACGCTCAAACTCATTAAAGTATTGCTTAAAATCTTCTAAGGTCACTTCGAATTTGTTAGCATCGAAACTTTTCCCGGACTCTCGGTACCGCTTTGCTACCGTATTTTTAAATATTTTCTTCAGACTCGGGTTCGTAGGAAGCTTAGACTGCATCGTCTCGTATATTTTTGTGAGGTTTAACTCTTTGCTCTGGGACGGCTGAGCCAGGTCCGCTTCTTCATAGGAAGGCATGCGATAAGTTCTGTGAAGAATGCTTTTTTCAGAGCTGTCTGTATTGATTTGCCGTTTGAAATAAGGCTTGAACTCACCTGGCCGCTTCAACTTGCTCAGCTGTCTTGGAGTCAATTCGCTTTGATTCATAACCTCTGACTTGTATAAGCTCGCGTTAGTTGGCGTGATACTGTCTTTACTTCCCCAAGGCATGAGATCATCCGTTGAATCCAAATCGAGACTCGCCTGCTTGTGATCTGAGGCAAAGGCTCCTTTGCCGAGTCTTTGTGTGTTTCTAAATAACGTCGGAGCTCGGCCTGAGTTTCTTTCCGTTAGAGAATAGGTCTGCCCGTACTCATTTGCGGCATTCTCGCACCGCTCGACCACGTTTGAAAGTTTCTTCTTGCTTAGGGCAAACGAGGACTTCCCGTTGTTGAAAATCGAGTGAGGAGTCGAGTCGACCTGCTCGTAAAATTCTATTAGCTGTTGAAGAGTCACGCCGTTTTCTTTGAGATTCTTGACGATTTGAGGGACTTGTAGCGCTTGAGAGGCGATGGGTGTGAATTGGGAAGAGTTATTCGTCCTTGAGGTCGATGTAGTTTCGATTTGTTTCTGAAGCGGTGAGTGGGTAATATTTCCTAGCTTTATATAAGGAACAATCGGCGTTTTATCGGTTGTTTGGGTTTCTTTATCAGCAGATGGAGCGAGAATAGGTCGCTTATTGGGTCTCTCTGAGCTCTTCGAGTCATTGGGTCTGCTATCCGTTTTTTCCCTTGGAAGGAGGGGAAAACCATCATAATAATCTTTCTGACTCGACATTCCATCGCGGTGGAATTTGCTGACTAAATGGCGCGGCGTTGAATAAGCGTCATTCCGCGGAGTCGACTCCTCGAGACCATGCTTCGAGCCAGGCTCACCAAAGCCATGCTTCAACGAATTTTCATGAAGATTTCTCTTTGGAGTGCACTCAGCAAACTCACTCTTAGAGCCGTAATTATTTCGAGGTGTCAGCTCAGAGAAACGATTCCCTCCTCCCACTCGATGTTGGATCATGGCTATATCAATCGAAGGGTTGTTACTGTGCTCGCTGTTCGAAGAAGCCCGGCTCCTTGAGTCTGGATTCTTGATCTCTTGTGTCTGCTCAACCTTGTTTTTGTGAAGACTGATTTCTATCGACTGGTCGACCCTTGAATTCCTCCTCGATCCCCTTGGAGCATCGTAGTCTTTTCTTCCCGCATTCGGTACCTGAAGCGAAATTCTCTCAGTTTTACCTTGCTGTTGCTGGTGCTTTGGAGTCTCGTTTTTCAAGTGGTGAATATTTTTCTCTCCTCCCACCTTTGAATCACCTTCATGTTTTCGAACCTCGCTCTCGAGGCTCGTTCTTGATGATGGAAGCGCATTTCGACTGGCTAAAAGTTTTACACCTTTCTCGTACATGTTGTTTATCATCTCTGCTCGAGACTTTTCGAGATTATATTTTGATTTTGCGTCTTCAACTTGCATCTCGAGCTCAAGTTGCTTGCTCTTCTTGACTCTTTCACCTGCAAGAGAATCCAATATCTCTTTATTTTCAGCCTCAAGCTTTTCGATTCGAGCATACAAATCGTCGGTTTCTTTTTCGCTTTCATGGACCATTTTCTCTAAATACCCTTTTTTCGTAAGCAGCTCTTCCTCTCGCGATTGAAGGGTCGTTATTTGATGCTTCAACTCTGCTATTTCAGCCTCAAGCTCACGATTCTTTGCTGTAAGCTCACTAATAAAATTCAATAGTAGTATTAAGGACTTAACGCTCCAAAAAACTCTCATACTTGTTCCTGAATACAAGCAAATCGAATTTGTCCTGTTTTTGCTTCTCACTCGAGTTCTTACTCACCGCCTGGCTTTTGAAATCATTAATTTTCATTTTCTTCCTCGCGACTTTGTCCCCTAAGCTCGCCACTTCCGACTTGAGCTCTCTCACTTGTTTGCTCAGCTCCGTTCTCTCGACGCCTAGATCAGCTACTTCTGCTTTATAATGCAGAACTTCATGTTTCAAAAGAGAATATTGATAATGCTCTTCATTATATTTGTCTTTTAGTTTCTGTATCTCACTATCCTTTGTATTGATCTTCTTCTCCCACTCTTCATCTTTTTCTTTGAGGAGTGCTCTTTTCTCTCTCTCTAGCAGCTCATAGTCAGGCTAATTCGCCATATTAATTCATTTGAGATATGAAAATTCTCTTACATCTGTGCCAGTTTCCTGCAGTCGAGTTTTTTGTTTCTCTTTCTGCTCTTTTTCGACAAAACTCAGCACCCTCTTCGCTGTTTTCCTTTGAGTTTTATCATACACCTTCAATAACTGATCGTGAATCTCATCGACGCCAAGATCTGCCTTCGCCTTCATACGGATTTGCTTCTCCTCATCCAGCAAGCCTTTGTGCATCTGCTTCGTATTAGCAAACGCTCGTAAAACCTGTTTCAAATGCGCGCTGCTAGCCGAGGCTTTTGAATTAGCCAACACATCCCTGAGAGACTTTAGCGCCTCATCGAGGTCTCTTTTCGTCTGTTCAGATTCATCATCGATATACGATTCCGCTTCCATTTTCAAAGACCCGTCGAGACTTGGATACACAAATTTTTTCTCTTCTGGAATTTCAATGTAGGACTTAGACACTCGGCGATCAAACGTGGGTGTTATTTGGTTTTGTAGGTGCGATTGATCGTCAATAAACCCAATGCTGCGTGGGATTGCTAATGTCAAGTTCTTTTTTGCGTCGAGCTGAGTAAACGTAGGACTAATAGAATTTTTCTGATCTTCTTCCGTTTCAAAATGAGCGTGAATCGAAGCTCTGCGAGAGGTTTTTTCGGTTTTATTAGTACTACGCGGTTCGCCTGGTATGCCTAAGAGGGTGGGCGCTGGATACTTCAAATCAACTAGTGAGCTGTGGTTAGAGGGAGGAACGAGAGTAATATAAAAATACCACTATTATCCCGTCGATTAGGAGATAGACTGATGTTTCCTGTTATTGGAGTATGGATACCAGTCCTCGTTTTAGGAGTCGTTCTTTGCGTAGGGACTCTGCCAATTGACTCGTGATGGGACAAACTAAGCGTACTGCCTACACATTTATTATATTTCGATAATGTTGGTGTATACCTCTATTGTTTTGCTGGTGCTCCAACCTAATACTGTTTAGATCGTATTGACGGATCGAAAACTTCAAAATCGAGTTCAAAAGCTGCTTATAGCCTCGGGCCAATTTTTCTGTCACTACTTTAATTCCGAGATGATCGTGTATGTAGAGCTTGTTGCAAAACTCCTGTGTGATTACGTCGTACATCTCTAGAATCTATTAAAATCATTCGATTTTGCATATTGACTTAGAATTGAATACCTGCACAGATTTTTCATGAAAAGCATTGGTCTTGTCGAAGTCTGACTCTTTACGGAAGGACATTATTTCCTTTTCCGTTTTGTCTAGCAGTCTTTGCAAACTGATGAGCTCCTCGCTGATTGGCAATTTAGATGACATTGGAATAATGAAAGTGTACTTGATCATTGTTGTTGATTAGAAGAAACCACGGTGATTACTTTATGCTGACTTTTATTGTAACTTGAGCTAATTAAGATATTTTTATTTTACGGGCAGTCAGCAAACGTATTTTTTAGGAACTTTAGTTAATTCTCGTAAAATTTTGACTGGCAATCGATCATTCACTTCAATAAAACAAGCACGGCGAATTAAACAAAAACCAAAAATCAATTTGGGACAAATATGGATGCTATTCTGAGTCTCTTGAGAATATTATCATGACAGAAGAGGGAAAATATTCTACTTGTAGACATATTGAAGAATGATGTGCTAATGTTTTCCAGCTATTCGTTTCGAATGAAAGAGAGCAATCCAAAGCAGTTGGAAAAAGGATGTTAAAACATTGCTGAAGTTTTTTCTTGTTCGTTTTTTTGAAAAAATCGAAAAGTTCGATGAGGATAAATATTACGTAATTTTTAGAAATCAGTAGTTCTCAGAGATATTAATTCCATAACAATAATATGACTTCTTTATCTGGAAGTTCTCATGATGGAATCATAGAAAAGTGAAGATGTCAATACGCGTTCTTGAAAACCATTGGAGTTTGCACGAATCTTTTCTGCATTAGTGAAATGCTTTTATCAGAATTCGCAGAGAGCGATCGAATAATGCAGACTATATGAATTAAAATGAAGAGCAGATCTCACACTTAATTCTTGCTCCAACGGACTTCATTCGAAAACATTGGCCCGACCCTCAACATATATTTTCTAAAGATTCAAAGTGAATTTTCCAGACTACGAGTTATTTAATGCTTCTTCTTTCTTTGATTAAAAAGGTAAATTCGTTTTCGACTAATTATAGCAATTTATTAAATTTTTTTTTTTGAATCACGAACCGATCTTTAAAATTTATCCGAAATAAGTTCTTCTTTTGAAATCAATGATGGGCCGTTTCTCAATTTGCTGAACTCATAAGCAGCTGGGTATCTACATTCTTCCAAGGAGAAAATCATCGAATATTAGTTGTCAAGCAACAGATTATCGAGAAATTTTACTGTCACAAGCATCCAAACAACTAATTACTGATTTAAAGTTAGTTAACTAATTATCATAAACAATTAACTTTAAGTCATGAAGCGTGAGGAAAAAACATCACAAGGCTGCGAGATCTGCCATAAATCCTTTTCTTGGCTTACCCGCAAGCACCTATGCAAACGCTGCAAACGAAATATTTGCGCTGAATGCGGAAAAAGCAAAAGAATCGTAATCTTTCATCAAATTTAGAGCCAATTTCATCATTAATCATAGATTTCTGGCTATAAAGATAGCCGCCCTCACAGAACTTGCGACTACTGCGAGCAGGACGTTCAATTTCAAATTAAAATGAGCCGTAGCGTAAATTCCGAAACGCAATTTCAATACTTAAATTCGCGTTTGTCCCAGAGTAATGTCGAATGGAACACACTAAGTCTGATTGGTAAAGAATGGATGAATTCAATATCAAATATGAAGTATTAACCTCTATTTGAACTGAAATTGAATTGTCTTTTCAGAGAACTTCAAAAGGGAACGGACTACATTAATTATTTGAAACAAGCTCTGAGTTTGGGGCCTAAAGAGGAGGATTTAAAAGAAATAGTTGATGACCTCTATAAGGGAAAAACAGACGACAGTGTGCTTAACTATTCGATGTACGAGTTTTTAAATATGGTTCAAAGCAACCTCTCGAAAGCATCATGCCGGGAAAATCAAAAGAATGTTCTGTTTGCTCACTGCTGGAGAAATCCATCTGTTGGGTACGTTCAAGGACTTAACTTGCTGGTTGCATATTTGCTGTGTTTTCTGGACGAAGAAAACGCGTTTTGGATGCTGACGTACCTAATTGAGGTGGTACTGCCAAAGGATTTTTACTCTAAAACCGCAAAGGACACTTATTTTTACGGCTTCTATGCAGAATGTTACGCGCTGAAGCAACTGACAATTAAGCAGCTGGATATAAACGATCCTGCTGGAAAAGAAAGTATTTGCTCCTTCCTGGACGCTATACTGCCTTCTTTTCTCCTTCCCCTCCTCATAAACACACTGAATGCCAAATGCTTATTTCATGTGTGGGACAAAATGATTCGAAATAACGAGGTAATTTGGTTTCTTTTGTACGCTTGAAATAATTTGTACATTCTAGTTTTCTTACGTTGAAAGGACTATATTGGGTTTGATTTCTCATGGCAAAAAGCATATAATTGAGAAGGACATCAGCAGAGTGCGGGAATACAGCGCGATGTTCACTCAACAAATTACTTTTGATAAGCTGCTTTTAGATGTGGCCAAAGTCGATCTCTGCCCTAAAGAAGTGCAGTTTTATCGCGAAATATTTGGAAAGAACTACGAGACTCTCATCCACAAAGGCCATAGCAAAAGAATGATGGACGGGATTACATGGATAGGGACGCTTACGAGCAAGGAATTAAATGTAATGCAGCGAGATTGATCCCTGTTGTTCAAAGATAAGAAATCATTATCGATTGAAGAGTTTTCAAAGCTTCTACTTTCAACAAAACTAAACAAGAATCATGCATCGTTTTTAAGCTTGGATGATATCTCCTCAATTTTTAATTACTTTGATCTCGATCGTGACGGAAACATCAGTGCTGAGTAAGTTTATCATACCATGTTTTTATTTATCATATTCATATCTAGAGAATTATTGGGGTGCTTCTCTCTCCTGTTGAAAGGCGTTTTTGATAGTAAACTGCTATTTTGCTTTAAGCACTGTGATGCTGAGGAGAAAGGCTATCTGACTCCGACAGAATGTGCGAGCTTTTTGGAGATCCTCTGTCGCATGGGGATGGTGATCTCGCAGCATAACCTAGATCCTTATTTGCTGACGTTAATGGAGAATTTCAAGCTGTCTATCCTCAGGGTAATAACGAAAAAGTCCAAGATAAAGTACATCGATATACAGGATTCGATGAATCAAAACGCCTTTATCCGAGAATTAAGATCTCTTTTAGATGGTGCGGGAAGCAAGAACGCATTATCAGCAAAACAGGAAAGGAAAAGATCGCTTTCATCTCCGCCAGAAACTAGCGACGCGCACTTAGATCCAATGGATGTTGCGCCGAGAACTAGGTTTCGAAATTTCAGCAGCCGAAAAAAGACGGAGGAAGACGTTCGGGTGAATTGTTCTGATCTGATAATATACTGATTAATATTTTTCGAAGGTCCCGATGTCCTTGCAAGAAATGCCGACGGAAAAAGAAAAATAAATTAGGTCTGATGAAAATTTGGCTCCAAGGACCCCTATTGAAAGTGCTAATTGTTCTGAGAGAATACATGCAGAACATATAATGTAATAAATGAATAGGTCGGTGAGGTTTCAATGTTAGAAAAATAATTATAGAATTGCTTGTTTCCTATGCTTAGTTGGATCATTTAGTATTGTTTTCGAATTGATTTATTCAATTTGTTCTAATGACAAACTGTAACCAATATCTTGTTATCGCCTTGCATCAAATTACTACAATGAGATATTGTTCTCTGTGAGTTTGCTTTGATTAATGAGCAGAAATTATTTTTGAGTGCACACATTCAAAATTTAATAATTTCAAAAGAAAAAGTAAATGCAATTGATAAAGTACTCAATATTTGAATTTTATCCAAAAGAGCGTCGAGGTTATTGTTCAAACATTTGTAGGAGGTTTTGAGAGTAGGTAGCTGGTATAAACTGAATTTATATAGAGTAAAGGGTTTGGTTTTGGTATTAAATATGAATAGCAGCGTTTCATCGACTTCTTTTATAAGACACGATTCAATTTCTATCCGCAATAATGTTTCACATGGTATTGGTTCTGTGTTTTAGAGAAAAAATAGCTATCACTGAGATTCTATTCCAAAAAAATTACTCCAGGTGTTAATAAAAAAGACCTTCAGTTTTTATAATCAATTAATTGCTAACATAAAAAGCTAAATCAAACCATATTAATAATCAAACTTAGTAATTAACAACAATAAAATCCATAAGAATTGCTTGCCGCTTATCTAAACTAATAAATAGTAGTTTAATATAGCAAGGTTCAAACAATCATAGCAGTAGTCTCGGCTCTTAGCTAGTGTTAACTGTCCTTTGTTGCTCTTTCGAAATGGTCTACCACTTGACTATCGTAAAGTAAATTGTTCACTAATAGGAATCATATTCTCTCAAATTGCGAGAAGCTGATGATACTTTTAACCATTCGTACAAAAACTATTTCCTAACTTAAATTGATGTCTTCTCATTTCATAGCATCTCTGAAAGCTTAGAAACATTTAGCAATTCTCAATTGTAAGCGGAAAGTTGCAAATTTTTCTCCACCATAAGAAAGCAATAATATTTATGAAGACAACTCAATAAAATGCAAAAGGTTTTTAAAAGTGGAAGTAGTGGCTGATACCTTTGAAACGAATGTCTGGGTCAACTGCCTTGAAATGAATAATTCTTTCGCACAAGTGCCAAGCACACGCAAGCAGTAGTTATTGTTCAATCGGCATACTCAAGAAACTGCATCCATTCTCCAGTATCTTCGACAATTGCTTAAACGAATTCATAAGCTCTTCAGATTCATGACCTTCTTCGTTAACCATGTCAGCAAAATCTTTGCAATACTTTCTCATTTCCCTGATCAGCGAGAACTGCTGCGCAAAATACGATGTCGCTGAATCTAACTTCATTCCTTTGGCCATCGACGGCTTCTCAGGACTTGATTCCTGCTCTTTTCTCACATCAACCTGCTTTTTGTACTCAAAAGGATCTTCTAACTTGTTCTGCGTAGCTTGCTTCCCCATAGGTTCATTCAATTTTTTTCGCTCAATCACTGCAGGTCTTTTCTTTTGCACTTGTTTCTTTTTCGGGTCACTTGATAACGACGACGACACCAACGCCTCAATATGTGCTGGATCCTCAGCCCCAATGTCAATAAACGGGAAGGGGCAATCCACACCAAACCTCGATAGTGACTGAATCATCGCTCGGTAGTTCACAGCGAAACTGTTGTTCCCTGAGGTTAACGCATGCAAATATGCTCTGCACATAGTGATATCCCTTGGGTACATCAGATTGGCTGCATTGATTTCATTATCGTTCACTTCCTGCAAATGCTGAGCAAACTCTTCGATCGACATAATCTTCTCATTCGCCTGATTTCCTTTATAAAATTTATTCGTCACGGACTTAAGATTTCTCTTTTTCGCTTCCATGTACTCATCCATAAAGGCCATGAGGAATTTATCGATATCCAAGCCTTCTGCGTCTTTGTCGGCTCCTTCACCAATAAACCGAATTTGTCTTTGCAAATTTTGATAGAATTTCTTCCTTTTTTCCTCGTTCTCGAACACAAGCACCGCATTCACCACTGACTCGATTTTGTTTTTAAGCAGCCATGCTGTCCCCTCTGGATGCTCAACAATCGAGGCGCTTTCAGCTTGGATCTTTTCGTAAGCAAACAGAAGGAAGTTCTGAGCGTAGACGTCATATTCGTTCGCGTTAACAACATCGCTGAGGTCACGTACCTTATTGATCGCGGTAATGCCACACATATTCGCGAACATAATCGCCCTTGGCCAAATCTTGATGTAATACTTCAGAGAGACCAAGAATTCGAGTAATTTGAGCTCAGCAACCCTTCTGATTTTGTGTTTCTATTAAATAAGGGAGAAAAAAGATAAGGTGTTGTTGGTAGCTGTTTGCGTTACCTTTATAAAGAAAATACAAGTATATTCACTCATCGGAATGAACGTATTCAGTAGAGACTTGCAGACTTCGACTTTATGAGCGATTCTGTCGTTATAGATCTCAAATATCATTTTTCTGAAATATCCCCAAGGCAGCACCTTCGCAGTTTCGCCTTTTTTGGTAACGTTATCAAGAAAAACTATCATATTAAGGGGAAGATTCCATTGATCCTCAAAATCTTGAGCCAGATTCTGAGCCTGGCTCAATGAAATAACTGTAGATATCCTCTTCTTACTTTCGGGCCCATCTTCTTCCATCTTGCTCTTCAACTCTTTATCCTTCATTTTCAGGGCTGTGACATTATCAATTTCGTCGATATTACTACCACCAGCCTTAAAATTAGTCCGCACTGTCTCCTCGATATTTATCGTCGAGGTCTCGACATTATTAATATCCTGCGTCCTCGGCGCTTTGGCTTCCTCCAGCACGCCGACGTTACGAGCCGTCCAGGCTAATTCCCCTTCGCTAACTTGAGTACCAACATCATATTTGATTTTTTTCAGGGTCGCTTTCAAATGATTGCTCATGTCTTTAATTATCCTGGCTTTATTCAAATGCTCTTTGTCTAGTTCCGCAAAAAACTCTTGCAAATCAGAAACATCAGCTTGCAGGCGCTCAGAAAAAGTTTTTTCATGATTCTCGATATTGACGCCAAGCCGCTTCTGCAGCTCTCGATCTTTATCTTTATGAGCTTGATACTGCGCCGTTTTATTGTTGATATCTTGGCGAAGGACCTCGTAAGTTAACTTCAATTCGCTCTCTAGCTTCTCGACGTTCAGCATCGTCAATTTGCCAGAGGACTCTGCGATTTTAAGTAGATTCACTAGATTATTATTCTTCGCCTCAAGGCTTTCTTTCTCCGCCTCAAGTTTCTTGATTTGCTCCTTGATTTCTTTAAGTTTCACCTCGATAATCTCCTCTTGATACACAAATAGCTTCATCGCTGAATCCAGCGTTTTCTCGAAGATTTTGCTCTGTGTAGCAACCACCTTCGCCAATACAGACCCTAATTCTGATCGATAGCACTGCACTTTGCTAATTACCTCCCGTAAGCAGAAATTCGAGAGATTGTAGTCTTGAAAAATTTTCTGAAATTCTTTTTTGTCGCTGTAAAAGTTTCGCAAAGACACAGGCAACGATTCAAAGAAATTAGCGAGCTTTACCTTTGCAAACACCTCTTTCATGGCTGATGGAGTTGATTGTAGCATTGCATTTTGACGCGATTGCGGCATGAAATAGTTTGTCTCGAGGTTCTCGCCGATTTTAGTTACGTCTTGAATGCTTATGCTCAAGCCTTGAACCGGTTTATAGAATGATTTGTCCCTGATTGTTCTGTTTGCCAGATAAAAATCATTGATTTCATGCTCGGTTAGAGACGGTATGCTTGGGTTACCAGGCCTGGAAACCGCTCTGTGGCTGCGAAATTCGCTTTCTTGGAGCAAAGGAGTGAGTTTTTTTCTTCGTGACTGGAAAAAATTGTCGGTGGTTGTGTGCAGTGGGGTGGCGACTTGGTTCATTCGAGAAATAGAGGTTGCTCTCGGGACGGCTTCGAAAGGCATTTTGCGAGAATTGTTTGAGATGCGAGGATCGAAGATAGTTTGAGATTTGTTGAGGATGCTTATAGCGCTTCGAGTTTTGAGGTGAAAATTAGCTGGACTCTCTTGATAAAAGTCTTCTCCGGTTTGGGTGATGTAGTCAGTGGTTGATCGGATGGCTGTATGCTGTTCTTCTTGGTTTGAAGTATTGGCGCCAATTGGTAATGAGGAGTCTTTTGATATGCTGTTGACTTTAGCTTCGGCCATGGGAAAATAACTTCTTGGTAAGAAATGCAATAAAAGTCAATATAATTAATTTAAAAACGCTTCGCAACTCAAAGGAAAAGTCAAAAAAATAAAAATAAAAAAAATGTATTCATATCAGATGAGTTTGAGTGAATCACTTCCTATTTCTTCGGAGTGTTTGTTAATTTTTTTAATTTTTTCGAAGTTAGTATGATGTCTCTTTTTCATCAATCCTCTTCTACAGAAGAGAAAGAAATATGGCTTTTGTTTGTCAAAAATCATGGCTTGTGGATTTCAATCTAAAACTTAGTTATATTTCTTTTTCTTCACAACAAACGAGATTAAAATGCAGCAAAGCATATTTGTAGTGGGTGATCAGTCACATTACGAATGTTGAGATCATTCTTTCTTCACTCTCTGCGCTTAGACATAAAAGCATCAAATTAATCCAAAGCCAAAACACCACCCATAATTATCTCTAAGAGGGCCTGCAAATACAGGCAGCTGATTATTTATGAAAGAACACAGGCAGCAGTAACCTCATCAAAGATTGACCCTTCTGAAAAAACCTGAACACATCTTTAATAATTCCTATCATCTGCCTCCTTAACTTAGCACTAAGCACTTAGCACTTAGCACTACCAAAGCAAACATCCGTTCATTAAGTAGGAGTTAAAAATACTCAAATACTTAGTATATATTAATCATAAGGTCACTATTATGAAATCTAAATTATGTTAAAGAAGTAGATGAAATCGCAGCCTGAAAAATCAATAAAAAAATCTCTGCAATCTCTCATTAAATATATCAAGATGTAGATGGTGGTTTTAAGATAAGACCAAGCCTAACTAAACTGCGATTTCAGCTGAATTGTAATATTGTTTCTTTTTAAAACTCTTCATGATTATTCTCCATGCGTTTCCGTACGATATTCATTAAAAAATATCTTTTCTCCTTATTCCCCACCTAATCTCATCCCCCTCCAATTTATTAGTTATTTTTCTTTTCGAGTCTGATACTCAAGCTTCGAAGCGTCGTGTAAATCCGATCAAACTTTCCAAGTAGCACCTCCAATTGCTTAGCCAGCTCTTCAAGTCGAGGTCGCTCTTTCATTTTAACTGTCTTAACAATCGTTTTGTTGAAATTTCGGCTGAGATAATTCGCAGCTTCTATTTCAGATGTGCTATCTCCAATGCAGATAATATTTGCTAACACGGAACTTTGAAGCGTCTCTTTCAGATCTTTGAACGCTTCCAACTTCCAACGCTGAGGATCGTTCGGGTAGATCTCCTCGTACTCCGCTCGAGCAGAAACAACGTTTATTTTATTACTTTTAATCAGCTCATGAGTCAAAGGTAGATACATTTCACTTGTGTACTGAACCCAATTCTTTTGAGAATTTGTAATGATATAAGCCGTTCCAGCTCTGAGGGCCTTTAGGAGTAACCTCGAAACAACAGCGTCTAGCTTTCCAAGCGAAGAAGGAAACTTCGAGTCGCTTGGCTCGTTCTTGAACCCGGTGTACAGTAGGAAACTCGTCGGGAAGAGAGTATCATCCCAGTCGAAGACAACGACCGTTTGATGAGGTTTGGTTGTTTGCGGCCTGATGATTTTGAGGTTTGCGAGTTTTTCAATGTAATCTTTTCGAAAAACATCGTTTTCTTTATCAATTGTAAATTCAGAGCCCGTTGACTGAGCGCGGAAGAGTTGTAGATCTTCATTCTCGAGTAGCTCAGCTAACTGGTCCTGGTTGTCGATGTCAAGGTTCTGTTTTAAATCGCTGCTGATTTTCTGGAGGGAGGAAGCTGGGGATGGTCTGGAATCTGAGGAACTAATCGCCGCTATGCCATTGCTTTCGTCGTCGATGCAGCCATGGGAGCCCATAGTTTTTTCCATCGAAGCAGCTTTTAATCAGTTAATTAATTACTGTTAAATGATTACGTGGAGTTTGTCCTGAGATTTAAAGAGATCTGCCAGAAACCAGCAGGTAATCACTTAGCATGTTTTTGGGATTATCCGTTGTCGGCTGAAATCAGTAATTTGGTTAATTTTCGGTAAGAAAATAACAAAATAGTCCGAAAAGAAAGTTCGAATGGAATTTTTATCTGAATCAATGGAAAGGAAAATTGTGTGATTTGCTCTCGAATTCTAGAACCCCTTCGAAAATAAAACCGTAAAACGTTGATCCTAAAAATTCGAAATTGCTTGGTGAGGCAATTTTCAGGTGGAGATCCAGTAAGTTAGTCCGATTGTAACAGAAAATTGATTACAAGGCGAGCGATGAAGGTTTATTTTTCTAAAATATGGGTTATTATTCTCTGAACGAGAATGTTTGTATAATATTGGGTATTCGTGAGGAGCAGCAAGCTTCTATACCTCTTTCTCTATAGTTGAAATGTCGTTTTGAGGTGGTAACGCGGCATTACCTTTGTGAAAAGGATCTTCTATTTGTTAATGTTTTTTTTTTTTGGAGACTTGATTGAAGGTGATTGAAAAATTTACTGCCAAAGTGACTCTTTATTAGGGTAGAGAGGATAGTGAGGATATAACGAGAAGGAGGTACTACAAAATCATTTGGGTTAGAAGCTTCCACTTGCGTGTTATCCTATAATTTAGAATTTTGAACTTACTGAAGTTGAACTTAAAAAAAATCTGCTTGGTATCTTTTTTTTTTTTGCGAGTCCACTGCTGGAAGACAGCACGGAAAAGCTCTTTACTTACTGCTGTGCAGAGCATCAGCTCATTTATGTTGCAATTGGTAAAATCAGTAGCTGATTTCTTGGAACTCAAAACGTGACTCTCCAAAATTTCTGTCAAGCTATTTCTCTGATCGAATTTCGAACAAAAAACGTAAAATTTGTTTCCGCGCAAAAGAACTCAAAACCATAACCTAAGATAACTAGGCTAATCATCCCATTACCTCATTTCGTTGCTTCTTTGAAGCTCAGTCCATTAATAATTTCACGATATTTCCTTTTGAGTTAAATGATTTACTATGGAAAGAGGTCAGTTAGTTTCTCGTATTTGTTAGCATGCAGTAGGTTGGCTTTGCCACTCGAATCGAAATGTTAATTGTATATTTCCTTATGCACCACCTTTATTCGCGATTATAGTTTAGCTTTAATAAGGAGATATGATCAATAGCACACAAATCATTGAGGCTTAGAATAAGAAATCGAATAAATCTCGAGTTCAGTTTTGATTACTTTCCTGAGACAGTTTGAAAACATCATCACGATACCAATCAAGCACATGACTCGCAGAGCTAACCCTCTCCAAAGCAATCTCTCATTGGAAAACTTATCCACAAAACCATTATATAAAAGTGAGAAAACTATTTTTAATGCCATCCCTTATTTCCAAATCTAATCTCCATTCTAAACAAAATTGACCCTCAAATTAATCCTTCCAACCACTGTAACTTCAAGTTTTAAGGGTATGCTTCATTTATAAAATAAGTAAAATTAGAAGTTTCATTACTAGGGTAACAGTATTGAAATTCTCAAAATTGAATCCAACAAATAAAATATTTTTAAAATATGGTTTAAAATACAAAGATGGATGAAATGCGTTCTCAAAACGCGATTCTTTCAGTTATCATATCGAATCTACAACCTTCTAGGCTTAGCTTTATTTTTCTCTTCCTGGTCCTCAAAATGTTCATTAAATTTAAACTCCTTCAAAGGACTGCGAACTGAACCTCGCTTTGACGGACTCCTCCTTGACTCGAGATATTTCTCAATTTTTTTCAATCCCTGCACCGATCTCGACAACTGACTGTCATACTCAGAGAACTCGGATTCATTCGTCTTCAGATCAATCCCAATTCCACTGTTCTTAAATGACCTCGAGATGTTTTGACTCGAATTTTCAACATTCGATAACATTAAGCCAAACTTATCAGACTCATCCACTCTCCTTTCAAGTTCTTTAATTTTATCATGAGCCTTATTTCTTTCGTTAACCAATGCATTGATCCTCTCATTTCGAACAGCCAGCTCTTCTTGCAGCTTTTTAATTTGACTATTCAATGCTTCGTTTTCTTGTTGACTGCGACTGCTTTCTCCTCCCAGTTTCATTTTGAATGAGAGTTCATCGAGCTGAGTTTCGTACCGGTCAAGCTGCGTTTGATAGCTCACTCGGATCGTATTATTTTCTTTTTGGAGTTGGGATATCGTCTCCTGCAACTGCTTTATCTTCTCGGCCTTTCCCTTGTCCATAGCTTCAAAATCATCATCTAATTTTCCCACCTTTCCTTCATAATCAGCTCTAACCTTCAATATCTCATCCTTATGAGCGCTCTCTGAGACCCGGAGCTGCTCTTCGTGTCTGGAAACCATGCGCTCATGTCTCCCTTGTAAACTTTCGATTCTGCTTTTCAGCTCTCTGACTTCAGCATCATGTTGTTCAATTAATTGTGTCTTTTTTCTACATTCAGTCTCGAGGTCATGTACTTTCTGCTCGAGTTTCTCAATATCTTCGTCGTATCGTTGGTTTTGGAGGTTAAGGGAAAGGATGTCGTTTCTTAGACCTAGCACTTCCTTCTCTTTCGCTTCTAATTTCTTCTGTAGTAGCTCAGCAAGGTGGTTTTGTTCGTGCTCGAAACTGTCTTTAATGCTCGAAATTTTGTCGTGGTAGCTCTCGTTGAGTTTCGTGCGTTCGAGCTCGAGCAGCTCACTCATCTGCAGCTCTTTTCTCAGCACGTGGTCCTTTATGAAACTAACAACGCTACCGAATTTGTTATAAAACTCCTCTTCGCATTCCTGGATAGCTGTTTGGGTGCTTTCTTTCAAATCGCTCAGCTCCCTTCTCATAATTTTGAATCTTCCCAGTATAAGCAATTGCACTTCCGTTTTAAAGTCTCTGAAACGAGCGCTTTGTTCATTAAATCGCTTTTTGATGTCCTGAAGCTCTTTTACCAGTCTCTGTTTCTCTATTTCCACCAAATGGAGCTTCTGTTTAAGATTTTCCCTCTCTATTTCCTCACTTACAAGCTTGGACTCCAGCATCACGATATGAGCTTCAGCCGTCGAGTCGCTTTGTTTTGTCCCTTGAAGCCTATTCTCAGCCTCCTTGAGCTCGCTCTTCGTTTTGAAATGCTCCTTTACCTCTCGTTCATAGCGCTCTTTCTCGCTCTTCAGAGCATCAAGCATGATTTGATTCAGCTCTCGATTGTCTCTTCTAAGCGCTTCGTTCTGTTCCTTTAGGCTGTTAATCAAATCAAAGCGCGTCTCCTCAGCGAGACTCCTTTCAGCCCTCATTTCTTCGAGTTCTTTCTGCAACAACGCAATCCTATTCTTCTCCTTCGTCATCTCCTCTCTAAGACTCTCATTCTGATCGGAAAGAGACCTAATATCCTCCATTCGCTCAGAAAGACCAGATTTCGTTTCGTTGAAAGCCTCCCTCATCTCATGCAAATCAAGATGAGCGGCTCGCAGCTCAGATTCGATTTCTTTTCGGTGGCTGCTCTCCTCCTCGTATAGTCTGTTCAGCTCCTTTCCTTTAGATTCCCAATCTTCTAGTGACTCTAATAATTTCTTATACTGACAGTCCAGGTCCTGGATTCTCAGCTGCAAATTTTGGTTGTTTTCACGAGCGATGTTTAACTCATTTTCAAACTGCCTTCTCTCGAGATTCAATGAAGCAATTTGGTTCTCCAGCTGCGTGATGATCATTTTCGCGTCCATGCCAGAGAGGTCCAGCTCCTTTCGCATTTTTTCTTCCTGCTGTTTGAGTTTGCTCGCCATTTCTTCTCTTAATTCAACCTCTCTCAGCTTTATCTCCGTCTTTAGTTTATCAATGAGTGTCTGTTTCTCTCGAAGCCTTTCCTCATGAATCGTGATTTTAATGTACTCGCGCTCACTGAAGTGAACCCTGCTTTCAGGCATCGTCTGGAATTCTCTTTCAGTCCTTCTAAGAGAGTCTATTTGACCCTGTGCATCCTGTCTGCACGCCGCGAGTTTACTGTCAAGGAGCCTTTGGAATTGGATTTGCAACTCCCGAAGTTGCTCTTCGTTTTTGTCGATTAGCTCTTTCTGTTGGGCTCTGAATTCGTCTTCTTGATGGTAGAGCTTGTTTTCATAAAGCTCTCTGAGCTCTTCGGCCTTCAGTCGAAGTAATTCTTCGTTCTTTTCCTGGGCGAGGCTCTGCTGGCTCATTTTCTTTTTAATTTCGTATATAATCTCATCTTTTTCGGTTATCTTCGTCTTGTATTCGGCCAATTTCGCCTTATATTTCTGAATTTTGCTTTTGTATTTCTCCTTCATGCGGCCAACGCTCTGCTTAATCGTTTCTTGCTCATTCGCTCGTTCCATTTGATATTCATCCTCTTTCTGTGCCAACCGCTCTTCCAAATCAAAGCGGCCATTTTCGAGCTTGCTAATTTCTGCATTAAGGCTCGATATGAGTTCGTTCTGGGCTTTTAGCTTATTTTTGCAGTCATTATAATGAGCTTCGTAGTCTGTTGCAACGCGTTTGCAGACCTTGAGGTCGTTTTCTAATTTGCTTAAGGCCAATTTATCATTTTCATGAATTATCTTGGCCTCTTCTTTCTCAGCGGTTAAGTCGTCCAGCTCGCTTTCCTTCTGTTTAATTTTGTTTTCCAACTCAACAACCTTGAGCTTCAAAGACTGCACCTCGCTCGTTTCTCTCTCAGAACGATGCATTAGCTGCGCGTCCTTCCTCCTTATCATATCATCATAGTGCTCACAAAGCTCTGTTATCCTTGTCTTTAAACTCTCCGTTTCTCCCGCATAGAACTCTTTTTCTTTTTTCTCGTGTCTCAAAGCCTCCTCTAACTCAAGGCATCTCCTTTCGAAATCATTTGCTTTCTCTCGAGACGAAGATTCAATCTATTGGATGTATTTAATATAAGAGAAAAGTATGTAGAATTACTCTGGAGAACTCTGCTTGGAGCTTTTGGTATTCAACTTTGATAAGCGAGTACTGCGTGGAAAGCTTTTCAACGACATGCTCTCGTTCAGCGTTTAGAAACTCATCAAGTATTTCCTTCACTCTGTGATTAGCAAACTCGATCGTTGAGGAGTCCTGCTTCATGGTGTTAATCAATTGGTCGTTCTGGACGAGGTCAAAGATTTGTTTTAAGTTCTCGCTCAAGCTTTTGACTCTCATGTCATAAATTTGCTTGATTTGCGCGAGCTTGTCGTTGAATTCTCTGTCTGTATCAGACCTGGTGTCTCCGGACTCTGTTCTTCGAGTTACATATGGGCTTGTTGAGTTTGAGCGCGTTCGAAAGCTCTCAACTTTGTTTGTGACTTCCATTTTATTTGACAGTTAATTGAATTTTTACGATAATTTAAGAAATTGACGCGGAAAAAAAATTCGAACGGATCTCTGGTTTGAAAATTTAATACTCAATAATTACATGAAAAATAAGTAATAATTTTAAGAGAAGCTGAGGTGAAGAAGGAATTCCTCAAGAATGGATCTGAGTTAGCATTCTCTTGCGCTAACTAGTTTAATCAGGGAATACAGGCCGGTTAAATATTTAACAACAAAGAAAAATGTTCTGTGTTCAATGAACTAATAATTTCTGTGATAAGTGTAGTTTTTTCAGGACAATGTAGTAGAAAACTTATTCTAACACTGAAAAAGGAATTTTTAGAGCAGCAATAGGCAAATTAAGTTCAAATTCTGCTCGTTGCAAATGTCAAAAAAAAAAACCAAAAAAACAAACTGTTTTAACAGCTCATATTTTTTTTCTATGATGCACAGCTCTAACTGCGAGGTTATATCAAGCATATTCCTTGGACAATGGCTTTGTTATCTGATGATAGCATAATTTACATTTTTCATTGATTTTAAAAAAATTTACCTTTTATCGGCAATGACATCGATTTTCCAGAGCCGAAATCGAATATCTTCACTTTTCTCACATTGTATATAGGAGCCGTTGGTTTTCTATAGACTGGGCGCTTCCAATCGTTACTCGTACCATAAGAGATCGAAGCTGCAAGCATGCTCCCATTTGTACTCCACTTAACACAAGAGTGTTTGTACCAACAAATATATTTTCGCATATCCTCTAATTACCGCTGCTCATGAGTACAATTCATGAAAGTTCTCTTTACCCAAATCAAAATCCAAAGTTCTGACTACTTCTCGCTGACGAGTGTCATATACTTCTACAACTCCAGCCCTTGCATATGACAACGCCAATAAATTTGGATTTGAATTAGAAAAATCAATCCATTCATGCCAATCCTGGGCTAAAATTCATTAAAATTTTTTTAAAAAAAAAGAAAGGGATCAGTGCATACCTGGCTTGACAAATGTTTGCTGCTTTTCAACATCAAAGCTCAGCACGGAGCACCCTTCTTTGATATATACATTATTGTCCTGATTTATTGGGCTCCATTTCAATTGATTGTTATAGTCTAAAGCAAAAAATGGAGAGTGAACACCAACAGGGATTTGCTTACTGCAGTTTTTAAATTTCTGAGAAAGTAACAAAGTATTGGTGTCTACATCCGATACCAACAATATCCCCTCTCCGTCCATTGTTGCTATACGATCGCCTTCTGAATTAAAATCTAAACTTTGAGCCGAGTCTATTTATTTATCATCAGAATCTGGTTGCGTTGAAGCAGGTACACTTATGCTCCGAATGCCATTTCGTTCGACGAAGAAGTCGTATTTTGTTGCCTCCTGTAGCTTTTTCTGAGGTATCAATTGCGAAAAGATGATAAGCCGCTTCGTTTTTCATTGACATCAGAGCAGCAAAGTTTCTCTTGCCGTTGTATCCGAAATCATAAGTCGTGCCTAACAACAATAAACAAATTCCCTTTCAAGTTTCCAATAATGTGAACTATGCCCACCCGAATACTTATTGGAGGAATAAATCACCTTTCCTTCTCCTTTTGAGATGTCTCGAAGCTCAAACCCATGAGTATCGTTGTAAGTTTCAGAGCGCACAGTCAGAACTAACTTCGTATTGGGTATTTGTTTAAGGCACACAAGGACTATTTTCTTGTATTAAATTCGATAAGCAAAGCAAAGGTACTGGGAATCTTCTTGGTGTCAGGAGGAGAAAGGTAAAATTTTGCGAATTCTTGATTTGATTGGAGATCAAAGAAATGCACCTGATTATCCTCTGCCCAGCCCACTAATTTCTCTTTTGATACCTCAGAAGAATGGGCTGCTGCAATGCGCCGTCCTGCCCAGCCATCGACTTTGAAATAATTAAATATAGAACATCAACAGACCTACCGAAAATGACAGAATCTTTGCCTTCGGTTGGATTCAGGCGTATCTGGCGATTGGATCCCTCTTCCCATCTGATGAAGCTATTATCAGGAAATTCTGATGCACAAATGTATTTATATTCGATGAGCGTGTTTATTGGAAGATCGATTGTCGCTGTCCAGATGTTTCGCTGTGGTGTATGAGTATGAGTTATTAACATTAAGTATAACAAATAGTAAAAGATGATTACTTCATTCAATTTAAGTTTCACTGCAGAAGAGGGATTCCATGATCCTAGAGCAGGGACATTACCAATGAGATATATGCTATTGCCAAAAGTAGGCGAGTATTCGATTGAAAATTCCACTTTTGACGTCGTTAATTGAAAAGATGGCTCCATACAAAGTCAATAATTCTTCATGAATTTTTATTTCTATTAAATAATTTTCATCAATTCTGAAATACTATTGACATCAGAAGGCCTCATTTCGATTTCTATTCGTGCAGAGTTTGTTGATTTCTGAGAAGATGCCTAATTTAACAGAAATACAATTCTGATCGGCTATTGAGGAAGACTGAAGACTTCTGATTTCTGATTAATTCGATTTTTGCACCTAATTTATCTTTTTTCCCTCATACACTTCATGACATTGATTTTCCGCCTCTTCTTTGTAAAACAACAGATCAAAATCTTCATTTTTTTCCTCCGAGAATACTGAAAATCTGGTGTCATATTCTCGAGGCCAAATTTCTTCACACCTTTCAGCCGTGCTAGCCCGAGCGTTTTAAAAAAATAAACACCCAATAAAAAATATTTCCCACCTTTTCCTATGATACAAGAGAACGATCACGAAATCTTTTATCACACAAGATTCAATGACGACGAAATTCGAGGCGCGAAGAACCGACGCCTCGTAGCCGTCAATCAACTCAGAAAAAGAGTAAGCAATCAGCTCTTTTGTTTGAACTTTGCCAACCAATCATAGGAAGAAGGATGGAATTCCCGGTTTTACATAGAGCACATACCTGAATATCATATTAGCAATGATAAATACGGAGGATGTAAACATTTGATATCTTGGTTAGTGATGAGTTCACATTCAATGCAGATTACAGAAATGGAGCTCTAGAAAAACCTCGGCGAGGGACTCCTCTGCGAGCTGTCTCTAATCTCAGGTCAGAAACTCCTATATTTTCGGCAATTGGCTTAGCATTAGAGCAGACAAGTGAATAACAATCTCAATATGGAAGCGGCAGTGAGAAATGAGCAGACACTTGATTATGTTTCTATCTCACCGCCCCTGCAAAACTACCGAAGCCGTCCGACATCGAGAGAACCAGACTCAATTCCTAAAGGGTTTTTATTATAGAAATTATGACAGTATGGTTCATACGATATATAGGATGAATGGGAGGGCTGCTTATGTAATTCGAGCGAAAAGCCGAGAGGCACAATCGAGGCCAAGGTCAGTGTATCCGAGAGTGTATAATGAGGAAATCCAAGAAATGGAGGAGATGGAGGAAGAGCTCGGCAGATTGCAGAGTGGATTGATATTAATGTGGGAAAAATACAATATTCCAACCTTTCACCGGTAGACCTATTCATCATCTTGGAAGCGGGTTCTTAGCATAAACTAGAGAAGTTTTCTTGAGATCCGTTGAAAAAGCCAGGCCAGGAGCGATTCTTGAAATCTACAGAAAAGAAGTTGAGGATTTCGAACTGAAACAGGCAGATATTCAAGTAATTCATGAAAATCAAGCTCAAACGTTAAAGTTGCTATCTAGAATGCTATGAGAGCGATTATGGCAAGAGAAAACTGTTTGAGTCAGCTCAGAGGACTTGTGTCAGAAATTTCGGAGGTTGAAATATCAGAAAACGAAGAAGTAAAAAACTTCGTTCAAAAGGTACAATGGCGCTTGATGGATTATGTCTGATTTATTTATTATCCCAGGCTGCTGAACAGCTAGATCATTTGCGGATTCTGTCTTTAAACGTTGTTGACTGCATCACTAAATGGAGGAATGCTATTCAAAGGAATTATTCGATCTCAAAATCCATGAATAAAGGTGGAGAACCTCCGATGATATCCTTCTCATTCTACGGCGTGAATTACCTCTTAAAAGTGAAAATCTTTTCGCTTACAAAGTCGCTTAACTTAACATCCAAATGGCCCTAGATGAAAACCGACACAAAAGATATCTTCACATCGGTTCTTACCAATTATTTCAATTTTTCCCCTCGAAGCGACCCTTTTCTCCTCTACCCATCTAAAGAGATCGAAGGTTCAGAGGATACTCCCAAAAAAATAGTCTTACATCTCACAAAGGGGCTGATAAATAGAATCCGTTCGAGGTAATCTTAGGAATATATTCCAGCAGCTAACTATATTCCAATTAAGCGAGTTAGTCATTCTCGAGGAGGGTGTGTATGAGAACGCGACTCAGCTAAAGACTGGGAAATCGCAAGTTAGCTTCGAATCACGAAAAATCGAGAGGTCCATTCAATCATTTTTCAGAGCAGTTGAATTCATTAAAATATGATGTGTAGATCAATCGAAAGTAGTCAGGGAGGCCCGTCGCCATCCAAGAGGATCGAAATAAAAAAGCAAGGTTACAAACCTGTTGGAAAACAGATGCCAAAGCATCACTCTCCTCCGAGAGCCCCGACTAAATTAGGGTCTCATGCCACGAAAATGCACAATAATGTATTTGATGCGGAATATAAAAGTAAGAGTATACCATGATAGACTGCGTGCCATTACTATTTTTAAAATTTATTTAGATGGAACTATTCCAATCCATCCGAAACAAGGAAAAGGTGGAAAAGTCCCTTCGTATTCAGAGTTACCTGAGGCACAGAAAAGCTATCATGGTCACAGTAATCAGCCGTCAGATAGAGAACAAAAAGCGAGGAAAAACTTTAAAATTTCGTCCTCGAATGCAGCCACTGGGCATTTAAAGAACCAGAATAATCCCGAAAATAAGAAAATTGAGCCACATGAACCAGAGAATCTACCTGCAGTTGCATATAAGCGACCGATAATAAAAACCACATCAGTGCAGTCAAACGAAGCGCATATGGTGAGGTTCCTCTCTGATCATGAACACGAGAGAAATCCTTCTTCAAAGAAACAGGATCAAATGCCAGAGAAAAAATTAAATGAGTATTCTGTGCGCGAGGAACCAACTCAGAAAAATAACTTTTCTCCAGAATATCAGCAAATAAATAACCAGCATATAGAAGAAGAATTGAGCCATAGCATGGATAAACCCTCTAAAATAGATGAGGATAAAGAGATTTCAATGCAAGATAGTAAAGAAAAACCGATAGAAAATACTGCCATTGAACACGTTTATCACAGCCCTGTGATAAAAGAAACTGAAACTGGAAACCTCAAAGAGAGTGCTCCCGTTGACCAGAGCCTTGAAAAGCCTGAGACACTAAACGATGAAGAGATTGAAGAAAATTATGACCAAGAGTTTGAGGGAAACGAAGGCATTGAAGAAATTCCTGACGAAATCAGGCTGGTTCCATTACAAGTCTATGAGACTGAGATCGAAAAAATATTTTTAGATCACACTCAGCAGATTACAGACACAATGAGCTGTTCATTCAGTTCTTCAATCGACGAGATAATTCAAATCTGCAATTCTGGCCAAGATTCTCGCTGGATCCAAATAAAGAAAGGTTCAAGTGTTGTTGGCTTAGTCGCTGCTAATATCAACGGCTCAAATTTCACAGTTCGACGTCTCCAGATTTTATATTTCACTGTTACTGATATCTCGTTCTATGAGGAGGCATTACGACTTTTGCTTGACTATTTCTGGAGGAAGGACCCATGCGATGACATATGGGTGGGCTTGTATCACATGGATGATGAGAATGGGAAGCTTGGAGTGAATAAACCTATTGAAGAGGCTTATAAAAAGAACGGATTTCGCTGGAAAAGAATTACGAATGATCCTGATACAGGATACAGGAAAACTGAGTATGCCGTCAGAAGACCAGAAGGAGTGTTTTCTGAGAACAAGTAAGATACTGGGATCATTTCGTGTATTGAAGGACTTGGATTTTAGGGCGCATGAGTTGATTTCGATCAAGCAAGCTATCATCTTATCTGACAAAGAGTTGACGAAGTATCGGGATGCAAAAGGTACTTTTAATGTCTTTTAGTTTGGGCTAGTTACTTTTTTAATGAAGATATTAATGTTGATAACAGATTTTGCACGATCAGTGCCTTGATCAATCATTGTGACCAACGGCTGACGAAGTTTAATAATACTGAAGACCCTACAATTAGCGATCATTTAGAACTCATCGCTCAGGCTCAAAGCAGCAATCCTGATGTAATAACTACAACTTTACTGTGTTGAAATAGTATTTTTCAAGGGTTGGTTGAACTACGGGACTGTATTCGCAAAAATGAACACATTGCAAGCGGTGGGTGAGCTCTTGCGGCAGAAATTAGAGAGCGACTCGTTTTTGCCGATAACTACAGAGACTGAAGGAAAATTCTCTTGCTGTCTAATGTCCTTGATCTATCGATGGCAGTCTTTCAACATCGGGACAGTCTCGATCAACAAGAAGAAAATTTCTTATATGAGAATAAACAAGAAAGCAAATGAGATGATCAGTATGAATTCGGCTTATTTTGACACAAAAATGTATCTTCTGCCAACGGATGACAGCGATGTGAACATATTCATTGCTGACAATGGTAAATTCAATTTGTTCTCCTCTGTCCTTACTAATTTCTCGAAGCTGATCTGTTGAATAGCATTGGAACAGGAGAGCAGCCGTTCCAAAAAGCAATTAGCTTGCTTTTTAAAGTACCCGTTTTGTTGTTTAGAATTTATTTTTCTGATATATATTGGCTCTTAGCAACTCGGCAAGGATCAAGAAGTCGTAAATCAAGACATTTGGATCCCAAGCTTCGAGCTTTCCATCAACAACCAAGAAATTGCTGAAGCTCCTATCGCTTTTAAGGACGAGTTTAAAATTTCGAACGTAAATTCAACTTTTTTCATTACAAAACTCTCCAACACTATTGGATTTAGGGAGTATCTAACATTCACATTGAAGTTGGAGCGAACAAAGCTTGCGAGGGAGCGTTGTCAATAACGCCGGCGGAAGATGCGATATTCTTCAAGGGCTCTTTCATTTTTGGTAAATACACTCTTTGTGAATCAATTTTCAACACAAATGTTCATAAATCTAGGCGTCACACATTCGAAATTAGACGTACCTTTATTCGCTCTACTGGTCAAGCCAGATTATTTCGTAAGCAATTTATAGAAGGAATTCAAATTGCATAGGAAGCAATCAAAAATCAAATGAGACAGAAATCTTCTGAAAATTCGTTTGATTTTTGATATTTTGTGTCAACAAGTTTTTTATAAAACCATTTGTATTAATACTTATGAAGAATGTGTCATTGTGCTGATGTTTCATGTAATAATGATGCTTCGTCCACAATATAGATGTCGAAAGAATAATATGCACTCATTATTCAATTCGAATCCATTCTTTTCAAAGATTTTCAATATCATCACTCTTCATACCTAGTAAAATTCAATAACGGTGCTGGCTATAGATGGTTCCTAAATTTCTCTTTGAAAACCGATTTTAGTTCACTTTTAACAATTGTTGTGCTCAATATTTTCACTATTCTTTTCCTGTGGTCAACTTTTCATACCATCATATAAACTATTTTACTGTCTTTGAATCAAACTTGGTCAGTATCAAGAAATCCCTTCATAAACGACAAATTGAATCTCTCGACAAAAAAGTGCCCGGGTATATTTCTAAAGAAGAAGATTTCGGGTATTATACCCTATTTCCTGAAATAATCCTTAAGAAATTAATAATTCTCAAGCAATTATATTTATCCAATATGATTAAGTCCTTCAAGGGAATCTTCTCCAAGGCTGCTAGCGTCAAGCCAGTCTCTAGCATCTTTGGAAACCCATGCATTGCTCAATTCCACAATTCCAACGCCTACAGCAAGAAGCTTTCCATCGGTGAAGCCTCTGTTGTCTTGGAGGAAAAAATTTCAAAAATCACCCAGCTGGTCAGCCTCCTTTTCCCATGAATTTCCCTAACTATCTTTACAAATTATAGAACGACATCAAGGAATTCGGTACTGTCATTTCGATTGGTGACGGTATTGCCAGAGTCTTCGGTCTTTCCAAGGTCCAAGCAGGAGAAATGGTGGAATTCTCCAGTGGAGTCAGAGGTATGGCGCTTAACTTGGAAACCGACAACGTCGGTATTGTCGT
>ENA-UOTX01000566-UOTX01000566.1-compost-metagenome-genome-assembly--contig:-NODE-566-length-37817-cov-7.001643_pt1 | contig 37817 bp, 23 predicted proteins | sample MGYA00238143_ERZ746982 | MGnify/ENA primary metagenome ERZ746982 (study PRJEB28758, sample SAMN06268862) | compost metagenome | isolation source: single cell | place: USA: California, Emeryville, Joint... | reverse complement strand
CAAACGTGTCAATGTTCATCGAATCGCTTTTGTTTTCGTTTTCGTAGTTAATAAACAAATCTGGATGGACCTCCTCAAAAGGCAAGCTATGTGCTTTGGTCATATGGATCGGGGTGCTAATCCCTTCGTTGAAGAGCTTCTGCGGAGGAGTTTGTACACCGTCGCGTGGGATGATTGGGTTGCGTAAGCCGTATTCCTGTGCAATTGGATTTTCTTCTTCCATGCCTTTCTTACTGAGAAAGAAATCATCCTGACTTCGCCCATAGGTCGGCATTTTAGATTGCAAAGAATGAAAGAGACTCTCAGAATTCGTCTGTAGGCGTCCTCCGGCGAGATACGCATAATCGAAGCTGTTATTGAGTCCATTGTTCCCGAATGTGCAGGAGCTATTGCTATCGATATACGAGTTGTTTACTGAAGAGAATCCTTCTCCTAGTCTTGAGGAATAAGGCTGCAGATAGCCTTTTTTCGCCTCGGCTGAGCTAACTGCACGCTCTGCGAGTCTTACAGGCCGATCGATGAGCTCTCCAGAAAGAAGATTTTTCGATAAATTATCTGTATCAGTATCCATTAACTGAGTATTATTGACTTTCTTCCTCGGTCTCATGGTCAGAGTTTGTTCAAAAGGGTTCCTATCTTCAACAATAACCATGTCTGAAGCATTGATTTTCGTCCGAAGACCCTCTTCCAAAGACATCTGAGGGGAGCTCTGGTTTCGGGTTAATACAGGAGGGTTCCTATTTGTATTTTCTCTTTCCTTCGAAACATCTTGTTTTGTTGGTATCTTCGTAAGGATGCCTTTCTCATAGCAGTTAAGGACAGCCTGAGCAATTAGTTGCTCAAGTTTTTCTTCCCTTTCTGGTTCTTGAGTAGGGAGATTGACCAGATTCTCAGGACAGACAATCGATTTAAACTTTTTCATCAGGCTTTTCCAGCGGTTCTTCACAGTATTTTCAGTGCGATTTTTCATTTTTTTCGCAAGCTCGGACCATTTGCGTCCAATTTCAAGGTAAGATTTAAGCAGATTGATGTCTTCTTCCGTAGTCCAATACCCTCGGTTAATCGAAGGGTCGAGGTGATTCACCCACCTCTCTCGGCACTGTCTGCCCTGCCGGTAGATACCCAACCCGCTTTTTGAATATAGTTCCATCGCTACGTCTTTCCAAGGTTTCTGTGCGTTTTTTTCCTGGACTAATTTCACCAGCAGCTGGTCTTCAGCAGGAGTCCAAGGGATTTTCGATAACGTCACTTTAAATATGCCGTGCCAACGTTGCTTGAGCTTATCGGCCTTCTTGCCTGGATATATCAAGCTTAAATAGTCCCAGACCTCTTCACTCTAGAAATTCTAGATTAGTTACACATGGAGGAAAGAACTCTACCAAACAGTTGTAGTCCTCGTCCTTCATAAGGCAATAGTAAGCGACTAACGAAACCAATAAAAAGGTCTCTTCTTCGTTCCAATTTTTGCGGGCTTGGCGCGGGTTAGCCTGCACTTTTGTATAGATCCTCTCGAAATAGCTGACTAGTTCGTCTGGAGCGAGCACTCTTGTCATCTTGAAATTGAGATTCTTTTTAAGTTGGTTGAAATGAGCGTCAACGTTTAGCTTTTTCGCAGCGGCTACGAACTCATAGAATTTTTCACGCATTTTCCCAACGGAGCCTGTGGAGTCTTCAGGCATCTTCTGGTCAGTGCTCATGGTGTACTCAGATAACTCTGAGTCGAGTAAAGGAGAGGATAGATAGATTTTGTTAGACTCGACGCCGTCGTTTAGCCTTACTATGTGAGAGATTCGAAAAAAATATTGAGAAGGATAAGCAATAGTGTGAGACTTACTTTCTTTGTAAACGAGACTTGTGCAGATTCGATCATCGGTTTCCATATGCAACGGTTTGCCAAGCACTTTTCTCATTGATGGGTTCATAAGGCAGCTGTTCTCTAGTTGGTCACTTTGATTTATTATGGAAATGAAAATAAATTAATTATATCTTCGGTATATTCGAAATTGCTGTCAGTTTCTGATGCCGTCGGGAATGTGTCGGAAGTGCTGTTTTGAATTAATACCTTAATTCTAAACGCTCTTTGATGAATGTTTGAACATTAATGCGAAAAAATGGCTCGAATTTCATGATTAATAGCAATTCGTGATGAATTGGCATTCGTCATAGTTATTTGGAGGTCCTGAAGGGAAAATCCCAACTCCTTGAGCTGGTGTGCGAAGTAAATAGTAAATTGGTAAATTCAAGGGGGATTCTCAATATTTGATGCAATATTGATTCACTTTGCGCTTATTCGGTTGTAACAAGCGAGGACTTACCTGGGCTGAGAAAAAATAGTGTAGGAGAAATCAGCAGGGTGCCTCTTGGAGAAGTGCTGCTGTTTAGTGATCATTTTCCTTGTAAATTGGTGGTTCATTAATTTGCCAGAAAATACATTTGGTGCGCAAAGTGAACTGCGTATTTTGTAACGAACTTTGTATACTTCGCAGACTTTGGAGAATCGCTGCATCTTTGTCCAGGAATAGCATTGAAGTTGAAATTTGAATTACCAAAGTATTGCTATCTAACGTCTTCTTAGAGGGCACATTTGAGCTCGTTAGTGATTAAAGCCGTCAACAAAGAAGATTAATTATCAGTTAAGAAGAGTTAAGAGGCTTACTTCTGATCAGATATGAGCAGAACAACACCAATTTTTGCCGTAATAATTTTAGGGGCTCATAACGAATCATTCCGATGACTCAAAGAAGATAAAGGCTGCTGTATGTTAGTGATGTGTATCTATATATCAGTCTTAAATAATGAGCATGTGTAATCACACCTAAAAGCTTGAATCAATCAGAGGAACTAACAGTTGCAAAACATTTTGCATTTCTACGGGTTCTATCTAGTCGGGATTGAAAGTGGAGAACTGTAAATAGTCTGAGTTAGACTATTTCAGGAAAGGATGGGTGTTGCCTTATTCAGTCATATGTGAGACTTTGAAAATTACTACATAGACAGCTTCTCTCCAATTCAAACGAGGCCTTACGACCTTAAATGCTCTACGCGGTCATCAAAGCTTTGTGTATAGAATTTGCATCCGCTTTTAATTCAGAGTTATGAATTTTTCACCGAATTTCGAGTCCCTCATCTCTGAAAGATGCTTATTGTACTCGAATTAGCTGCCCCCGAAAGAAAGTTTAACCAAATGATTAAAAGCTACACTAATGATATCATTTTTGTCACGCCTCGATCATTCCACTTTCAAAAAGGGTTTTTGGATAATTTGCTGCAAAGCAATGCTTACTAACCAATTCGCACTAAGTTAGTCCTTGAAATACTCTCCATTCACGTTTCCATTGCGACCTACTCCAAAAAAAAACCAAAGTTCTATGAACATGCTTTCCGGATGAAATCTGCTTGCGATTTCATACGGTGATCAGAACGGTATTAAACTTATGCTAAATTAAAGAAGAAAGTGATTGTTTACAAGTTTTATTCAAAATAAATTTCTAGAGAAATGAGCAAACGTGACCTTGAGCTGCAGAAACAGGATCAACACCTTGAAGAGATTCACACCATCGTGAAGCAGATGGATCAGCAAGTAAGAAACATATCAGAAGAGATCCAAACTCATACAACGTAAAACCAACACATCATGTAGATACTAATGCATAACTTCTTATCGTATAGGTTGGTTGGTCAGATGGATAAAGGAATGGATAAAACGATAGAAAAAATGTCATTTGTGCAAAGAAAGCTAACTGCATTACTTAGAACTGAAGGTAGGATTGAATAATATTCTTCGAGGATGATGTGACTCATCTATTTTTTTTTTTAGACCATAGCACACTTGGGACGATTATGTTGCTCTCAGGAACCTTGATGGTTCTTATTTTCCTCACAATTGTCATTTAAACTTTTTCGATAAACTGTCTTACTCTATATATATTTTTAAAATTTTTTTTCTTCCTGTTGAACACCTTGTTTTGTGTGTCAGCGCCTTGAATGACTGCCTTTCTGTGATTTTTTTAACTTGAATGTCCTTACGAAATCGATTAATGAGTGCTTGAGATTTTATTCTTTTAGGGTGGGGTTCTTTACAAATTCCATCAGCGAACGAAAATAAAACTACCTTCCTAAAGATGATTAGTTGTAACCAGCTGATGCTCTTAACCAATAACAACAGCTTAGATCGTAATAACTAAATTAAGGCCTGCTGAAGATTCAATTTTCTTAGTTTTTTCAAAGCATATGAAGCAAATACTTTTTGAATTGCATTGAAGCTCAGCCATAGATTGATGAATTCATAATATAATTTCTAATGCAAAAACAATGATAAGTTTCTTATCCTCGTTTGTGATTATTCCTCGGTCTAGACCTCTGTAGAGGCTACCATACCTACCAATTGGATATTGTTAGTTCAGAAATGGATGAAAACCTTACGTGAGACTGTCGGTTAATATGTGCTTATAACTCCAAGTCTATCATAGACGGTTCTTTCTTTTTTTCTTTGTCAATATCTGGCTGTTCATCATTCTCTTCAGAAACTTGGTGCTCAGCGATAATGCTAGTAGAAAAGGAGTTTTGAATCGAATCAAGGGCTCCGGTGTTCTTTCGGCTAGCTTCGGAATCTAATTCCATCATGTTTTTACCAAGATAAGAAGGACGAGAGGCTAAGGAATTGCGAGAAGAGCTAGATTCCTCAGAGAAATTGCTATCTTTGCGGGATTGGCGCACACTACTTCCTCTCGAGACCGTCGTGGCCATCCTTTTGAGAGCCTTTGTGAAAAATTCGAATCCTCTTTCCACTTTCTGCTTGCTGACTCTCCAGATATGGAAGAAGATGTAAATAACAACAAACATATTGAGTATGATGCAAACAACCAAGCAAAAGTACTTCAGCCAAGGGTAAGGGTTGTCTTCAAAGAGGTAGAGGAAGAAAATTGACCCGAAGTAGGCGTACTGAGCGTATTTTTCTGTGTTTAATAGTTTATCTTCATAGTAAGGACTGTATCTCATCAAGGACCGTTTGTAAAGGTAAAATAAGGCCACAGTCACCAATACCTTGGTTTTCTGGTCATCGCTCAAGAAAGAAGCGACAGTCATCAGCACTAACTTGAAACACATTAGAACGAGTCCCCAATAGAAAGTCTCCTCTCGATACTCGTTGATGTATCCTCCCAGGACTAATCTCATTCTTTCAGTATTGAAACTCTTTCTATAGGCAAGCAAGATGAATGCAAGCAAAAGCGCGATTCCTGGACCCCAAATGAGCAGATTGGGTACCACAAAGTACTTGGAATATTTATAATAGTACTCGTCGGCAGGAACACTAGGGTTTGCGGATAGGTAGTAAATATCTGAGTTCGGATCGAGTTTCTTAGTTGCGAGCGACTTTAGAAGGCTTTGGAAGATAGCTGGTTGCTCAAGCATGACCAATCCGACGAGAGTAGCGAAAATCAAGTTGCTCAATTGATAGATCTGTCTTTTTTGAGCGCGGAATATCCCGATGATGCACAAAGCAAATACACCCCACTGGAATATTGGCAGGAGCGTGATGATGCTTAGTTCCCAGTAGTATGTTTGTACTGCTTCTAGTCCCATTCTGGAAAGTAAGCATGTAGCTGGGTAAATGATCGTTGTAGTGGGACTACCTAAAGAGAAATCAATATTGAAAAACTCTTGGAGGTTCAGATTGAAGGTAGAGACGATCGTCATGATCTGAGAAAAGGTCGTCAACAGACGGATATAAGGACCGGCTGACGATATATAATGCCCTCCTCGCTTGATAACATCATAGAAGTCTCGATTAGTTTGAACCATACTTCGAATGAACCAGGTTTGATAGGCAATGAAAACAACTGACCAGCCTAACATTTGAAGGACTAAATACCCCGTATCAGCACATTTTCCGCATTTTTTACCTCTTGGCACGTAACCCTTTTCAAAATCGCACTGAGCACAGAGCGGGCCGGTGTAACCTTCAGCACAGATGTTGTTTCTTAAACAGGAGTTCACGTCAGGATCACATTTATGCAAATTTGCTTTATAAGGCGCAGGAGTCCCATCAGCTCTTAAATACGTTTCGTCTATTCCTCGCCAGTAGCCATTGATAATATCAACAATGATTCCTTCTTCGCAAACTGCGTTATCAGGACAGTCATAGCAAGTTCCTCGAGATGGGTCGATTGAATATGTGCCGGGTGAGCATGGGATGCATGATAACGCGTAGAAATACTCACCTTGAGTGCAGTTGCGCAGGTGAATCGGAATTCGTTTTTTCAACTTTTTATAAGTGACATCCATCCTAATCTGGCTTCCAGATTGTCCAAGAAGCTGCATCTTACTATCTCGAATCACACAAGTATAATTTGTGCAATCAGTTGTTGAGTATTCTGACCCAGTGATATTAAGGAACAAAATTTTGTTCGGGTCTGGATCAAAGTAAAGCTGGCGGTAAGTATCCACCAGCCTGAACGTCAGCGCGAGGTTCTGGAATGAGCTCACAGAAGCATTGTAGATCGTTATTGCTCCATTTTCTTTCGTCATACTCATCATACTCATGTTTCCTCTGAGAGTCAAGTCCACATCAACTAAATCTCCTCCAATGTCATTAGTTTGATTTGTGAGATTGATGTAGTTATATATGAACTTATTGTTGGCCATCGTTGTCATGTAGAAATTCGAATCCTCGAAATAATCAGTATAGATAGCTCCTCCTCTGATCATGGCACTATTTGAATCGAAGGTGGAGTTGTAAACGGAGATCTTTCCTGATCCACTGAAGTGATAGACGGCACCGCCAGCATTCTCAGTGCTTCGGCACCATTTAAAATACGAGCTGTTGATATATAATGAGCTGCCTGTTAGTGTTTCGTCAGTGTCTGATGGGTCACCACCGATGAAATACACCGCAGCGCCACTTCGAGCTCTCGCATTGATGAATGTAGAGTTCACTATCATAAGTTGAGCTCCTCGAACTTTGTCATTCGCTATCCCTCCACCTCTAAAGACTGATTGGATATCATCAAATCTGCTTTCTTCTAACGTCAAATTAAGAAACCCACTATTGCCAGTTATCGTAATGACTCCTAACCCTGTGTTCGAGCTGAACGATGACGAATTCTTAAGGCTCAGGCCAGTAGCATTAATCATGTGACCATGAAACAGAATTGTCGTATCTTTATTGCACTCAAAGTAAATAAAAGGAGTGTCGAAATTAGTTAAATTTGTCATTGTGACGTTATTGAAGGAGATTTTTCCAGTATTTGTTTGGAATAGTGTTATCTCTGACCGATTGCTTGGCAATGTACTCGCCGGATCAGCAGCTAAGTACAACCCTGAGACATTAAACTGAAGCTGTGCGCTGTCTTTAATCATGAAAATCGTTGTAGGTGAGGGTGAAACCAACATAACGCCGTTTCTCACATTAGCACTTCCTGAGCAATTCTTGAATCCAAGAAAATTGAAGTTGAGCTCGTCAAATTCCTCAGTTTTGTCAGTTATCACGAGGGAGAAGTTTTCGAAGATAAACCTCTCCAGGAATGAGTTTGTAATGTAAAATGCGCCTCCAATAAACTGATGGTTGTCAATGTAAGTATTATTGCTCGCTGTAAGATTCAGTGAGACTTTATTCGCAATCAGGATACTTCCTTGAGTCGCCGCTGAATTCTTGAAAGTGGAGTTTGAAATTAAGACATCAACAGATTGATAGAAGTAAGGGTCACGAGCGATATTAAATATACTTCCGTGAGTATCGTTCAGTTCTTTGGCAACGGTAGTCACACTGATTGATTCAACGGTTAAGCTTTGAGTTACGGCGAAGATAATGCCTTCTTCATCATAGTTCGAGATATTGTTGAACACGCATTGTTGCATAATGATATTGGAAGAAGCAATCCGCATGAGATTACCTTCCCATCGGATTAATACTCCATCAAAGGTTGTATTGCGGAAATACGAAGTGGCGTTTGCCAGTCCCAAATGCAGGAAGTTATTCTGGTACATTTGGTCTACAAACGGGTGGTTTTCGAGGAGAGTGATGTTGATGAATATATTATCGCTCATATGAAAAACAGCGTCTTGATATGGCCTCGGCGCTTGAATGTCAATAAAGTTTAATTGATTCGCATACATACAATACAACTCGTTGTTTTTCACAGTGTTTGCAGAAAATTCAATATCCCCATTCCAATTCTGCACTAGAAGGCTGATGAAAACACGGCCTATGCGGTTTGAAGTGATCGTGTTATTATGCATTAAAACGCCACCTGAATAAGCGGAATCATAAGTGAGAAGACCAATTCCTTCGCATTCGCTGAGTTCATTTGAAAGTATCGCCAAAGAGGACCAAGGTTGTTGTGATGTGAGATAGATAAGAAATTTATTCCCTGTAATTCGAGAAAATAGGTTGCTTTTGATGATTGTGAAACCTATTGAGTATCCATTAAGCAGAACACTTTGATTCGACTGAATTTGCCTGAAAGAATTATTGTCAATCAGAACAATAGCTTTCTCGATCTCGAAATTGCCTACCTCAAACATCGGAGCGTCTGCTACTTGCAAAGAGGTAAAATCATTGTTTGTGACTCGAATAAAAGGTAAAATCTGGCCGAACAGTGAAATACTCTCATCGAAAGCCGAGTTTAATGCGTTCATTACCTTCGAAGGCAAACGTGAAAAGAGATAATATTCGATGCCTAAGTCTCTTGCGAAGGGAGATTGATATTGGAAGCGACTTTGACATTCCAGTATTGGAACTTGTGTCAGGTTATTCCCAGAGAAGAAGTTCGATTCGATAAGTCGCATTGGTTGAAGGACGTAGAATATTGCCGTGGAAGATCGGAAGGTATTATTGCTAACGTTGTTTCCTGATATTATCCCATAGCGATAGAATATAGTCTGATACGTCTTGTCGCCAACAACGCTCAGGAAACTTGAAGGCAGGATGGTGAATATAGTAGCTTTCGGGAATCTAGTAATAACTGATTCATCGAATTGATTGTGTACTATGCTCGAGTTGCTCAGGATATACGAGCACACTCCCATTCCGATAGTTAGGATTGAGGAATTTGTCAGGTTGTTGTGGGTCAGATTGATATTCGAGAGAAACGCCGAGTAGCCAAAAATATGAAAGAGATTGATTTCTGTAATCCACTCGCCTTTGTAACCGAATCCAATAGTATTGTTGAAAAAAGAAATGCTTGAGAAATTTACGCTAAATAGCTCTAACACCGCGTAGTAGTTAAAATCCAGTTGGTTATTTTTTAAAGCGAACAAGTTTGAGTCGTTGATCGTGTTATTATTGAAGATAAATCCTTCGAATTTCAGCTGAACGGTCATTGCGGGGTCCGTGATTTCTTTTTCAGACTTAATGTCAACGAATACGAACTCTCCGTCAATCTTGCTATTCAATACCGATACATTCTGCATGGATAAGCTATTATTTTGGCGATATGTCGTGCTAGGAAGACTGCCAATATAGCAGTACAGCGCTCCATAATTAAAGAGTGAGGAACCGATGTTTACTGCACTGATAGCTCCGAAACCTGAGCTCTTTCCCAGATTTATTGCCACCGTGCTATCGAGAACTGAGCGATCAAATGATATATTTGAGACGATTAATTCGTTGGCTTCTGAGAGGAAGAGTATGGAATCAGTGACGGTATAATCGGATAAGCCATAGAATTCTGCATCTTCGATTTTCAAGCCTCTTACTTGTAGTGATTGAGCTACCTTATGAATCTCAATGACGCTTCTTTTACCATCTTGAGTTGTTACAGTCATCTTACTTAAGCTAAGATCTTGCAAGGTAACATTAGTTGAGTTCAGTATGGAAAACCAACTGCAAGATTGCGGATATGTGTTTATTTGTTGGATTTTCACATCTGATAACGATATCAGTGGCGTATTCTTTATGTCAATAAACCCTTTTATTGCACTTGGGCCCATACCAGAAGTAGATTTCGTGCTGATTGTTAAATTTGACATTGAGACAGAGCTACCAGCGTCTACAGAGACGAACAGAGTTTCAGAAACGCCATAGCTGCCTGAACAGCTTGCAGTAAAGTTTTTTTGGTCATAATAAATAACTGAATTTGCAAATTCTACATTAAGAATGCTTGCAATTTGCATGTTCCAAGGCGAGTCCGACTGAAAGAAGAAGAGCGAGTCAGCAAATTTCAGATTGCTTCCATTACTGAATGATGCTTTGAAAGAAAGTGTTGAATCCCAGTTCTGCTGATAAATACAGCAGCTTTGGAAGGTAATTTTGGTGGTTCTTGAAGCATTGAGGAAAGTGTCGTTCGAGCTGAGGATCAGCCTGAGTGAATTGAACTTCAAAGACTCCAGTGAGTCAAAGTGTATGTTCTTGAAAGTTAAGGATGGTAAATTATCGCAGGTCTCTAAGTTAGTGGCAGATCCAATTAAGGTTGGACCTACGAATTGGATGTTTGAAGCCAAGGTAGAGTCGATTGGGAGAGATAGGGTGGAAGAATCGAGAGTGTAGTTGGTAGTACTATATCTCAAGACGAATGTTTGTAGGGACTTGTCACGGCCTGGGTCGCTTAGAACGCTATTGATTGTGGCAGCTACAGAGTCAGTTTGAACGTCGACGGCATCTGCACAGCTTAATAGGATCAAGAGAAGGACCAGGAGCTGAAGTTTTTTCATGTTATTCTATAAAAAAGCAGCAATTTAACTCGTAGATATATACTTATGAGTTTATTTGAAATGAGCTTTGCGGTAAATTAATTGTATTGGAAATCATATATCCTATTCTCAGGTTTTTGTGTTAGATTCGCTGAGTTTCATCGATAAAATTGTAAACTAAGCGACAACAATGCTTTGATAAATATGTATTTGGGTTGCGCTTGATGACTGACTTGCTATCAAAGCAAAAAGGTAATAATTTGGAATTTGGGATCTTTTATTTGAAGATACTCTAATATCGTAATCATTTAAATTGCTAGGTAGCTAATTTAGCGATTAGATCAGAAATGCCTGTAGTTTCAAAGAAACTTTATGTTGTCTGTTCACAATGGTATTGATCTATGGTTTAAGCATTTTTTGTTTCAAATGACTCTCCAGAAATAGAATAGTTGTTGCTTTGGTTGTGTTAGAATGATGACACATGAGAACGCATTCCTGCTTGAATATGCTTTGTAGACTGCTCCATATGCACAAGGATGACGTCGACCTTGATAAGTTTCTTTGGGGGGGGGGGGCCCTCAAAAAGTTTAAGGCGAAATTATATAATGTCCAAAAGTAATGAGGATAATCAGGTTTGTTATTGTAAAAAAAGTTAGAATGTAGCAAATGGACTTAAGGTTGCTTTGCTCAGAGTCTTAGAAATGTAAAAATTATGATTTTGCCATGAACAGAAAAATTTTGTGCGAAGTCTTAAAAATGTTACAAATCTGCTATTTAGGCTATTTCGGAGTGAAATAATTAACATTCAAGAAAGCAAATAAGATATTAATGAAAAATATTTAAATCCTCAAAATTTCTACCGATAAATATCTTGACAGGGCAATGCTCAGAAATAAAATGAGACTTCTTTTGAATCGTAGATAGTTTGAATGCTGTTATTACAATTCCTATAAGCTCACAATTGTGCAATTCAAGTCTCAATACATTTCTCAATACATTTGCAAAACTCGGAAGTTTGTCAGATGCGCACTCTCTACAGAGAAGCAAAAGCAGTTTTCACGTGAGAAATCTTAATCAGAGTGTTATCTTCGTGATATAAATGCTAAACATTAAATGTTTCTTGGAATTATCAAAAAGTCATTGTTGCCAATACTTCACGAGAAATCTATATTGTTTCTTCTATAGTACTCATTAAAACAAGCAATGTGAAAATTTCTGAGCTTTTGATGTGGCTTCAATAAAGAAAATTAATATTGTATTTGCATCGGAGTGAACAGCAATAGTAGCTTAGTATAACGCTGGTCACTTACTTATTGGAAGTGCTAGATTGCTTCAACACTTTCTATGAAATCTCGCTTGTCCTGAAACCGGTCAACCGAAATGTAAGACACTATTAATTTCTGAATATATAGTTTCAAGCTTATTTCAATACGATTACTAGTCTAATCCGAGATTAAATTGTCCGTGCTTCCATGGGTTGCTTTCTAGTTTCTTTTTAAGGGTGCATTTCTTTCTTAAACCTTTTTCTTTCTTTTTTTTTATCATTTTAATTCAAAGACACCCACGCATCTATTTCAAAATATCATTGTCAGATAATTTCATTAGTCGTAAATGAAACTCCTTATTGTCACAAAATATAGCAAATATCATTTGGCTAGTGTGAAATTTTTAAATCTGAGCGATGATTAAGGAACGATTACCTCCCGTTCAGATGTTGCTTCTCTTTTTTTTTTTATTTTATCCTTGCAGAGTCTTTTTCCCAATGAAAAAAAAGCTGTCATTATTAAATTTTCCTCATCAAAATCACTCTCATTAAATTAATTCATGCTCCTCTAGCATCATTTTCAATTGATACAAACTCTCGAGCTCAATCTCCATTTTTGTCTCAAAACCCAACACAACTTTGATTCAAATCTGCAAAACATATCTATCATAAAATGTAAACCAGAAATCTATCAACCCAGACAAGATTCTCAAGATAATCCCTCTTGCTGGTTGTTTAGAAGGAGATTGGAATCATTTAACAGGGCCATCTAACAATAGAAATACAAATAGAACAGAGATAAATTCTCAAAGAGTTATTTTTAAAACAAGTTAATCAGAATCAATTGACTTAGGAGGCAATGTCCAAAGGAAAATATGTATCGTTTCATGAACAAATCCGCAAACAAAGAAAGGCTCAGTTTATTTGCGACATGATAAGCGGCTTCCTGGGAGGATCCTCACTCGCGCTGGCTCTCTGTGAAGGTTATTACTACTATTACGAGAGTAGGGAAATCAGAAATTTAGATGAACCGGGACCGAAAGGGAACACCTACATTATTGTCATGGGCACTCCTCAGGAATCAGCCAAACTGTTCTACATGCGTCTGTATATCTCATTGGCCTCAGCGCTTCTTGCAATCGTTTTAACTATCAGATATATTCTCGAAAAAAAAATTCAGGTTGCTACTCTCAAAGCGAACGGACTCTGGGGACAAAAATATTGCTTTCCTTGGCATATGTGGATCATCGAGGTTGCTTTCGCATTGACTTTCCTCCCACCTTACGTGAACGGAGTGTATCAAGAAGAGCAGACAGGAGTCTATGTGACCACTGATATGCTCATAACAACCATTATGACTGGCAGGATATATCTCGTCTGGCGAGCGCTGTATCAACTCTCCTCTTTCCACGGGAAAATTGCTCAAGCGGCTTGCGCTAAAGAGAATATCAAGCCAACTCCATGGTTTGTCTTCAAAAGCGAGCTCAAACAGGCGCCTTTTATCCTCGTGGGTATTTTGTTGACTCTGCTTTTCTTTATCTTCGGGTTCGGTGAGAGACAAACGGAGCTTCCCTACTCGTTTATCTCAGGTTTCGATTGGGATTTTATCATGAACGGCGTCTGGAATATGTTCCTCACTGTAACAACCGTAGGCTATGGTGACATTTTCCCCCAGACTTCTCTAGGACGCGTGTTTTGTGTCGTCGCGGCAATGCTAGGTTCTTTTTTCACTTCCTTGTTGGTCATTGCGATATCGGACTATTTCTCAATGTCGATGAAGGAGAGAAACGCTGTCTACAGGCTCAAGAGGAGACTTGCGCTCGAAGAGCTGAAATGTGAGGCCCAAGCTTACATAAAATGGGCATGGAAGTACTCATTTTTTGTAAGGCCGATGAGATTCTACTCCTCGAAGGAAGCCAATAAGATCCACTATAACCTCTGCACGGCGTATATGAAATTCAAATCTAGAAGACAGAAAATCTGGCAGGACGGCGAGTACGCGATTTCTGAAATGGACAGAGGGTATTATAACGTATCGGACGCTTTGTCGAGGAATTTAATGAAGACTGAAATGATAATGTGGGATGTGAGGGTTTTCAGAGAAAAGCTCAATTTGTTGGAAAAGCGGCAGATTCAAATAGAAAAAGTGGTCGATGTCTTACATAACGCGTACTCGTCGATCGAAAACGTCACGCGGCCTTTCACGAATCCATCTCAGGCGAGAACTGGAGGTTACCGTCCGATCAATTTCACTTTTAGCGAGCTTGGCTCGCTTCTTCAGATCGACCAGCGCTCGATTACTCAAGAGGTCAAAAACATAGCAGAGGAAATCCCTTACAAGTTCCTCGCTACGAAGATAGACACCGCGTTTAGATTCAGAGAGCAGAAAGGACTTCTTGGGCCTACGCCGCAGAGAACGGAAGACAAGAAGAAATCTATGCGAGCGATAAACAGGCTAGAGAGGGTGACAGAAACAACTGAGTCGGAGACTGAGAAACAGAAGTTTTTGCAATCTGGTGAGGCGTTAACCATGTTACAAAGCCTCTTTGGAAAGGAAAGAGCGAAAAGCTTGTATTTGGAGATGAAAATATCAAATCCGAAGGTGTTTGCAAAAGTGGTCCAAGAACTTGAGAAAGAGGTCCAGATAAAAAATCAAGATGAAAGCAATTCCAGCAAAAGTATCACGCCGCGACCGAATATGAGGCATCACTCGGCTATTCCGAGGAATCCTTCAGACAGCGGTAGCAGTGGTAGTGATAAAAATCGGCAAAGGCAGAGAAAAGCGCTGACGTTTAATTTAGGTGCGAAAAGTAAAAAAGGGTCGTAATGATCTACTAAGACTTGATTTGAGAGAGGATTTCTGTGTTGGAAAATTAGGAAAAGTTTTTGTAAAGGATAACCGTTGATTTTTATTATAGAATGCTTTTTAGCATGCGAGGAAGTTGGAGTTTGACAGCAACGCAAAATGTTTATACATAAAGTTAATTTTTGTTGTTGTTGGTTTAGGTTTTTCTTATTGGTTGAGTATAGCATCCATGTAAGAAATATTTCGATTTTACATGAAAAGATAAGGTTCCGTGGTTTGGGAATAAAGGACTGATGCTAGGTTATATGAATATGAGTGAGTTAAATAAGCATGAGTTTGTTGTCTTACTACTATTGTTGAAATTGTGAGCAAAATTTATTGAATTATCAAAATAAGCAAGAAATGACTATGTTCTAGTGGTAATTTTACAAAGAGGAGACCATTTATTCTGACAACTTACAATGCAAATTATAATTGCCTTTTATCTCTGTTTTCTACTATTCAAAACAACGATGTGGACCACCTTTCATTCCATCTATTATTCTTTGTTTGCCTTCAAGGTATTTACTTTTAAAATCTATATACTAAAGGTCCAAATTACTATCACTAGTAAGTTATATGAACCGATAACGGTAGTAATTGCAAGAACTTTCCTTGTTATGCAATAAGTAAATTTCTTTGTTGATACTATTGTATACTAAAGAAAAATGGGATTTGATTCACAACAAATTTTGATTTTATAAATTATAGAATATTTGAGAGGAAAAATATAACTCAAGAAATAGTAACTTGGTAAAGTGTATTCTGCTTGTTAAGCATGCTCGGTCAGCAAAAAAAAACAAAAACAAAATGAAATAGTGATGGTATAAAGGTTTTTGAAAATTCAAGCATTATACGGTTAAGGTATCAATTCTGAAGTTATATGATGGTCGCTGTATCAGCTCTGATATATGAAAATTAACTACTATTTTCTTCACACTACTTGAATACAACTGTTATTCTTCACTTTTTCTCAGAAGACATGGAGATCGATCCAAATTTTCTCAACAACTACGTCATTGATATGACAAACTCAAATTTCTCAAATGCATCATGAAATAAAATAACTCTGTCGTCCGATATTTGAATGAAACAAAATATACAAAGATTAATAATATAATATAATTCGATTATCGTTTTTACTTTCATACATTTGAGAAATTGTCATATAACCAGGTCAGGAGGAGATGACGAAGGGCGTCAAGTCTATGTTAATGAGGGTTAAGTAATGAAGAAACTCAAAAAAAGCATTGTTTTCAATAATTTACATCCAAACAACTCTAAAAACTCCAAAATAATTATTGATTTATCCTCAAGGTTATTTACTTCTATAATCAAACCTCAAATCTACTTCGCCAATTCACGCTCCTGTCCGATATTCCAGCCATTACTTTTAATTCCCACAATTATTCAGCTAAATTCTACAGCATTTAAAAACCCAACCTAATAAGTCAAAATACTCTTGAAAATGTAACATCAATTTTTATTTTCTGATTTATTAAACCTGATGAAAAGCCGTTCCAAATCACCTCGCCAAGGAAGAGGCAAAACCAAAAGCCCTGACGAAAAAAAGGGCTATGGCGGCGACGGCGGAAGCACTTTCCTCACTCAAACAAAGCAGGATGCTAGCTCCGCTTACACTCTCCATGATATGCTCTTCCCTGGAGGAATCCTCTCCAAATTGGTAGTTCCACCTTTCCGAAACCTCTCTCACTTACCTCTCTCCAGTGCAAAGTCAAGGACGCCAAGAGCAAACTTCTCAACATTAGCGATATTCTCTATAGATTCAAATTCTACGAGCCATTACCCGTGATTGTGCTTTGCGGAGCCAAAGAAGCCGGTCGTTCAAAATTTTATGCAGGGATCTCTCGAGCAGCATTCAGAACTGATGCCGTGATTATCGATTCTGGTGTTGAGTGCGGAATTGAGGCTTTCACGCTGAGAAGAAGTGAGTTTTGCCTAATTTCCTGCCTTAATCTCTAATCCATTTTTCTCTAATAAAAGAACTCACATTGATCGGCGTCGCGCCTGAGAGCGAAATAGAATACCCTAAAATAAACCCCACGGCAAAAAGCTGGAATGAGCTAGCCAACGGACACACTCATCTATTCTTACTGTGTAATCTCAACGCTTGAGTTTCCTTTGAGAGGCTGATAACAAATTCATAGGCGATAAAGACACGGATAGATATTCATGGGGAGACGAATCTGCTTTTAAATTTAGACTTGCTCAAAGGTAGTTTACTCCTATTGGAAAAGAATCTGACTAACTCCATCTCTATAGTATTGCAGCAGGACCAAAAAAAGCAACTTCGAGCTACAAATGTAAGATCGTTTGCGTTCTCATGGGCGATCATGAAAAATGTGTTGAAGACTTATACACAGTAATAAAAGCCTAAAAATTGATGATGGCATCATGAAATTATTATTAGGCAATCGAGCATGAACTTCCTATCATCGTTGTGAAAGGTTCACCGCTTTGTGACGCTATTATCGATTACATGAGAGCAGAAAATAAAGAAAAATCAAAACTAAACGATGAGAATATCAAAGAGGCGCTTGCGGATCCAAAGGCTCATATTTTCTTACTCGAAAGCGCAGATTCCGAAGAGGCAGCCGCCTACTTGCATTTCTTATTGACTGTTACTCCTTGGTAGGGTATTTTGTTTGGAATTACTTACTCAAGAGCATTATTTTCATTCTTTGAGCCAATAATTGTAAGCTTAATATTAAAACTCAAAATACAAAAGGATTATACCAACAAAACTTTATCTTAATGAAAGGCTATTGGAACTTACCTAGAATTAGTCAAACATTGGTGCTAATGCCGTGGAATCTTGCCTTCCATGGTTAAGATCGGTTTTTCATCCACCAGAGACTTATTTATAGGGGTATATTCCGACAAGCGCCATTTTATCCTAAGCAGCACCAATACCAATTTATTACTCCTATAGATCGGATAAAAGAACAGATCTGGTTTTGCTTTGATTGGCAGCGCAAATTCGAGATCTGCTGATCCTCTGAGCATAAAGGACCCGACTTCTCCCCACAGTTGCTTATATTTCAGGTCATAAATAATTTTGCCATCGTAAGCACTAATCATAACCTGAACAAAATCCTCGTTGCCTTCATTATCTATTTGACTGATCACGTTGATCCATTTCGTTGCAACATAGCTCTCCGCCATCAGCCCTCCAAGAAACGTCACGTCGTCCTTATACAATTGGAATTCATACAACCTTCCTTTTTTCGTAAAAGCGATTAGTCTTCTTCCTTGAGTATCAGCAGAGAGAATGGTTATCATATCGTTTTTGTAAAAATGCAGCTCTCTATCACATTCTTTAATCACGGTCACTAGCTCAGAAAAATCCCCTTTGCAGATGTAAATGTAGTTATCTCCATCAAATACTAACGCCGCCCACTTTCTTCCCTCAAGTATGAGGATATTCTTAACCACTTGTTCTTTTCGTTGATACCATGGAAGTTCAATCTGAGTTACTTTATTCGGCTGTAGCAGATCGATGAGATAGAGTCCATTGAATTCGCCGGTAAGGACATATGAGTTGAGTAAGGGAGAAACAACGACTTTGTAGTAGTAATCGCTTGGGAGGCTCGAGAGAGGCTGGGGTTTATGGAAGCAAGGGAAAAATATGATGGAGGGGTTTTTATCAAGGAAAAATAACGATTTTTTATAAACTGTGTCTAAGCAGAAGGGACTGAGAGGTATGGATGGGCTGACCATGATAAGTTTATTGGATTTGAGGTTATAGACTTTGAGTTTCTGTCTCTTTTGTCGTGGTTCAGGCGATGGAGCTAGCACAGCCAAAACGAGTAGCTGATGAGACTCGATGTACTCGGCTTGCTGAATTTCTCGCTCGTTAAAATGGAGATTCGCCTTTATTTCAAACATAGCAAATTACTGTTTTATCTAATCATAAATCTGATAGCGGGTATTTAATCCAAATTTTCGATTGTACAATTCTTTTTTCATATGATTTATCTCTAATAGCGTTCTAGTGAGCCTATGAGTTTTTCCAATGGTTTCACTTATCAAAATGAATGAAAAAGCTCCCTATATATTTGTATTTTTGTGAAACGTTGCAATTTTTTTGGCAATTATCGTAATTATCGAGCCTTGAAATTATTTTATCTAGGCGTCATTTTCATTCAATGAATGAATCAAATCACAACTCTTCCTCTAGTGCTTAATTTGTGAGAAATGGAAACATAAAACACGAAAAATTACTCGAAACGAAACACATAATGAATGTTATTATCCTTTGTATATCCAGAGAATTGTCTTCTCAATATATCGAAGCTTTAACATCCATTGTGTCCTTCCTTGGCTTTAAGCCATTTCATCCTCAATAGTAACTGTACTAATTTCCCGAAATAAGCAGATTTCGAATAGAAAAACCAGTCTGCCTTTTACTTAATAGGGATAATAAGATTTGAACCTCTGCAAAGGGAGTCTCTTAACTCTGCACATTTCTTCGTGTGAATCAGAATTCGTTTTGAGATGCTACACTTTGATTATCTGCTCTTAGACTTTGTCCTTTCTGAAGAAGCCGAGATAGTCAGCACAAGCATTTGATGGGATTCGATGCATTCTTCTGGCTGAACTTCATTTGCATCAAACCTGATTATTGTCTTGCTTTCAAACATGGTTTTGTTGTTTCCTTCCATTACCCGAACAATTTAGTAATCTTTATAATATTGGTGTATCTTAATTAATATAAACGCTATCAGCAATTATTAATAGCATTCTTGGTCCAATTGCTTAATAGGCAATACCTTTCAGATTGTATCCCCTTCAACTTGCAATTCAAACCGCAGGATTGTTTTACATATAGTAGAATTATTCAAGCTACAGTTCTGATCACTTTTTCAAAACAATAACTCTCAACCTCAGGAAACAATAGGAAAACAAGCGCCCTCGCCACAGAGATCTTAGGAAAGCAGCCTCACATGTGTCCAAGGTGCCATTAACTCCAAACAATAGAACGACGCTCTATTTTTTGGGTGTTTTAGTAAGATAGTAGCAATAGATGAGAGATTAAAGATGCAACTCTTCCCACCTCACAACCCAGAAATAATTTTAATTGAGCTTTTCAGCGAACTTTAGAAATGAACAAACTGCTAAATTTCAAACAAACTTCGAGATGTAGGCAACTAACCAGCTTCGTTGTGTTCAGTTTCGCGAAAAACAAGCCAAAATACGAGAGGTTCATCAAGCCTGAGAACAAAGATTTCACTCAAAATCCCATTTTTCAAGAAAAAGTACAAAACATTCTACAGGAAGGTCTCAAGAATACGCCGGATTCTTTCACAGAGCTCAGCAAATCGGTTGAGCACGACCCTCAGACATCCAAAAAAGTGAAACTGTACCGTCGATTCTCACCAGACAGGAAAGTCCTTAATAAAAAATTCAAAAAATCACTGAATCAAACCATTGAAGAAGCTGTCTTGGACTCTGAGAAATACGTTACGAGTAAGGATATGCGGCCTACATGGAAGCAGATAACGGAGGCTGAGGAAAATGAGCGGAAATGGGAGGAATTGGTTGAGTATAAGAAGACTCTCTTCAAAAAGCAGGAAACTAAACGTTTGATTGAGCGAGAGAAAAGGAAACCTGAGAATTATTTGCCAAATCACCCTGACCACCCGCCAGTCAATCTATCAGTCGATATTTACTCGGAAACTCTGAATATGATGAAAAATAAAAGAATTGCAAATATGCTTTCGTCGGTGAACTCCAACAACGAAAACAAAAAACTTGCGCTTCTGATCCAAGGAGGATTAATGGATGATTCCAAAACGATTGGTGAAGTGATTGAAAGATCATTAGAACTGAAGAAATTGTCGGCACTTTCTCATGAGATGATCGATAATAGACCCCAAGAATTCGTGATAGGGGATACAGAGAATAGCACTGAGCAGACCCACCCAGCCTCAGAATTTGAAGTCGTTCAAAAAGAAGACCCAGACGAGGATAATTCTAGAATTTTTGAGGATTATTTAAAAATATACAACGCTTCGGAGGCCTCCGACGAAGCGATGCAAGAGAAGCTCAAAGAGTTCGTCCGAGAATTTTTACTCGCGACTCCAAAGGAAAAAGCGAGTCTTTTGGATTCGTTGAGGCTAGCGAAGGAAATACGTAACTTTGAGGAGTCAATCTTCGATCGCTACCGCAACAACGACATCACGCTGAGAGTTAAAGGAAGACTGCAGTTCACAGACCTGACTGAGCCTGAGCACGTGAATTACATCAAATATAACATCGAGAATTACGAAGACTTGCTGCAAATGTGGGACAGCTCTCAGGAAGTCATGACGCCGAAGGTTGCCAGCTCAATGCTGCAAAAAACCGCGTTCCTTTATATCACTGACCAAACGCCTGCTGAGAATAAGAAAACGAGATTTTTGGCGGTGTTAAAGAACCCGAGATATCGAGCAATCCTCCGGTATTTTACGAACAACGTGAAAGACATGGCAGACAGGGATTTTATCCTGGGTGTTTGGTCGCTTGGGAAGATGCATAGTGAAGAAGGAGGGCTCTTATACCCGGAGTTATTCAATATTATGTCGAGTAGAGTGCTCAGTGAGGTGAATGAGAGAATAACGCACTTGGAGTTGAGAGAGATAGGGTGTTTGACCCAAGGGTTACTGATGCTGTCGAGCTCTGAAATCTTCAACATAATGGATAAAGAGTACAGAAATATCCCTTCTTCGATCGCGAGCAGGATGGTCGAAAGCATTGATTCGATCGTTGATTTTCAGCCATCAGATATCTTGGCTGTGACTAGAATTTTGTCGTTTTTAGGCTTTGTGTCGGAAGAAAACTATCTCAAAGTAACTCCAGTGGTGGCCCAAAAGCTGCTGGATTCAAAGACTAAACTTGAAGCCATTGACGTATCTCTCTTATTATCCAAACAATATTCTTAAGCGCTTACTTACAATTTCTAGGATATCGTTGATTTCAACCTCGCGTTATTACCCTATGTCACGAAAAAGATCAAAAGAGCTGGAAAACCAGACAATGCCAAAGACAGTCTGCCAGCGCTGAAAGAGAATGATCTTCCAGTGGTTAGAAAACTCGTGAAGTCTTACGTGCCGAAGCTGCAGGAGTACGCTCCACACTTGCATATTAAGGTAAAGCACATTGATTATTATTCTTCTTGCTTATGAATGTTATTAATCTTCTCAAGGAACTCAGTGATATCATGCTGGTACTGAATGCGTTAGAAATCAATAACGAAGGAGTGGTCGCTGCCTTTAAAGGTAGATACGTGAAGGCGGTTAAGCATCTTCAAAAAGCCCATGCTTACGATCACGCGGAGTTGTGCTGCTCATTTGCGCTGGCAGATTTGCAAATGAATTACCCGATCTCAGGAAACCCGCCGACCCTGCTACTCGGAATGCTCACCTTAAACCTCTTCCCAAGGAAGGTCTTTGTGAGTGGGCGAAGCCCGCAGTATATCCCTTACTTCCACTTCGCAAAGACTCTTTCCGAGAACCAGAAGACCTATGACCCCAGATTCCAAATTGTCACGCTATTTGGCCTCACGTCTGTAAAATACGTCAATTGGGAGATGTTCAAGTCGATCTTTGAAGGACTAGAACCATTCATCGATGTAATCATTTACTCGCATTAAACAAGACGCTAATCTTCTAATCTGACTGATTTATAGGAGACGGATCGGTTTGATCTTCTGGGGTATTTGCTCCAAATTAACAGCAATTTAAAGAATAATGCCACTCTCTACTACAAGACGCTATTTCGAATCGTTCAGCTTTTGAATGAAGCCCAGACCATCAAGCGCGCAACTCCTGTCTTCTGGACCCAGCTGGTCGTTTCAGTAGCGAATCTTGGAGACCCCGAAGGAGCCATCACTCAGAATTATATGGAAAAGGTGATCAAAAAGCTAAAATTCCATGTGAAAAACCTGGATAAAGAGCTGTTGGTGCCTCTCTATTGGGCCTTTGCTAAGCTACAAATGACCTCCGACACAGAAATCCTCACCGAAATTCTTGAAAAACTTCAATCACAGCCTCTGAATTCCCAACTCTTTTACCTCTATTACCAAGCCTGCTGCCTCTATGACTTGACGCTTAAAGACGACAGTAAGGCTAAACAGATGGTGAGAGAGTTCCTCGCGAATAAGAGCAATTTTAAGAAATATTCCTCAATTAGTGAGGAGTTCTATAAGAAAAAGCTTGAATTAGAAGAGGTTATTCCTGGATCCCGTATGACAAGCGAGAGCGCAGCCACAGAAATATACGGTTTTCTAAAGGACCTAGGGTACACTCCTTCAAGAGCGGAGATTGGAGGCGTCTGGGCGCCGACTTACCTCAAGGCGGAGAATAAAGTCATTAATGTTTATAGCTCAGAAGACCTTCTAATTGACCAGAAAACGCCTATTGGTATCGTAGACGCAGAGGAACAGATCATCAAGCTTGGCAGAGGTTGCGAGATCGTGCGGATCTATCTCAAAGAATATAAAATCCAAGGCTCGGAGTGCGAAACAGTGGAGGATATCAAAAAAGCCAGAAAGAAATTCCTCGCAGACGCCCTCACTCAGCCTGCGATGGAATAAGCTATATACGATTCTAGTTTACTTTTTTAGGACCAGATTTCCCATGTATGATATTTTAATATGCTTAAGAACGTGTATTTATGTGGATTTTAGAAGCTGCATCGAGTAGTAAACCTGTCGTCGCGATAGTGTTTCTCTTATTGTCTAGAAGCTCAACATTCGTAATATTCATTCAGGAATTTTTAAGAGACACAGCTTGCTATTACCATCGGTTAAGCCTATTGACAGAAGACAATGGCAAAATATCGTTAAGGAATGAACTAGGTCCATGACTATAACGTTTGAGGACTCAATGAGCTAAGCTGTGGTACGGATATAACTTAAATAATCTATTAGAGCTCGTTGCCTCCTAATTATGCGTTAGTCCAAGCTATCTACTTTTGCAAGGCTAGAGCCACATAACAAAGATGTGGATTCATAAGGCGAGGATGCTAAACGGCTGTTTTGAGGGGCAAACGAACAGAAGCTAATAATTAAGCTTTTTCAAGTCCTAACTGGACGCCATTTCAGAAAATTCTTGTCTGGAAGGATTTATGTATATAGAGTTTTAAATTCCAATTAATCAAAATAATATTTGCTATAAAGCGAAAAAGTTTGAAAATGTTTCCAGGATCGTTCTCTGAACAATATCAAGCCTTCGAGAAGTAAGCGATCACCTCGTCGACGCCTATCTCACACGATTTTGTAGCACCAAAGCCCGCATAGATTCCAACCAACGGCAGCAGTTCATTGGAGGTACGCTGATAAACTCCATCGTTTTCTCATCCCTTTACCGACTTACTAGGCGATAATAAAGCCAGCTTCCCAATCTTTGGAGAGCATTCTCCGAAGGACATTCCCGATCACATCAAAATGATTTTTGGTAAGCTATTCCGTCAGTTTCCGCGATAGAATCTCATTCGAATCACCCCAGACAAGCAGCCAGAAGATGACCCAACTCGAAAGAAAAGCCAAGGAGAGGCGTTTCCGCCTGGGTTAAACAGCTATCGAAATGATATGAACGAGCAGGACCCTCAAAAGGTTCGAAAAGACTGTAACTAATGCCAAATTATCATGTCCTCACGCGCGTTATTAAAAAGCCAATTCCCAAGACTCGAATATAAAAATTCCCAGCTTCTCGCAGGTTGTGGGAGGAGTTCATGCTAGTAATTTCATTGAGCAGTCAGGCCAGTCGACTCCTGGTAGCACGAACTCTCCGAAAAACGCAAAAATAAGTAGCTTTATCCCTAGGAGTCATCCCACCTAACCCCTCTTTGAAATAAATAGACCCTAATAAACCCGGGAAGAAATACAGCAACAGTCCTCGTGTTTACAACGTGCAAATCAACGATGATATTAACCTGATAGAGCGAATCGAAAACCTTTTGACGACGATCTCAGAAAACTATAACCGATACTGTCCTTTTTGCCAAGGCTGTATGCGAATTTTCCTATCGGATTCCAGCTAACTTTTTTTTTCTTCTCCATTAGACGTTGAATTAAAAAAGAGCAATTTTCAAAACATCTCTGTTTATTTTTCAAGGTCTAAACAGAGATACTACGTCGTCCACTTCAATTGCTATTTGAAGTGCTCGTCGGCATCATCGAACCGGATTCGAGGGCTAAATGAAACTGCGCCTGGAAAATGCGTCCAACTGCAGAGCTCAGGGCTTCTAGACACAAGCAATTATCTAAGGTCTGACAGAAGAACGTACTTCGTGACTATGGAAGGGTATCATCCGCTGAGCTCTTACCTTTTCTTCCGGATTGATAAAACTTGCTTCTCGCTGGAGCACGCCACGCATGTAAGAGTTCCTCCCTCTTGCTGACGCTAACAAGGTTGTGTAGGGCGATCAATTGCTTTATGTGAACCTCACGAACAAGTCAACTTCGATTTTCGAGCCCAATGTATTCTTGATTCCTTACAACGAATTCCGGTGCGTGATCACCATATATCTCACTCAATCGCTCGATGTAACGCTGATATAGGGGAAACTAACATCTTAATAATTCGGCGAAAATATAGGAACCCTATCAGCTGGAGTTTATGGTTGATGCTACAGAGTTCAAGCTAAACTCGGAAATAAAGACGAGGAACTTGGAAGCTAATTTCGTAAGAATTTTGCTATTGAGGGAAAATATTCCTAACTTATTTGATTTGTTATAGAGAAATCAAGATGGCAATAACGTTCGAGTTGGAATTCAAGGTGTGCTGGACGTTAATAGCGAGTATACAGGCGCAGTTAACTATAAAATCCCGATCTCTGACGCGAACCCAGCAAGTCCTTCCTTTAGAGCAGATTTTACACGATCTACGTTTTTTATCTTGAAATACATTATGATTGATCTCCCTCTTAAACGAGCCAACTCTGTAAGAATTTCTCATGAAATATCCATATTAATCATTACCTTAACTAGACTCGCCAGGAGCAGTCAACGAAGCAAGCTGAGCCAACACAAAACAAGGTTACCACGCAGCCTGCCCAAATGGACAAATGGAATCATTCCGCACAATTAGACGAGTTCAGCGCTCCTCAGCCTAATCCAAAGCAGAGCAAGATGACACTGAATCCAGACGCTCCCCACTTTAGTTTCCAGCAACAAGGCGGGGCCGGAGAATCTACTTTTGGAAAAATCTATGGCCCTCAAGCGAAAGCTCAAGCAGGGTTTCCCGGGATGCAATATCCGCAAATGACCCAGCAGCAATACTTCCAACAACAGCAAGCTCAAAAAATGGACCCGCAATTCATGTACCACCAGGATGACCAGCCTCAATCAGATGAAGGCAACGAAGTCGACGAAGACGATGGAAACGTAGGTTACGTGGAGAGATCGCTTTCTGGTCACGCCTTCCCGAATTTCGGAGGAAATCCCGATATTCAAAGATTTAACAGCGCGAGCAACATGGGGGACAATAAGTTGAAAATCAATACCGGTGGACTGAACAAAAGAACTGCTACTAACTTCTCAATCACAAGCAATAGCAGTGAAGGGACTTCTCCTAATATTACGCCTCGACAGTCTCAGGCGGAGCTTCCTTCGGTCGGGTCGATGGAGAGAATCCTATTCGGAGATGAAAAATTGCCTGAAGACGCGTTGGAAAGCTTTAAACTCGAGGATTATAAGGGAAAGCTCGTCGAGTTTTCAAAGACTCATAATGGAAGCAGGTAACAGTGTTTTTTTAAAGGAATCGTCGTGAGAATTTGCATTGATTATTAGAATCTTGCAGAAGTTTTTCCCAAGGGCGAACCAGCAAGAGATCGACATGGTGATAAGCGAATTGTCTGATAGACTTGAGGAGATTATGCTCGATTCTTATGCGAACTATATGTTCCAGACGCTCGCTCAGAGCTGTTCATCAGAACAGAGGTATCGTCTGTTACAGAAGGTTAGATGATATTATTATTAGAAAATAATAAACAAATTTTATTTTTCTCTATCTCTTTTAGATTGCTCCTCTAATGCCTAAGGTCGCTTGTGATCGCAAAGGCACGCACTCGCTTCAAGCGCTCATCTCAATCATCAACCGAGACGAAGAAGAGCAATTGATCGAAGAAAACCTCGTTGATCATGTTCTTATGCTGTCAAAGGTAAACCCAGTGATTTTCTCACAACAGAAACTCAATTTTCTCAGGACCCTCAAGGAACTCACTTTATCCAAAAGCTTGTGAACTCGATCTCGTTGGCCAGAATCAATTTTATCTTCGATGCAGTGGTTCAAGAATTCCAGGACCTGGCTAACAATTCTTATGGGCTTTGCGTGGTATTGCGCTTCCTTGTATTCAGGTTACATGACCGAATGTTTCTAGCTGAAAGCTTTGATTACGAAAATCCAAAAGCAAGAAGACAAGAAATGGCTTATCATTCAACTCGTAAGCGACAACGTTGATAACCTCATCCAAAATCCGTATGGAAATTATGCCATCCAACACACATTCGAGGTACTTTGAGATATATTACGGATGAGCTCATCAATTATCCCCTTATTAGACATTTAAAGATGATTGCGCAAGCATCTGGGAGAAAATCCTCGACAAAATCTTCCAGCTTTCGAATCAAAAGTTCTCTTCAAACGTCATCGAGAAATGTCTGACGACCTCCAACGAGGTAATTGGCTATATTAATAATAATTGATTTATTAAACCTCATTTCAAAGGAAAACAAAAAGCGCTTTATCTCAGAGGTAGTCAAAAGCGAGCGGATCGTGGAGCTCATGAAGAACAAATACGGAAACTTCGTGCTGATTAAAATTTTTAGCGTATCCGATGAAAACGACAAGGCGAGACTTGTCGAAGCGATTCAGAAATACGTAAACGCTGTACATGTAACTAAGTACAAGACCAAATGGCTCACCTTCCTCGACGAGAATAAAAACTATCTGAAATCCACAAAAACCAACCGCTTTGCTCCTGGTCCTGGCTTCTACCCTGGCGACAAGGGTCAGCAAGGCGGGTCTCAGCAAGTTAACGTGAATCAGTTCCCTGAGAGCACTGGAGGACCTCCATTCAGAGGAAACACCGGCAGTTTTACAAACTCCCAATTCCAAGGATTCCCTCAACAGAATGTCTTTCCTGGATACAATCAATATCCTAATCAAGGATTCGGCCAGACTCAGGGTCCAGGGTACAGTATGGGCACAGGATATGGCACTCCAACCCAGAACACAGGGTACAATCCAACAGCCACTCAAACCTTCAACCCAGGCTTTAATCAAAATTACAAGGGAAATGCTTACTTCACTCCTCAGCAGAATATCGGCGGCCAGGGCATGCCGATGAAAAAGCCGCAAGGCATGGGTGGAGGCGGTGGTATGTACGGTGGATTTCCGACAGGTGGAGGCAGTTACCCTTATGATAGTCCGAGCGGCGGTGGCGGTTCTTGGAATCCAATGAGTTCCGGTTATCAGCAAAGTAACTTCCCTCAGGGCGGCTATCCTCAGCAGAGCTCGCAAGGCAAGAAGCCGATGAACTATGGCGGCTTCTTTGATAATCAAAAGAAATTCTAAGGTAATCGGGGAGGGAAAAGTGAAGAAATAGGCATGTATTATTTTTTATGGTTGTTAAGATACAAAGAGAGAACAATAGTAATATATTTTCTATGGTAATGTGCTAAATGTATTATCGATATGTCATGTTCTCGTCTGATCAAAGTATGCGTCCTAAAATCTGATTTATAGTTACTATATATCTATATTAGATTCATTAATGCCTAATTGACTCCTCCTAAGATAGATAGGCGAAAAATATAATTGAGTCACGTATAATATATTATCACTTGAGAAAATTGTAACAGGGAATATTTACATAACAATCATCAAGCAAGGAAAATAGATATATAATATAGTTTCGACAACAGAATCAAAATAAACTTGTTAGCTCGTTCTTTCCGAGTGAAGTAAAGCGACCTGGGACTAATAAAAGGTTAGACTTCTTAGTTTCTCCTTCGATAAGAGTCAGTGTAGTCTAGTTGCACCGACCTCGAGCGTGGTTCATCTTTCAGCTGGGCTTTTAATTCTCTTGAGCTGTTCTGCCTTGAATGGCACTTCGAAGATATATAAGAGTTGCGACTTTGACAATCGACAGACTGGCTTAGATTTAAGGAATCGTCAAGGAAAGACTTTGAGATCTGATATATCAATTTAGATTTCAGAGGGATCACGATCATGATTATTACCTCTAATTCGTCTCCGTGGATTTGAATGTGATAGTCCTTGTACTTCTTGTATAACTTTTGAATGTAATCTTAGAAGGGAGGAGCTTAATTCGACCAAACAAAAAGAATTCAGATATTACTGTCATCGAAATGCTTTTGAGCTATCGCATCACCGATAGCCGCTTCGAGTGTGACCAATGCGAGTTCCTTAGCTTTATTTTCGAGTTCAATATCTCGAATTTTAACAACTTCTTCATTATATTTCATAATTCGGTTATTCAAATCCGCTTTCAATGCCTCCAAAGTTGACTTTTCCAGAGAGGACTTTACTTCATTTAGCTTGAATGCGAGGCATCGTTTTTTGTAGTTATTGTGCTCCTCATGGAGCTTCACCTGCTGTATTTTCATTCTATCCTTTCGTTTAATACCTTGCAGCTTCCAAGTTTCCAGGTCAAATCGCTCCTCTCGAATGATTTTAAGCCAATGCTCCCTAGGAGTCGTTTTATACAGCAATTTTAGCTGTTAATTACCTTTGTTCTTCAAAGGAGGTCTCCTTTTTGTGGGTTTGTGATCGGTGAGAGTGCCTACTGAATCTGTGAGAAGTAGCTGGTGTCTGAATCGCGTTGCAGAGATGCTCAAAATTCTCCTCCACTGACATTCTATTTGTGTCCCTTCGACTGTGATTATTAGGTGCTCTACGCTTGGAAATCGGAGATCCCTCAGTCGATTCACTGGATGAGCAACTAGAATGGCCATCATGGTGACGATCATTACGGTGAGATGATTGTTTTCCTATTTTCTAATAATATTCGAGGAAGACATTAATTAAGATCCACCAACAAACAAATCAGTTACTGTCTCCTTCAAAGACACTTTTATTTCCTCAAGCTCTTTCATGATTTTACAAAGATTTGAATTCGTTTCTTGCGTGGGTAATTTCGACTCTTCTGGCGTTTCATTTGCTTGATTTTGTCTCAAAGTTGCTTGTTTTTCAAAGGAATTTTGAAAATCTTTTCGAGCTGCATTAATCTCAGCCTCCAGAGCAGCTTTTATATCATTCTTGGTAATCTTAGACTTTGTATATTATGTAAAATTTACTTGGATCGCAATTTCCGACTTTTCCTTTTGAAACTTCACTAGCTGCCTTTGCCAGCCGTCAATCGATTTGCTTATCGAGTTGCACTCGGCGGTGAGCAGCTGTTTTTTTGAAGTACACTCGATGATTCTTTTCTCAATAGTTTTCGCCTCTTGGTTGTATTTTTGGATCTCCTCGTAGATAGCTTCGATTTCCTTTATCTGATTGCTTATTTTTGAAATATCCTCTTCTAAAACTTTTATCTGAGCAGGTGCTTTCTTCTCGATTGCCTTTTTTTGATAGTATTTTTCAAACACGATTCAAAACGATCTCTATATACCTTCTTTTCCTCTTCAAGCTGAGAAGACAGGTCTTTGCTATAATTCATCAAGTCCTCTTCTAGCTTCTCTGCATGAAAAATGTAGTCTTCTTCTACCTTTGCTAGCATAGTTTTCTCTCGGATTTTTAACCTTTCCACAAAACCCCTCTCAAGCGAATCGTCTATTTCTCTTTTTAGTTTCGATTCATAGTCAGCAATGTCTCTTTCAAGCTCCCATTGAAATTTCTTGCTTAAATTTTCTAATTTTTGTGCATTTTGTGTATTTTCACTTCGAATGGCTTCCATAACTTCAACAAACTGAAAGTCAGATTCCAGTTCTTGCTCCTATATGAAGTTCTCTCAATATGCTCAAAAATAGGAATTACCTTTTGATAAATATCAAGCTGCTTTCTCAACTGAACTCTAAGCGATTCAAGCTCTTTCTGCTGTTGTCCCTCATAGTATTTTCGAATCTCATGCAACAAAGACTCAAAATTCTGCTTAACATGGACTTTTTCTTCTGCTAGCCTTGAGTCCACAACATCTTTCAATTTAAGCTCTTTAGTCCTTTCCACATTTGCTATCTGAGTTTGAATCATTTCAATTTCGTCTTCAAGAGCCTTTTGTCGTTAAAGTTTAACCAGCTGTATAAATATGAAAAATGCTGACCTTGACTTTCCGTCTGAAAGCAGCCGTCATTTCTAGAATTTTTTCTTGGTTTCGACAGGCCAAGTTGTCCGATAATTCCTTCTCTTGATTATCATACATCCACCGAGCTGCTCCCCTCTTTTTCAAAAAATTTTCAGCGCAACTAACTTCAATTTCTTCAATCGCTTCAGGATCTAATAATGCGTAGTTGTTAGACATTGGATTCAAATTCTCTTTATTCGAATCGGCGTCTTTGGTCTCTATCAATGCCTTCAATCTGCTTTGATACTTTGCTTCAATCTCTTTTTTTTGAGCTACAAACTCGAAATGTTTTTTGTCCTTGTAAAACTCGAGCTCCTCTAATCGATTTTTCATGTGCTCCTCGATTTTCTTCTCGAAATTCGCAGCTTCATTCAAATTTTGTAAATTTTCGTGACTATCCAATGTCGTCAAACTGGCAGAAGGAGCCTGGCTATTCTGCTGTTGTCTCTTTTGAATATCGTCATATATAGCTTGAAGTCTCTCACTGGTCCCTTGGCTCTCTCTACGTGGTGTTAAATAACGGTAGTGATTGACTGGGACCATAGTAAGGGAGGTATTATTCTCTGATGCTGTTTGGTCAATATCCACAGGTGTTATCTGCTCAGCTTCTACTTGAGAGACCTCATTAGAGCTAATACTCTCTGCTGGCTTGTCTTTGCGTTTTAGTTTTGCTCCAAATCGAAGAATTTTGCGTTTAGGTGACTGCTTTGATGAGTCTGGTTGCATGAGCTGAGCTTTCGCTTCCTGATATTTGGCGCGGTAGTATTGATCGAGAGGATGCTCCCATGTCGACTCCTTTGTTTCGAGATTGACATAATAAATAAAGCCCTTTGGTGTTCTGCACGCTTGCCAACCAATGGGAAGAACTGCCTTTAGTCCTTCCTTAGCTATGTAAAGCAAATCATGGTCTTTTTCCACGTCCATGCCAAGATATTTAGCATATTCTCTTATTTCTTTGACTTTATAAACAATAATCGAAGAAAGATAGTTTACCTTCTGGAGTTGGTTCATGGTTTGGAGTAAAATCCTCATTGAGGCTGAGTTCAATGGTTTTGTGAGTCGTATTCTTTGAATCCATTAAGTGGAAGTTGCTTTGAATGTGGAATTTATTTCAGCGAAGAGACTTTTTGAAAAGAATATATACGTTAAATTTTATGTGAATGCTAAGATAATTCGAACTGATGAATAAGTGCTAATATTTCAATTTAGCAATGTGAGATATGGTGAATACATGAGAGAGAAATAGAGCAAGAGAAAGTAGAAATAATTGTTTAATCGAGGAAGCTAACAATCTATTGAATGCCTGTCTTTAAGGTAGCATTGACGAAACCTCATTAAATGAGGAATGCGAATAAGATCCATTGAAAGAAAAAAAATAGAAATGAGAAAATGTTCACCTTAACTACTAAATGAGTATTGACTTAAAATGACACTCTAAAGGTTTGGAGAACCTGTTGAGTCTTTGGATTTTAGTTGAAATCCATAGCTTTTTCAAATTACAGAGAAAAAGAGATGAATAGCTTATTATTTACTTTGTTCCCAATGAGTGGAAACTTATTAGTGAGTTATATGATTGCAAGCAAAATTATTGTGTAATGATTGAGTGGATATTGTCCAATGAAAAAGTTTCTTCACAACAATTTAGAAAATTGAACCAAAAGTTTTTCTGATGCAACTTAGATCTAGCCCTCCCAATGATTCTCACGAAACCTAATTAAATTCCTTAAAAACAATATCTTTTTCCAACCTAATTTACTGTGAAAAAGGCAATACTTTAATTAATTAATTTAATTACAGGCTCTTTAACTCGATTATTTGACGTTTATTGATTCAACAGAAATACATCACAAATCGATTAACCCTGCAAAATCGCGAATCTCCAACCATGAGCTCAGATCTCAGAGAAACCGGCGATTCTCTAATAACTATTGGAAACTACATACTTGGTAAATCTGACCTCTCCACTCCACTAAAAGGACTCCAATATTTTTCAGGCAAGAACATCGGCGAGGGCACATTCGGCAAAGTAAAACTCGGAACTCATATTCCTACAAATGAAAAAGTATTAGAGTTATACTATTTATTTACATTCTCTATACCATCCTTCCACTCATTGTTCCTTCGTCTTCTCTCATACTCGCGTAAACCATAACAAAATCCTTTAGGTCGCAGTGAAAATATTAGAAAAAAGCAGAATTGTCGAAGTTGCAGACGTTAATCGCGTTACCCGAGAAATTCAAATTCTCCGAAGCATCCGCCACCCAAACATCATTCAACTCTACGAAGTCAGCACCAATTTCTCTCGCTATTTAACAAAATGAAATAGATTATTGAAACTCCTAGTCATTTGTACCTCGTGATGGAATACGCTTGCAATGGAGAGCTCTTCGATTACATCGTTGAAAAAGAAAGGTGATTTTATTTGATTATACCGAGCGCGAGCTTAATGGGTTACATAGAGTCGACGAGAAAGAATCTTATAAATTTTTCCGCCAGATAATTTCCGGAGTCCAATACTTGCATGAAAGAGGGATAGTGCATCGGTAAATGACTATTTGAGGGGAAGTTATTTATCGCGCTGGGTATTAGGGACCTGAAACCAGAAAATTTGCTCTTGGATGACAAATTTAATATAAAAATAGTGGATTTTGGCCTCAGTAATCTTTACCATGAAGGCGAATTGCTGAAAACTGCTTGTGGCTCACCGTGCTATGCCGCGCCAGAAATGATAGCTGGAAAGAACTATGAACCACTAAAAGTTGACATCTGGTCGTCTGGGATTATTCTCTTTGCGTTGGTTTGCGGGTACTTGCCTTTTGAGGACGAGAATACTGTTCAGTTGTATAAAAAAATCTTGAGCGGAGAGTTCAATGTCCCGAAATTTGTTTCGCACAAATGCAGGGATTTGATCCGATGCATTCTCAACACCAATCCAGAGACGCGATATTCCTTTGGAGATATCCTCACTCATCCTTGGTTCCAGCAGTATCAATCTGATGATGATGACCAAAGCTTTTACACGGGCGAATTTCAAGTAAGATTAATATTAACACCTGCAACAGTTGCTTATGATTTGGATTTCAACAAAGATCGATAACCGAATTATCGAGCAAGTACGAGGATATGGTTACGAGCCTGAGGCTGTGAAAATCCATGTTTTGAAAGGGAGACATAATCCCTCGACAACCCTGTAAGGGATTTGCTCTATCATTCAATGAATTCTTCCATTACTAGTTATTATTTACTCTATCGAAAGCATTTACGTGAAGTGGGAAAATTCAGCCGAACCTCTTCAAGAGACCAGAATTTTGAGCCGCTTAAGCCAGATTTTGACACATTTAGCCCCAAGAAATCAGAAAAATCTCCTGTCAATGCAGCCTTCCGGCCTGAATCCCAGAGCCAAAGCAGAACTGGAAGAAAAATCCACAGTTCGATGAATAGTTCAAAAGTAGAGACCGTGCCTTCGCATTTGGACAGGTATTTTTTGAACGCAATATATCTTGACCTTCGTTAGTAGTCTTCGGCAAGAATCGACCGATATAACCACACCTCTTGACAATTTGCAAATGTCCAATAAGACAGACAGCTTTAAAAGGAACTTTAAATCGATCGATAAAAAAGAAGAGACGCTTAGTTCAAATCCCATAAGGAACAGCCTCGACAGCCATAAGAAAATTAAACATTTCAGCGAGAGCGGAAACCAAAATTATTATAGGATTAATGATCATAAAGCCGACGATGCGCTTTTCCGAGAAACGTTTAAAATTTTGTTTAATAACCAAGCGCCAGTGGAAAACAAATCACCGACAATCCAGAAAATTCCCTCCAAGTCAAAAACCAAAAAAGAGGCAGAAATATCTTCTTTAGTTACTTCTTCATGGAAATATTCTCATACTGAGGCCGACAATGAAATCGAAAAGTAATTTTCGCTTTGAAAAGTTCTCATGAAAAGCATTTGAGTAGTTTACTATCTTCTCCAGGCTATAAAAAGGGTAGAGAGTACAAATTGCCTTTGAATTCTGCGGGGCTGAGAATCAATACGGAAGAGGGGCCGCAAACTCAAAGCAGGAATAGCCAAGCCTCGACGGCCAATAGGTCAAGTCTGGAGGGACATGTATATCATCCAAGCAGAAACAGCAAAGAACTCCTTGTCATTACTTCTGCGAAAGGTATGCGTTCATCAATTTGTAGGCTTTCTAACCACGGAGATAGGTACAAAGCAAATCGAGATCCCTTCTCCAGCGAACATTCGCAGGACTAGAGCATTGGGGACGACGATTTCTCCAAGAATCGTGGTTTTTCCACAAGGAACTTCCTTAACACCGAAAGCCTCATCGCTGTAAATCTGATCGTGTTGACGCATTCTTGAATGAATTTATTGTAATCCAGGACGGGAGTTGACCATCCAGGGACCAAACAAACTGTGCATAATCCACAGCATAAGAAATTTCATTCGATTTTGGAGATGGCGTCTTCGAAAATAAGAAGAGAGAGTGTTGGCGTCTCTAGTCCGACTATCAAAGCGTTCGTTTCTCCGAGAAGAACTCCAGTCAATAACGCAACTTCTCTCACTCCCATCCTTTGCCAGTTAAAGCCGCAGCGCGAGCTCATTGACAGTATAAATGAGCCTACCGAGGGATTTACGCCTTTAGAAGAAAAGAAGATATCAGTAAATGGGTTAAGTAGCAGTAAATTAGCCTTATAATTGATCGCTTCAATCAATATCTATTAGAAATCACAGTACATCATGGACCATTCCATGTAGACAGCCTCACATCAAAAGCGCCACAAGTTTTAATGAGCAGGATACTAGAGGTCACAGCTAGTATGGGAATTAAGATAAAACCGGTAATCTCGCATTTTTGTTGATTAGATCTAATGATAATAATATTTTTAGACGACATTATACAATTTGAGGTGCGAAACAGAGGGCGTGAAGTTTAACACAGAGATAGTCGCTGTTCCTTCAGTACGAGGTTTGCATATGGTTAAGTTCATCCGAATAGAGGGCGAGATTACAAAATATAATAATCTGTGTTCAACTATCCAGAATTCGATTGAACTCTGAGGAGAGAACTCAAAGGTCCAATGCATTAGGCATTCTTAGTTTTTTTTTTAATTAGTGAGAAAACGATTTCTGCTATACTCTACGAGTTTTTGAAAAGATAATTTTGCTTCTTCTAACTACATGCTTTCTCTATGTATTTTTTTCCCTACAATGACTTACTTCGATCGAGAGAATTGCTTTCCCTACTGCTTCTGCGGCTACATGAAATAAATCAATGCATAAAGAAAGTGTCATCACACACTAGAGAATACGTATTTCTCTGATTAAGATAGTATAAGATAGTGTTTAATTTAATTGAGACTTTGATTATTTCAAATCGAATTTTTTGTAAAAATTAGTGTTGAGTACTATTATGCCGTGATAGTATTTAGAGACTGCACTATGAATATATTTACAAGAATTTCTAGTTTGACACTCAAAATTATTTGGATGTTAATTTCTTTATGATTAGTTTCGAATAAATTTAAAAACGATTGAAATACTCTTTACAGTTACTTGATATTCATATGTAGTAAGAAAAGAAGTTAAATTTTGAATTGATTTGTTCCACGAGTTATTAAAGGATCTGTGAGACCATTACCGCGAGCAAAATACCAGTACTAATTATTCCTTTATAATAATTCCTTTTAATGATAGAGATATTTGAGAAAAAGACTTGTTTTCTTGGTTGATACTCAGATAAGTGAGTAATTTGATTTATCTGATAATGAATCGATCTCGCAAAATGAATTTATTATAATTATGATTTTCGATATTACTTATGCTAAATTAAATTTTCTTAAATGTGTCGTTTAATGCATATTCTCACGACTAATTGCGTTCCATTCATTGAGAATCGATAGTTTTTCATTTCAGCATCAATGCTGGTGAACCTTTATTATTCATCAAGCATTGTAGAAATAAAAAACGATCTTGGATGTTGAAAGAAAAGCCAATTTTGAAGAGAATGGTTCAGCTAGATAAGAGTATGAATAGCTTGCTTGCTCTTCGCATGAACAATTTCAGATAATTTCAAAGGAGAAGAACCACTTCTTCCTCCTTTCGTTAATAGGCAACTGTCTTATTGTTTGTAAAATTTTCAATTCGAAATGACTCAAATGGGCCAGATTAAGGGCTATCCTAGCTGCACATCACTAATTATCACCTCCTGAGATTGTTCCAGAGGTTGGAGTTTACTGAATTTGAAGTACAATTCGTAGACGAAGATGCTAGCAGTAATATTCAGCTTTGAAGAGTTGCTCTGCGTGTTGTTGACTGGTCGATTCTGAATGAGAGGCAAAAATGTAATCAAGACTTATATACTTGCAAAACATGGGAAAAATAAAAAATTTTTTTCTCTCTCTCTGTACCATTTGCTCTCAACATCACATGTATTTAGTTTCTTTCGAATTGTTCCTCATTATCCTCACCAGGAGAAGTGCCGTGATATTTCAATATTACTTCATCTAAAAACTCTAGAATTCAATTAGCCTCCGCGAATTTCTAAACAACTTTTTTATTGAGAACGGTGCTCTTCTCTCTCAGTGCCTTTCACATGGACTTGGATTTCGATATCATCATTATTATCGAAATCTCAAGTGATGTTGATCACTTTCAGGTTATTGAGGCTATAATATTATCGTAATCCTGCAGTAGATTTAAGCTCTGACTATGGAAATATGACTTATAACTCACAAAGAGAAATTGGAGCGATTTCATTT
>ENA-UOTX01000564-UOTX01000564.1-compost-metagenome-genome-assembly--contig:-NODE-564-length-37889-cov-6.760156_pt1 | contig 37889 bp, 21 predicted proteins | sample MGYA00238143_ERZ746982 | MGnify/ENA primary metagenome ERZ746982 (study PRJEB28758, sample SAMN06268862) | compost metagenome | isolation source: single cell | place: USA: California, Emeryville, Joint... | reverse complement strand
AAGGAGTCGAATTTGTTCCAGCCATCTGCCCAATAATTTAAGAGTCCGATACCTGTGATTTTGAGGATGGCTTCCAAAATAAAAATAGCTGTGAACATATAATTGACATTGGTGAGGTTGCCGTCATAGGTTGGAGAAGAGCCTTCGTAGGTGACAGCCATCGTGATAATATTAGCAAGGATGAAAACGAGAATTATCGAGTCAAAGTAAAGCCCATCTCCCCATTTTCGGGTGAGATAGTAAGCATAAGCTCGGATTTTATTCTTGGGAGTTGGGATAAAAGTGATCGGTTTCTTCGAAATGATGAGTCGCTGCATATCAACCCACCTCTGTTGGGCTGGAGTTAACGCAGCTCCTCGGCCTTTCTTCTTGGCTTCGCGCTGGTTCTCGTCAAACTTCATGAAGATAACACCGGTAAATAACTGCATTAAGAAAAGCGAGCCGAGTAATAGGAAACTAACGTAGTATAAGCTGATGCCCCAGAAATTATTCGGTGATGGTCCCTACGAATCGCATTGAATCAAATAAATGGAAATCGAACTTATTATTACATCTGTGTCGTCAGCAGCATCCATATTCAGAGCCATATAGTCAGGATAGCCTTCGACGGTGGAAAGAACAAATAATGATAAAAGACCGTATCCGACTGTATCAAAGTTGATTGTTTGAGTTTGCCAGTTATAACCAAGATTTTGGCACTGCAAATCAACAATTTGTTAACCAAGGACAGCTGTTTCGAAGAATTACCTGAGTTATGTTGACGTTATAATAGGTAAAGAACGATGGACCCACACACCTTGCAAGTTTCCCTTTCAATAAGCTGACTCCAAAAATCGCAAACATAAGCCTAAATAGTAATACCGTGCATCGTTAATAACATTTTGAGACTGAACATGTTGTATTACCAAACCATGAAAAGCACAATAAGCACGTTCAATATTGCAGGAATCGAACTTATTAATGCGTTCACAACCAACTTCATACTCTCATTGTGGCTGACGAATCTCAACGGCCGTAGTGTCCTCAGCATTCGCAAGATCTAGGGTTATGTTCAAATTTCCAATGAGGAAAAAAAAATTTTATCTTACCCGTATGAAAGAAATGTTAACAGAAGGGACCGACATGTCAATAATAGACGTCACCACGATAAACCCATCCAGCATGTTCCACTCGTCTCTCAGATAGGACCCTTTATCCAATATCAATCCCAATGAAACCACTTTTAGAGCCATCTCTATCGCGAAGAAGACATTGATAACGTAGTCAAATATCTTAAAGCCGTATGTCACACTTTCATTAGAGTCCGTGAAGTATGTCTCCACTGCCAATTTAATACTGCTCAGCGTGATGCCTATCATTATTACGGTTTCAAACTGCGAGTGAGTGATCACACGTAAGCAAAATCTCCTGATGATGTTTGACTTAGGTAGAACAAATAAGCTGTCTTCACATTCGATTCCCTCGTAAATGGACTTTTTCTTGGAGTTTCTGTTCTTTTTCTCTTCATCCAGATCATCCAGCGTCCCCTCACTATATAAGTCTCGACTGTTACCTGTGCCAGCATAAATATCTACAAGCGTCTTAGTGTTCGGCTTCGAAGGGTTCATTGATTTGGATTTATTAAACCCTGTCGAGCTGACCAGATCCGAGCTAATTCTCGTAGAAGACATGTAATGCGAGTAAAGCTGGCTGTCATCTTCGTCGTCCAGGTCATTGAGCTCAGCTTCAAGCTCTTTGAGATCGTTCATAGCGTCTTGATTAGTGAACTCATCGAGGATAATGGCCAGGAATAAATTGAGAAGAATCCAGTTTCCAATGACAACCCACGACATCAAATATAGTGAGGCAATCCAAGTGTTTACGCCTGAAGCATAGACTGATTGAAGAATGTTATTCCAGTTTTCAGTAACCATGACCTGGAATGAAGCGAGCATCGAATTCACAAATGAATCGTAATTTGACCTGCCAACGAGGACGTTGAGCTTGCCTCCAAGCACTTGCATTCCTAAGAGAGCGTAGATGAATAGCATGATCAAGATAAGCAGCGCAATGGATAGGAAATTTTGAAGCGAGCGACCAATGACTCCTACGATTATTTTCATAAACTGTAACGACCGAAGCAGACGGGTCACTCTAAAGACTCTAAAGGTTCGGAAAATACGAATACTGCGAAACGCGCTGATCGCTCTGCCAGCTCCACCGCTCAAAAACGCAGCCTCAACTATTGAGATAATGACGATAACCCCATCGAATACGTTCATGATGTCCTTAACATAGTCTAAATCATGCATTATGAAGATCTATTTATAGAAGTAATACTTACCTATGGGACCAAGTCCTACCAACTTGAGACCCATCTCGACCGCAAAAATGATTGTGAATGACAGATTAGCAGTGCTGAAAAGTTCAGTTATGGTGTCGGAGGAGAATATCCCGTCCAGTGCCAAAGTGAGGGTGTTTAATATGACGATCACGAGGATAAAGTTCACAAATACTCCCATCATCGTAATTCCTCGAATGTAGTTCCTAAACGCTCGGATCTAAGAAAGTACATTTTTTCTATGACATTTAAATTTGCTAATAATTTACCAATCCAAAGACTCCCGGATGCCAAATATCGTAATCACGAGTTTGAAAGGACAGCGACTTTCTGATAGAATTTAACTCTCTGACCAGGAATTTGTATTTTAAAATCTCAGGCACCGAAAAATTCTTCTTTGAGATCACTGTTTTGGCTTCCAACTCTTCCTCCTAGAAGCAAATAATGAAAATGGTATCAGAATGCTGGATTGCTTACTCGAGCCTTCAAATAGTTATCTAACACCTCGTTCGGGTCAACTGCTGAACTTGTTATTTCGTCCGTCTCGGGATTAACAGGCTCGTAGCATTTAGCCCTAATACTCTCAAAATCCTTTGGCATTTCGTCTAAAGCAGTGACTTTAAACCCCATTTGGTTCAGACCGACATTCCTCGAAGTGCCCTTTTTCAATAACACCTGACCTTTCTTGCTCGCTGCGGCAATGTCACCGCCCTCACCCAGCGTCGATGCTTTTAATCCTTCAGACTTCCCTGTCATCTTTTTAGTATATTTCGTACTCATCTGAGTCTGGTATCTTTCTAAAGGAATATCAATCGGCTCTGTCTGTGTCTGCTGTGGATTTAATGGCGCGCTGGTGTCGACCGTAAATCTCTTCTTGCTCCGATTTCTGATTGGTACCATTGAAGTACTCGTCGAAAATCTCGATTTTTCTTCGTTATTATCATCTTCATCTTGAGCATTAAGGTTGTTTCTTTTTTTCTTGTGCTTCAAATCAGGGTATTCCATCTTAACTCTCGTAGTTTTGATTCTTTCTATCCTTGCTTGAAGCGTCTGGTCACGTGTTCGCTCAAAAACTTTTGGAAGCACTGCCTGAAGTGAACTTGATTCATATGTTGCGGATTTCACAGGGACGATCTTCAGGGTCCTGATATCGAGGTAAAATTTGTCCTCATCGCGGTTATCAAAAAGTTCCGCTTGTCTAATATCGATAACCTCTTCGATTTCGTTGTTAAGTCTCTTTCCATCAAACCGATCAACAAGCTCTTGGTCTGTCCGGATTGCTTGACGACTGTGAAGTCTTGCTTCGAGCTGATTTAGGCTCATTCTCAAAGTTTCTCTTCGTCTGGAGCTACGAAATCGGGGTTCAAGCTGGGCATCAACTCGGAACTTTTTTGTGGATTGGCGGTTCCTGGCCCGAGAAGGCTTTTTAGGGATTTCATTCATGGAGGAAGCTATCGAACTGATTTGAAAGGATTCTTCATTACTAGGAATCGAATGAGTATCTTTTGCATGAGTCAGACTGCGTCTTCTATGCTTGTGCCTATGGTGCTTATTCTTGTTTTCCAACTGAGATGACCCTTTCTCGAAAAGCTTCGTTGGAGGGAGCTTCTCTGGCTGGGTCTCAGCAAAAAGGTCTTCGAATTCAAGAGGTCGCATTTCTCTGTTCTGTGGCTTTGTTTTATTAATGCCCGCGATCCCTATCAACGATTGCCTCAGTTGATCCCCTCCAGCAGGTTTAAACAATGTAGTAGAAGCCGTTATTATAGGGCGAATCGGGATAGTAGGGATACCTCCAAATGCGGCTGCCTTTTTAGTGAGTGTGTTCTTTCTTGAGCGAGGTTCGCGCTGCTTTTCACTCGTTTTTGAAGAACTATGGCCCGCATGTTCAATTCCATCTTCTTTGATTTGGTTTGCTGTACCTGTGGACGGAATGTTTAATGTTTGAGTGGGCTGCGCGTAGTCCATGTCGGGAATTACTAAGATTTGATTTCCTCCGTTAGGCTCTGCCTGGTCGCGTAACTCTTCTCGGTCAGCAGAAAGCGTCGGAAAGTTTGTTAGTTGTCTTTCTTGCTCCAATGTAGCGTTTTTTTCTACACTCTCTGTTGTAGGTAATTGATAGGGCTCAAGATGATCCTCTTGAATATGCTGTGGATTCATTGTCTGTAATGTCGTTAGAACGCTAGGTGCAACTTTAAACTGCTGCCCTTTTCTTCGTAATTTGCCAAACGCTGTTGATACTCTTCGGAAAATAGATCCTGAGTAACTAGAGCTGCTGCTCTTTGATCGATGATAATCACTAGCGTGCTTTCTGGATGATTCAACCAGAGTCCCGTTCGTTTTCAACTCGTAATATTCTGAAATCATCCCTCGATGCAACTTATATCTTCTCATCGTGTTCAGAATATTGGCTTTACCCGCCTCAATCAGCTTGGCCAGTTTTTCATCATATGTAAGGTCTTTTATAGTTCCTTCACTATGAGCATTCTGAGAAAAGGTTGCCTTGATGACTGCGAGGAGGATATTGAGCAGGAAATACGCAGCGACAAAAACCAAGAGGATAAAGTATATAAGAGCGATTGGAGTGAAAGAGTCCATGACCTCATACATAACGATGCTCCAACCCTCCAACGTAACGACTTGGAACACAATAATGAAAGCATTCGCGATTGTATCGAAATTGGTGAGATTACTATCCGGGTTATAAGTCATTTTCCCACAGGCATATCCCAATGGACAATCCCTTGCTCCACAAAGAATATCTGCGCCTGTCTCAGTTTGATAGATTTTCCCTGTTGACGGATCGAAGCACCTTTTTTTCAAAAGTCCTGCGAAAAGCTGCAGCCCAGCGATCGAAAAAATAAGCAGGACGAAGAACAAAATAAAGAGTGCGTTCACCAGCAATGGAATAGCTTTTAGTATAGTTATCACCACGTTTCTTAAAGATTTCACTGAAGAGATGGTTCGCAGAGGTCTCAGCACTCTCAAAGAACGCAACGCTTTCAGATTTACGCTTCCTGAGTTAAAAAGCAAAGGGATATAGGCTGTGACGACGATAATGAAATCGAGAATATTCCAATAATCTCTGAGATATGCCTTTCGATTCAGAAAAAAACCCATACCGAGAATTTTCAAAACTGCTTCTGCAGTGTACAGACCAAGAAGCACGTTATCTACAGTCGCTTGCCAAGGAGCATCATCAGCTAAGGGATCATTGAGCGCAAGTAAGATACAATTGACCAAAATAACTGCTAAAGAGATGTTTTCGAAGGCTGGGTGTGTGATTATTTGGTGACAGATAATATCGATTTTCCTATATAAGGAAAATAGTTAGAGAAATACGATCAATTATTGTGTTGTTTACCCTTTGAAGAAGAGAATCCTCTTTCGTAATCTGCCGAGAAATACTTTTTGATTAAAATACGCTAATTTTTCTATCTCATTTTTCTCTTCGATCGAAACCAACTTCAATCTTTGATTTAGTGGGATTTTTACTTCATCGTCTATCTTTCGATTGCTTTCTTCAAACTCAGCGGCCACTGGGTGTGTCGGGAGTTCACGGAGTCTGTGGAATCTTCGGCTCATTTCTTCGTGCTGTTGGTCGACAAAAGTCTTAACGATACTGTTACGTGCAACGGATTTCCGCATAATATTGTCCAAAATGCTAGCTCGTGGAGGTTTGGCGCTTGAGTCTCGATGCTCTAATTTAACAGTTCGCCTTAAATTCGATTTTAGATGAGATGATATTGCTTTTCATATTATACATTTTGGAGAGCCGGTGTCCAATTCCTCCGTTCTCAGCTTGGGTGGAGTTTCGTTTGCCAGGATAGACCGAATGTTTTCTCTTTTGAGATGATCTGTCATCTATTCAAATAGATTTCTGGCAAGGAAAGAGATAGGGTTATACTGCTGTCATTTGGCACCATAGAACGCCGTTGCTTATCGTATGAACTCTCGGCTTTACTTTTTTCCTTTGAAGCCGACAACCCTTGGTTCGATGCAGCACTCAGGAGATTGGGAGATTTATCATCAATCGAAATGATAGATTTCGAAGGCAAAGACTCATCATTGGGAGTTAAATATATCTGAGATTTCCTTGGAGTTCCAATTCCAGCTGATCGTTCTCCCATAGAATTTTATCTACAACCAACAAAAAATGAGTTTTTATCTTTGATCTTAAAACAAACGCTTGCCGTAATCTAAGTTATTTTGATACGATTCAGAATTAGCATCACCTAAGAATTGATTATAACTATACATCACAAGAGATCAAAAAAACTCATTTTCGATGACATTAGCCTTCCTATACAATCCTAACTCCCTAATTCATCCTTTCCAAATCCTCAGAAAAGGAAGCTTGATCCATGTCATACCGAGGCAGCAGTCGAACGCCTTTTTTCAATTGTGATTATTTTGATGTCAATTCAGTGAGAACAGTTTTGATGAACCATGAAGATGTGGAAAATATCACGAGAGTAATGAATGACGATATTGACTGACTACTCTATCTTAGAGATTTTGAATGTTAGAGAGCAATCTACTTTTTTTCCATTTTCCTAATGGGATCAAAATATGGATGTGCCATGGCTTCCTTAGGCAAGATTCTCTCTGCCTTATCGTAGAGAAGCATCTTGGAGAGCAAATCTATCGCGTCAGTGTCACATCGGTCTTTATTTTCTGGCGTAATGAACTTATTCCAAGGCTTCTTTGGACATTTCTCAATCAATCCATTATAATTTTCATTTAATTTAAGCTTGTATTTGTTCAAATATTTGTAGAGGTCATCTGTCCCCAGCACGCGGGTAATTTTAACAAGCTGGTCGTAATTGTCGCTTCCTTGGAAAAACGGCTCTTTCTTGAATATCATCGAGGCAAACATCGTTCCAGCGCTCCAAATGTCAAGCGAATAATCATAGTAAATATCATCTACAAGGAGCTCAGGTCCTTTATAAAACCTCGAGGCAACTCTCACGTTGTAATCTTGGTTTGGATGGTAGAACTCTGCTAGTCCCCAATCAATCAGCTTCAAGATCTTTTTCTCAGGGTCAACAACAATGTTTTGAGGTTTCACATCACGATGCATGATGCCCCTCGAGTGGCAGTAGTCCAGAGCCTTGAGGAGCTCGTACATATAGAATCGGATGTCCATATCGGACAGGGTAGGGAAGAGAGATTTGAAGTCCGTGTTATTAATAGCCTCAAAGATAAGGCTTGGAGACTTGGAAGCTGGGTCTCTGACGGTGTCAAGCAAGGTCACGATATTGGTTCCGCCCTTCAAGTTCTCAAGGATCTTCATTTCACGTTTTATCTTCTGCTTTTTGACTGGCTTGAGGATTTTAATGATTACTTTTTGTGCAGTAATCGCAGAGATTCCCTCAAAAACGTCAGAGTATTTACCACGTCCTATCTTTTTGATGATTTCGTAGTTCTCTTGGTTGCCCCAGGCGTTTTCGTAGTTGTCGTAGTCGTAATACTCCTGCGGCATCGACTTGTTAACGTCGGCATAGGCCTTTGGAACGTATTGCATTGTGAAATTCAAATTTATTTATTTAATGAATATATATTTATTTAATTTTGAAACAATACGATGATACAATCAATACTACTTCTTGGAATGGTATATTAATATGGAAGTTTAGCCGAATCGAACACAACGCTATCATTCTCTTCTCTTGCTGAATTCGTCGATGCACCACATTCGATTTTTTTTTCAATGGGAATTTTATTCCTCATGTAAACCAAAAACTTTAATACATAACAACCAACATAAAAAATTATTCAATGACGACGATAATAGATAAGTGGCTTTTCTCCTCAAATTTCAGTATACAGCTAAGGAAAGGAGTCTGAGAGTCCGAGTTTATTATTGATAGGGAAAAAAATTTTAATAAATTACTTTGGAAAAACAAAAAAAATATTTGCAGATATTGGCTCTTAACTCATATTAGCCACTATTGGACGAGCCAGCAGGGGTTTTGAAAAATTAAAATTGCCTTCAATGCTTCGGGTTAAGCTTTTCTATCGAAGGTTTTTGTGTAATCATAAAAAACTGTGATTTCTTTGGCTGCTGCTTGTCACTGAGAGAGTCTTCGAGACTCTTCACGACCTGGGCAGTGGGAGAAATCGTCGATTTGCTTCCGGTAAGTGCGGGAGTAAAAGGGATCGCAATTTTAGGTTTTTTCTCAGCACTTAGCACCATCCTGTCGGTATGACTGCCAGAATGAGCTTTCCGTAAAGCGACCGTATCGCAAGTCGTCTCTCTGTCCGACGATTCCGTAGAATCCATGGTGAGAAAGGGTACACGAGCTTCTTTCTTTAACTTTCTTTCTTCAATGAAAAATTCGAAGAGATGCTTCGCTACGGGTGTCACATTGTCAAGCTGTTGGAGTAATAGTTAATATATTAGTTCCATGGAGCTTGAGATTATGATACCTTTGCAAGATGCTTCAGAAATGGAAGCAAACGTTTGAGTTCCTGGTCTTTCTCGTCAGAATAAAACCTCTTGATAATCAGGCCATTATTTGGCTGATTCTTTAATTGCAACGGGAAATCCTAGTCACATTATCTTCCATAGGTGGTACAACTATGATTTTACGTCAACAAACACGGTCGCGTGCTCTGGGAAGCCGATTTTGCTGAGGTTTTTCACGTACATATGATCTGAGACTTTATGGCAGTGTCTGCGCGAATACAATCCAAAAAAGTATTTTTTGATGCTCAAAGCCTCCATTATTCCTATCGCATACTAGATTGTGTAAGATAGTGCGCCGAAAGTCATGAATACTTCGTCCTCGCTTGATGTATAAATACAGATATTATAATGTTCTATCAAACTTTCAAGGAATTCGTCAACTCCAGGTCGTTTGATGACATAATATAATGTAATCATCCCTCTAGATTTAATCTAATATGGAGTATATGATTAAATGTGAGGTAGCATTGAGAGTATTACGGGCACAACGATGCTTGGGACTCCAGGGTAATATCTATGGCTATGAAGCAACGTCTCATCTAAGTCCAAAACAAGTGTCTTTTTTTTCTAGGCGAAATTCTGATGACTGGCTCACGAGGAAATGTTTTACTTCATCGAATGTGAGAGTAAACCCGTCGTATTTCTTAAGGGCTTGTACGAAAGGAGGCAGCGTGCAACTTTTTTGTTGTCTGATTTTGTTCACAGGGGTCTCAGGTGATACGTCATTGTCTTCATCGTGACCGTCTCCTTTTATGATTTGGAAAAGTGTATTTAGAGCGCTTGCTTCTCTAGAGGTTCAAATTATGAAGAGAGGTCTGTAAAAGGATAGTGTTTACGGTTTTTGAACTTCAGTGAAATTGAATGCGATGCTCTTAATGATTGGAACTGGCATTTCTGTTTGAGTCTCCATCCAGGAAAGCAATTTTTTCAATTTTATTTACCTGGAAAATTTATGAATGAATAATGGGTTTTTATTCTATTGTGATCGTTTCGTGGCTCTGTTGATTAAAAAGAATATAACTACACACTCAAATTCAAATATTCCAGGATTAAAAGGGTTTTTAAAAAATACTTGATTGGGCCTCCTAACTGAGTCAGTTTATTTGGTGTATCTCGAATAACTCTTGTCTTCCATTTCTTCGATTTCATTTCTCGCGTTCGTAAAATGCTCTTCGAATGAGCTCAGCTAGATTATGCATTAGGAGAAGTCGAGCATACTCCAGAACCAAAAACTAAATCAATGAGAGAGAAAGAGAGAGAAAAAAAAGAATTATTTTAGTGAGATTTTGAAGAGTAGGCTTTTCAACAATATATTTTAGAGATCTAAATTTCTCAACAGAAAACCACAATAATATCCCGTTAATCTATTTCAAATACAATATACATTTTTTAACACTAGCAAGTTTAAAAATAGACAATCCACAGCATCTTTTCACAGAGTTTCAGTTGCAACCCCAACTTATTTTATAGACGTTTAATGTTAAAGAAAGCTTCAACTTGTTTATCTCCTTCATATGATATAGATATCTTCGCTCGCGGAGGAATTATAAGATAATCGATATTTGATACACCTAAATCACAATAAAAAGATGATTTTATTAATCGAAACAACAGCAGCATTATACTTTTCTTGGTCCCATCACCATATCCACTGTATCGGGCATATTTGCTCATTTTTGTCCTAAATCCGTTTGAAATCAATCACAATTATATAATAATAATTACTTTTCTTTATCTTCTTCGTTTTTAGCAGTTGTGAGAACAGCGTTATCATTCACGTATAACGTCACAAGAGCTTTAGAACTTGTAAAGAACCCGTATGTAACTTCATAAAGTCCAGGAGTCACAACAATTATGTAGCGACTATTCTTCTCCCAAACGAAATTTTCAGGAAGCGTGTTGGCAATTTGAATCTCCCATGGAACAAAGCCATCAGTTGTCAATTCAGCTATTGATTAAACAAATTTATTAATTAGTAATTGATGCCTACATGTCGATTTACTTGACTTCCAAGCCCATCTGCCGAGGATATTTTCCGTGCATAACGATTCATTAATCAGAGCTTGATCTTCCAATGCTCTAGCCAGATCTTCGCTCGGTTTTTTCGAGTTGATCTCTCTCTTGATTTCTTTTATTGCTAACCCAAACTCCTCGACTCCTATAACAAATGTTAGTGATGCAGCAACTCTAATTCAAACCTAATTTCCCATCGAGTAGTTTACAAATATCCTCGATGTTAGCCTTTAACAGCACATCTCTGCGTGTCTCGTCAATCATCTTCTTTATACTACCCATTGCATGTTGAAAGTCTAGAGAGAGAGAAGAGTTTTAAGCAACACGACCATTTATCAACGAAAAGTACCTTTCATGTTTATTTTCTCATTTAATTTAGCATTGATATTCGCTTGGAGAGTATCAATTTTATTATTGAAACTATCGCTCTGTCCAACAGAAGCTGACGATTTTTCTCTTCGCAGCGAGCTAACGAAGCTCATATCGACTTTATTTTCAAGAGCAGCCTCTACATCTAGCACGTTTGCTTTCTTGTTCAAGGCACTGTAAATTTCCGCCTCTAAAGTTCTCAGCTGATTCTTAAACTCTTCTTTCATTTCGTAAGTCTTTTTTGCAAAGTCAGCTCCAAACGAGTTCAATACTCCTTGGACCTCAGCTAGATCAGTCTTCGACTCCAGCCTTTCCAACAATTTCACTTTCAGCTCCAACAATTCGCCCTCATTAATCTTTCTCCTACTATGCGCCTCATTTTCTTGTTTCATCTCTTCTTGTGCCTCTTCTAGCCTCTGAACCTGAGTATCGATGTATTTTTGTAGGTCTTCGATTGCTCCGTTCACATAGTTCAACATTGCTCTTGGCGGAGACTCCAGCTTTTGCTGCAACTCTGCGATATCGGCCTTCAGGCCATCCATCTCGATGCTCAGTGTTTCGCTTTGGGTGGCGCTTTTTCTCTCATTCTTGGACTGCTCTGCTTCTAGACTTTCTCTTATCGTGTTTACTTCCCTTGACACGTCTTCACGTAGCTTAATTAAAGACATATTGACTTGCTCGATGTCAGGTTTCCGTGACAAAATCTGCACAATTCGATCAATTTCGCCTAAGTCGGCTTTGCTGACGATCTCGTTGGTAATCGTTTGGCGCATTTTCTCGAGCTCGGAGCTGACTACATCCTTCATATCTTCGATGCTGGCTCTCATCTCCTGGAAATCCGATTTTTGTTGCATTACACCTTCAAAAATACTCTCCAAATCTTTGTTCTCGGCTTTTTGCCCTAGCTTTGTAAGCACCAAGGTCATGTCGTTCTTATCGACTTTGTCGTCTAGTGTATTGATGATTTTTTCAACGGCCAGCTCAATATCTGAAACCACATTCTATTGAAATTTCCATTCAGCTTCTTGATAGAAGAGACATTCATATTTACCTTATCAGCTTTCTCCTGAGCCAAAGCATCGATCTCAGACTTGTTTGCTTTTTTCTGCATTGCTTCAGCAACAGACTGCTTATTCGCTTTTCCTTCCAATAAAGCCGTGAACTCTTCATTAAAAGCAACGAAACGGTTTTTCGACTCCAAGCTCTCGGATTCACGTTTGTAAATAAATTCAGATAGCTTTTGCTCGAGAACATTAATGCGGTCTTGGAACCTCATGGCTATACTATCAAGCTCATTTTTGATCTCTCCCATTGATTTCTCGAAAAGACGTTCGTCATCATTAGCCCTGCTATACCCGATTGTATCCGAATATTGCATGTTCTTTTGGCCTGCCTGACCTGGATAACCCAATCTCTGATCTATCTCTGCGTGTAAATCTCCAATAGCTTTGCTCACATCGGTAGTGTTCGCTTTGAGTGCCAAGCCATTGTTCAATTCGGATTTTGTCGCCTTTAATCAACACATAGATTATCATTGATGTTTTACAGCTTGCGCTTTGTTTACTTTCGTAGTTATCTGCGTCTCAAGCTCGAATAACGTTTGTCCCTGCATTTTCACTAGATCTGACAGCATCTTCAGAGTCAAACGGACGATGTCTTCAGATTTACGCCATCCGGACTCATCCTACAGAAGATTATATGAATCCTCTCGACTAATCATGGCATTTACTTGCAGCAATTCCTCTATAAAGGATGTATTGTAAGGGTTCTCAGGCTCTCCAAGAGCTTTTCTATTTGGAGAATTGGGTATGAGAGGTTTATTGTATAAATAAGACATGCTAGCTTCAAATTTGGATTGGATAATTTAAATTTTTTGGGAGTTAGGAATTGATATTTTGGTAATTATCAGAGGATCAACTTTGAATAAATCTCTCAAATAGTTAAGGTGAGGAAGCAACAGACAATCATGATAGCCTACACTAAAAATAGGGGAGTAGCAATGGAGTCGTTATATCTCTCGCGCACTTCGATTTCTTTTTTCTTGATAGTTCTTGACTCCTGAACTGAAGCGCTGGGAGTTTGATTAACTCTTTTTTGTCTGTAGTGAGCGAAGTTCATTTGCAAATGCATGTATTTGCCATCTTCAGTCAGACTCCAATTCATTCCTTTGTGATTGTATTCTCTATCATTTAACTCATTCAGAGCGAGTTGAGTTCTCAAGGCTAGATTCTCGTCCTGGCCATAAACAACGAGATAGAAGAGGACTGGAAGGAGGATAATGAGACTCTTTGATGCGTATGACAAAACAACCAACAGTGGAATCTCAGTCTCTTTGAGAAGAGATGTGAAAGGAGAGAAGGCAATAATCAGCCAAGCGTAAAGAATCAATTCAGCGATTCTCCTCAATCTTCGTGTCGTTTGTCTAACATGATTGAGGACTTGCTCATACTCTTGAGAAGTAACTTTGCTATCAATTGTTTTCTGATCGAAGTTTGAGAGATTGATTTTATAAACAAGATTGCTCCAGCTGAAAAAGTCAAAGGAGAAGTAGCGGAAGTAATGGTTGTCGTAATCAGCTTCTGGCTTTGCTTCACTGATTATTTGCTTGAGGAAACTCATTGGAAGCGCAAAGAGAGAGTTATAGAGACTACTTTATTAAGAAATAAATAAATTCGAGATTAATAGAACAGTTTGCTAACCTTGCCTGAGCTGTAATATAATAAGAATTCACATTAATGTGAATGCTCAGACCAACTTTGCGTTTGTTCAAAAGCTTATGATATCAGTTCACAATTAATATGTCTTCGTTATTGCTATGTATTCAGTGTTTTAGAAAGACTACTCATGGTTTCAGAATGTTTTATTGAGAGCATTGAGAGCGATAAGTTCATTTACAAAATGAATTAGAAATAGCACCAGACACTAAGGCAACAACCAATTAAAGTTGATTCTCTCGCGAAAAGTCCTTCGAAGAGGTTCTCCAGCACGAGTGAATATTCGCTCCTCGTCTGCTTTGATCAATACTGCATGTAATTCTCCTTCGAGCCAGAACTTCAAAAACAGAGATGGTTTCTCTTTCTCATCAAGGCAAGGGTTGTAAAAAGTAGCATTAAGTTGCTCCATGCTAATCTCAATGAAGCCGTTTCTTACCTGATCCTGAAGCATGAGTCTGAGATCCGCAAGTTCGTTGTTCTGATCGGCGACCTTCGATTGTATTGAGTCCATGGCAGTCTGGAAGAGCGCAATAGGGTCCTTGCTTGTAGGAACTCGGTCTCCACCCATTAGCTTAACCTCCACCTTGTAAAGTTTTTCGACATAGTCAGGATTTCCATAGAGAGCCTTGAGAATAATAATTCCTCTGATCAGTTTTTCCCTGAGAAGTTTATTCATTATAGTGAGTTGAAGGGCATCAATTTTCTCCTGGTGAGTTTTGATCTCTTCTTGCATTCTAATCGGACTTCTCTTCAGGAGTTTGCCTTGATTTCCTCTAAATGTCCTTCTAAAGTGCTCGATTCCTTTCATAAACCCGGCCCCTACAAGATTTAGCGTGGTAGCGAATAAAACATCCAGAACACTGTATTTTGGAGATAGTAGCACAGGGAACTTGATCACTAGTCCAAGTCGATGATAGAGGAAGTTTAACGAGATTCCTTGTCCACTAAACTCCGTTGCAATTTTCACAACAGAAATCCCTGATACTCGTAGCTTGAATCCGCTGGAGAACTTAAGGCCACCTCCACCTTTGCCGATTTCAACCTCTGTATAGTAATGCATATGCTTTGTTAGCTTCTTGCCGCAGTGGACGATTAACCCCAGCGAGTTGCTTTCCAGCTCGAGTGAACAATTAATTTCGTGGCTCTCATCAGGAGGCACCTGTCTAAAGCCCAACTTAAAGGTAGGCTGCCTTGTGTAGCCGGCTTCAGCGCTGATTTCAGCGGTGTGGGAGAGCTTTTTCGATATTTTTGAAGTGAAACTCTGACCGGAACCACGAGAGACATACCCTTGCAGCGTCAAAATGTAATCTTCTTGTATTTTCGACTGCAGATTCACCAGCGCGCTCTGGTCGTCAGTTCCTAGTTGAGTGAACGTGACCAGCAATAAATTCCCATAGCTTTCGAAGCTCTTCTGGAACTGGTGCATTAATCCATACTGCGCGAGGTTATTTTGTGTGTTTTGCTTGACGTAGACTCCAAGCAAATTTTGACTTCGAGTCCAACTAGGAAGATACACCCAATTTCGCATGAAATACCTAGTTACACGAACGGAAGGGGTTATTCCACTCTGCATCATTTGCTTTTGGTGGCTATGATTACGGAATAAGTAATAGTGGATGCTCTCGGCCGCCGTGAACGCAACCTCGATCCTGACCTCTCTTTGGAATTTTTGGTTTAAGTCTTTCTCGTGGTCCAGGCAAGCGATGTAGAGCACTCTGTCCTTGATGTGCTTCTTCGTCTTGCTCAGGTGCTTCTTTAGTCTATAGATCTCTTCATGCTGACTTATTGCTTCAAGCTCTTCGATCTTGGTAGCTAAATGATTGTATTTTTCCTCAAGAATGATGAATTTATTGGGGTCTTTTTCATAAATCCTGATCCCTTCTTCGCCGTAGTGGTCGAAGAGAAACCTGCGAAAAGGAATGCTGAGAATCTTGTAAGCTTTCTCAGCTTGTTCGAAATATTCTCGAGATTCTTTTCTTAATTCTAATTCTTGTTTGTCAGGGTGGAAGGCTTTGGAGATTGAGTCAAAGGATTTCTTGATTCTGTGCTGAGTGTCCTTCTCTGAGACGTTCAAAATTTCATATGGATCGAAAACTTCTGGCATGACCACTTTGGATATATAACTTTTCTTTCAATTTTTCTTTCGGTAAATGGATATTATTTCAGCAAATTCAAAAAGTTAAAGAAAAGTCCATACCAATTTAATTTTGATTAGAGAGGAGTGCACAAGAATCAACCAAGAGCCAATTAACTCTTTGTAGATATGGAGAGATGAGATTTCTGAGAATACTTCGAATACTGATGAATATCTTATATAGATCATCTGAGTCTCAATGCAAGCCAAAAAGCAACCAATTTGATTTGATAGTAGGAAACTATGTGAATGAATAAAGGACTTTCATTTTGTAAGAGACTTTTGATGTAAAGATGGTTGATAAGTTGACTAATAGATGGAATATTAATATTGAATATCTACTGGAGGATTAATTGAAAATTGGATTGCATACAATGAGAGTATTATTTGTTTGTGATCAAAGGAAGTTAATTTTCAATCTAATAAAATGTAATTTATTTAAAGTTCGCTTGAATTACAAGTAGTTGTGTTGAATTACTGAATTGTTAGAGTTACTCACATATTCAATTACCTTACTACTATTTGTTTCAGTTTGTTGATTGGGATTATATTTGAGCTTTTGTTACATTAGTTCCTCTTCTTCGATTCCCATTACAGCATATAAATTCTTCTAAAACTCTAAAGATTTCACCGTGTTAATACCTTTCCCTTTGTCTTATGCCAATTTTGAAAACAATTAGGATCTTTGATTGAAGAAAATATTAAATTATAAATTCTTTCTGCTCAATTCAAGGAAATAAAATCTGGAATTGAATAAATACGGAATATAGTAGCAGGTACTATTAATTGCTCCTCCAAAATAACTTTGAAATAGCGAAAAATTACTCTAAAATTTGGCATTTTACTTAAAGATAGGGGACAAGAATACAGACCCTCTTCAAGAAAGATTCCTCGGCTAGAAGTCGGAGAGTTTGGTATGATCATTGTTAATTCAGGACCTAATTAGGTGGTTTAGAGATGCATTTTTTCTTGTTACAAAATTCCCTTAACAACTGTGATATAGTATCCAAAGATTAGAAAATTAGTGTTCATAACCAATTCACTGATCCACCACATAAATGTGAGGTACTCAAGATCAATTTCATCTCGATTAAATATCCACAGGTAAGAGGAGAGAATTAAATGAAAGAAGTAGAGAAGGCTATGAATCATAACCATGGCGCTTTACTTTCTATTATCAATAAAATTCATCATTTAATGTGCTCTGTTGACACAATCAATGAAAAGTGTCGATACTATCTATCACTCTACTGAAGATGAGAAATTTCAAAGGAAATGATTTTTAGTGTGTCAATAAAATGAGATCTTTTTCGAAACCATTATAAATGCTTTTCTTTAGATGTATACGGTATAAATCGACTCTTATGGGTTCCAATACCTGATCACTGCGTTTGTTCACTAGAAAACTTATGAACTTTCACAATTTTCAATCAAATCTCAGTAGCGCATTTAAAACAAATGTAGAGAAGCACTGCTCGCAAGCTCTCTCTTAAGATTCCCTTTGTTGAGACTGATCGACGGTGTAGGACGACTTGGAGTGATACTCGTAACAGGTCTTTAAGGAAAATTAATTAAACTGGCCTTTCGCAGTCAATAGCTTACTTGAAAGCATCCTTTCTACTTTCGTTCGTTTCAATCTTCCTGACAGCTTGATGGATTGGACTTGCCATGTGCTGTGGGAACGCATGGAATGTGCCTTGTAGGTACTAACGTGAGGTAAAATTAGTCATCTTCAGCACAAAAAGAGAGGAAAAAGTACTTTTTTCTGTTGGCCTGCTGGTTTAAAAGCCTCTCTATGTGACTCATGTTTTACAACAGGAGATTTGGATCGATGCTAACAAAAGCAATTAGATATCAGCAGGTATTATCATTTCTTTACCTCTGGAAGTTTCGTGTAGTCTCTTCCAAACGCTGTTATATTGTCCGAAAATGGATCGCCACTATAACTGGCACTTTTCCAAGGCTCTCGCTGTTCCTTTGCCTTTCCCTCCATTCTCGCTTTCTAATTTCGCATGATGAATAATTATGATAAAAAGCCGACTAAAATTTACATTCTCAGCTATTCTTTTAGAGTCGTAAGGGTCAGGGGCATACTTGGGAAAAGGTCCAAGCAAATGTCCAACTGTGCTGGCATAATGACCTTTCTTTGAAGGAGAAGTAAAAATTCCTCGCTGTTCAGTGATAATCCTTCCTATTTTCATCAGTCAATTGATTATGAATGGGACTCCTGAACAAACATACGGTCAACAACTTTCCAATTTGGTTTTTTTGGAGCGAGATCAGACTCGTGTGGATACAGAGCAGTGGTCGGGCTTTATTAACGTTAGCTCAAAGCCGTTGGATGTAAATGATTACTCTATATTGCTCAAGGCTACTGGTCTGAATTTGTCTTTGATTGGAGACTTTGCGTTTTTCTTCATTTGATACTGTCGTTCAATTCTATCAGGCTCGATGTAAGGATCGCCTTGTTCGAAGTGATATGAGAGATGCACTCATCGATTTTGTTGTTACCAATGCATGTGTATCCAACATCAGTGAAGAATGAGCTCTTTAGCTTTCCTGTCATAGGAGCGCATGCCAGAATGGGTCGAGGCTTCGTGATGACTTTACCATTCTCGTCTCTTCTTGGTTCTGGGGAACGTTATATGAGAGTAGGAGAGCAAGGGTTACGTATAGTAAATTGTGGATCTCCGAGGATGCCAGCTCTGGGAGAACTGAACAAGCCGTATCTTGGTCTGTTCAAATTTTTAATGGTATGCTCTGGGAGAGGTATTACTTATCATCACGGCGCATCATTTCATCAAGAGCCTCTTTCTTGATCTCTTCAAGAGTTTGGGTCTGTCTCATGGTCGACATATTCACAGATAATAATTTATTTTAAAGAAAATTTATAGTTTCAGATTTCGCTTTATTGTGAATTATTAACTTAAATAAACCTTCGTTACATTCGTTGCAGCCAGCTCGCTTGCACTCTTATTAATTAAATGCTACCTCGGAATCCTTCTAAAATTTCATAATCTTCTCCAGTGAACTTACACGCAAGTTTAGAAAACTCATCTCTTCATACTGGCATCATTTTTATTATTTATTCATGATTGATGGGAGGTAGGTTCATTCGTCAGAACTTTACAAAGGGAGGCTTCTTTTATTGAGAGAATGAGAGAAGTTCTATGATTTCTTCTTCGACTAATTTATTGAACAACTAAATAAGTTATAGGATTTGTTGCCTATTTATTAATAATTATTATTTGAAATAAAATTTAGAATAGATCTCTTTAACAAAAATATTGTCTTCTCATTTATTCAGGCTTTTGCCAACCCTATTAATATGGTGGTAGTGGTAGAACCCATTTGACGTGGTAAACACATTCATTGAATTGCTAGACCTTGTGATAATTGTAATGGCTAAATGTGGGATATAATGTAATCGGTACCCTTGAAATAACCTCAAAAAGGTTTATTCTATCTTAAAATTTCGGTAATAAGCATAAAACACTAATTCTGTTAAGACAACAAACACAACCTACTTTGATATTCATGATGAAAATATTCCAAAGAGTGAAACTTCTTATTCGGAACTACCACATTACCAGCATTTAGTGCTATCTATCAACGGTAAGACAACAGATTAGTAATTTGTCATTTCAAAACCCTAACGGTCACTATTTCGAACTATAAATAAATCGGTCTTTAGTAGTGCAAAAGTAGAATTCCCTTACAACAAATTTGTTATTATGTAGTAAATTATAGGTTTAAAAACACTATGGAGAGCCCAAATTATAGAGGGTGGTTACATTTAATGTATTATGTCACAAATAGCAATCAAAGCATGCGAAGAAAATTAAGTGAGCGAATAAAAAACATTTTTATTAAGTCTAAGAAGACATAACTCCACCCTTTTAATAATATCACTCCTTCAGCACATGGCAATGAAAAACCTAAAGGGACAGGCCTACGACCCTCACCGGCCATTGTTCAGGATTACGAAACCCATCCAACTAAATAATACACGCTCTCCGATGCTAATCAAAAAGATCGAGTCACCCTCGCCGTCTCCATCCCAACAATCTTCTAAAAAGTCCCTGGTTCAGGAGTACTTTGACTACTTGAGCGCCGTTGAGAAAGGGGAATCGCGCAACTCGAGCAGAGCGCGAAGCCGCCAATACAGAACGTATCGTCCAGTCGCAGAGATTACATCTGAGCAGGCTCCTACATATGAGGTCAACAAAAACCACTTCACGTTTCACTACGTCGTAGGCGCTGGTGGATTCGGCAAGGTACTAGATTCTCAAAGCTTCACGACTCCTTCTTTTCGTTGTATATAGGTGTGGAAAGTGGAATATCGCAAAACGCGGGTTCTTTATGCTATGAAAGAGATGTCCAAAGCAAAGTACCACGATTTTCCCTTTCGTTTCTGAAATACTTTGCCTTGAACTAGGGTTATCACAAAACGAAGCGTGTCATCAGTGATGAACGAGAGAGAGTTACTCTCTCAGCTCAAGCATACGTAATAAAAAATTCTGCTTCATAAGAATCAGCTAAATCGTTATCCTTTTTATGTGCAGGTTCCTTGTCAACATGATTTTCGCCTTCCAAGATCGAGAGAATCTCTATTTGGTTATGGATCTTATGAATGGCGGTGATTTACGATACCACATTGGAAGAATGAGGAGATTCAGCGAGAAACAAACATGTAATGATATTGGCCTTGACAGCGAGCTCAAAAGGAAACTATTCTAGTATTTTTCGTCGCGTGCATGATGTTGGGACTCGAATATCTGCATAATAATGAGATTATACACCGAGACATTAAACCTGAGAATCTGGTCCTTGACTCAAGAGGTGAGAGTCATCCGCTGGATGGATTAAGAGCATTTTATAGGATATGTAAGAATTACGGACTTGGGAATCGCTCGAAAAATTAGACCGGATAACGCAAGCGATACATCAGGAACGCCAGGCTATATGGGTAAACTTTCATAACGTGCTCCCTGAGATAAAGCTATCCGCGACAACTATATAGCTCCAGAAGTAATGTGCCATCAGAACCATGGGATCGCAGCAGATTATTTCGCAGTTGGTGTTATAGCATTCGAGTTCATGTTCGGCAAGGTACCTTTAATACTTTGTGCATATATATATTTCTAACTTAAATATTCTTCGCATTATAGAGACCTTATCAAGGAAGATCAAGAAAAGAAATTAGAGACCATATCCTCTCCAAGCAAGTTCAGATAAGAAAATCTGACATTCCGGAAGGCTGGTCGCTCGAAGCCGCAGACTTTATCAATAGGGTATACTCTGTTCCTTAGAACACCAAACTAATCGGCAAACTATCAGATGATTCAAAGAAAGCCTCAGAACAGATTAGGGTTTAATGGTCCTGATGAAGTAAAGTCTCACCCATGGCTTGCCGACTTCCCATGGGGTGCGCTGATGCGTAAGGAACTTGAATCTCCCTTCATCCCCCCAGTACAAAAAGCCGGCGTTCACGCTTATAACATGATTTTTTTCTTCTTCTCAATAGTCCAACCAAGATAATTTTGACAGCAAGCAGCAAATTGTCACTCCTGAAGATACTGCAGATTTGATAAAGCAAAATGCTCTCCTCTTGAGACGAAACTCTGTTCAAAGTATTAAAAAAAAAGTATTCTCTGTATCATAACCCTTCTTTCTCCGCATTGAAGATTTATTCAATGGATATTTATTCGATAACTCCTCCAAACAAGTCAAAGAAAGTCCACATGAGCACAGAAAACTTTCCATTAACACGAGTACTTTAAACACTAACGGCACCTTGACGGTTTCAACCAACTTCACACAGAGAAGCAATCTATAACTGGCTTGCCATTTGATAGTTCAAGCTAAAAGTCCCAAAACAAAAGAATTTTTATTTTTTCCAACTATTCACAAAGAGCAGTCTTCAAGTATTATCATTCGCTTTTTTTGGTATCCAATTACCTCCGTCATAATGAAAGTCGCCCCAAAAAAGATTTGTTCTTATATTAATAGAGTCAAGTGGCGGGTGAACTCTTCAAAAAGAAACGAGTGGGTTGATAATTTTTTGTTTTTGTATTAAATGAGCTGTTCTCTGTATTTGCATATATAATTGCACAACTAATATAGTTACTGAATAACAAAGTGTTTCTCTTTTTTTTGTCGTCAAATTCGATCACAAATTACATGTCCTCTATACTGGTTTTGAGAAGTTGAAGAATTTCTTTTTGATTTTCAATACTTAGATCTATCAGCCAATTAATGCGCCATTTGTCTTGGTCCTTTACCAGTTGTTCTGTAAAATAACATGAACGCAATAGTAATCCTTGAATTATTAGGGTTCCTTCTCTCGGGATTTCTCTTAAATCTGAAGAAAAATTATTCAAATGACTGCAATATCTCGAGCAATAATTAGATCTCATGTGATCTGGCACAGTTCCTACGAGGCGCCATAAGCTCTCTGTGTCTTGTTCACAGTTAAACTCTCAAAAAAATTTTCTACAATCTCTATGGGATATCCAAACTCTCATCAATTACTGACATCTGAAAATTTTTTATGGCTTAGAAGTCATCTCGAAAGGTATTAGGTGAAGTTATCATTTATCCCACCAACTACTCTAACATGGCATTCGCGCTAAGATAATCTAGCTAGTCCCTCCTTCTATTAATAATTTATCGGATATCATCATCTACATGACTTACGCGTAGAGAGATACTGGCGACCTCAAGTCTAACTCAATCGCGAGTATGGCAAGAGGCATGGTCTTTCTCGATTCAAGCTCTTCTTCTTTAGTTAGAAGACAATAATTTGTGATGAATGCTAGCTATTCTCCTATCTCCACTAACATGAGATGAGATCTATTGACGCGAAAGTTTCAGACTGGCTAATGAGACTCTTGAAGTTTATTTAAAGAGGGTTTTTTGAAATTTATATTATCCCGGGTGTGACTTTAATAACTTTTGGATGCTTCAAAGAATTTTGGCTCGGTGGACTTAGAAACTGTCGTCTGAACCGTGCACAATGAATTCATCGAATTATTCCTTATCAATAAGAAAAGAGAGCATAATTGCAAGGGTCAAAGAACTAATTGATTCTTTTTAAAATAGATAGAAATCCAAAAGAAGATTTAACAAAAGCTGTAAAAATAGCAGAAAGGAGCAAGCTGCTTCAATTCTCATTCAAGTTAGACTCCAAATAGAGAATAGTGTATGAGGACGTGTGCGCATTACTGTGGTTGTACTCGTAGTAGGGATGAACGGATTCTTCCAAAAAAGAATTAAAATGAAGAAGGTTCATGCTATATCAAAGCAAAAATGGATAAAATGCTTTTTTATTAATAAATCGTGCATTCTTCCTTTGCTGGATCAAGTTCCATCTTTCAGATCGGAAGATTCCTGAGGAAAGCTGCGCTCTATAGGATCGAGAAAAAATTAACTTCACAGTTTTAAGGTTCGATTTCAATTCCTACGAACACTATTGTGCTGCTGCTAATTCAATTAAGGGAGATAAGTGCTGATATTATGCTATTACTAATGTAATACTTGATAAACTAAAAAAAAAATTAATGCATTTCTCAAAAACTTCAAAAACAGATAAATTCCACATTTAAAAAAATTGGGATGAGCGATCGCTCTGTCTTGGTTTGAATGCAACCACCAAGCAAATAGACGTTAAAATTTTATCGTTAATTCAAAGGAGTGGAAGTCGAGGTGATTGCAGCTTCCACTCCATCATTGTTTGTCGATTGAGTTGCTTGAACTTCGTTAGAATTTACATTTTGATTCAATGCGTTTTGGTCTTCCTGGCTAGCACCAGGATGTTTCAGTCTGTAGTGTTGAATCATTGAGGCCTCAGATCTAGTGATGAATACATTAGTTAATTAGCTTTGGAGAATTAGTTTACCCATAGCTCTTGTCGCAGCCTTTGAAAGGACATTTATGCGATCTTTGGATTTCTGCAGCCTTTCTTCGTGCTCTCTTTTGAGTGAATTTAATTACAGGGTTGTATCCACGTTGTGGAAAGGTTGGTGCTGCCATTTCACTCACTCGCTTTGCAGTTTCAATCGCTTGGGTCTGAGCAGCAACCTCAGTTTGCCTTAGAGTGCTGTATTTTTCCAAGAGACCCGAAAGCATGATGGCTTGGTTTTGAGCAGAGATCTTGGCTTCTTCTCTCATGCGTTGCTGGTTGATTAGCTTGGCTCTATTGATCTGAGTAATCAAATTTGAATCGAGCAATGGACTGGAGGTAATTAAAGGATTTATGAGCTCCACTGGGTTGAGAAGAGGTTGGCTAGGCTTCATCATGGCTTGAGGGAGACTGACCTGTGGGAGGCTGATTTGAGATCTTATAAAAGACTGTTGCTGAAGTTCTGCGAGCTGATTGCTTAAAAGTTGTAATTGTTGATTTTTAAGCAATGAGCTCGAGTAATTGCTGCCGCCAAGGGAATAAGCGTTGGGGACTTGGCTTAAAAGGGAAGTTGATAGCAATGAAGCCTTTAAATCGGTTTGAGGGAAGGAGGCTTGGAAGTTCATGTCTTGTTTTGAACTCTGAATATGATGTCTAAAAACAAAAATTTAAAATCTTTTATAAGTAATGAGGCTCTGGAAGTTGTTATAGCAATTCAGTTAATTTAGAAAAAAAGCTAAAAGGAGCTAAATCGAGCAACTAAAGTCTTGGAATCCATTTAATTTTTATAATCAATTCATACCGAACGAATTGGAATTTATTTAGATCGCGAAAATTAATCTTCCGTAGAAAATAGAAGAATATTAGAATCATTGAGACTATTTTGATTAATTAGCAAACCCGTACGCTTTGCTCTAATAAATGGTAATTATTTATTAAAGAAACCTAAACTCCATTCACAATTTAATGAAAATAAATTAGATATAAATTAGAAAGGCCATCATAGTTAAACAGTATATCAAATAAATTATTAACCATTGAATTACGCTTTGATACTTTCTTTGGTAAGACAAGTGAAGGAGTGAGATAGACGTCCCAAAGCTGTCGGAGGCGGTCAACCAAGCTGTAGTTAGAAGGAAAGTATGAATTAGGCATTGTTATCTTGAAAAATTTGGTGTTGTCTTGTTTTTCTCTTAAAAAAGGTGGTCTTGGTATCTGATTCTTGGTTCTTGAAAGCTCACTCTGCGTGAATTTCATGTGCTCGCTTCAGAACATCGATTTCGAGGCATTTCGCTGTGGAAGGAACAGGGCACATGAAATAGAATCTTCAACTAAGAACACTATTATAGCTAGCTCTGAGTTGAGAAATTCTAAGAGGCTTTCTGCTACAGAGACCGAGCCGAAAAGATCAAAATAAGCTCGAAATATCAGAAAAGACTAAGCAAAACAGTCAAAAGCAAGCCAAACAAAATCAACGATTCCTGAGGAAAATTTCAAAGAATTCATAGAAGATGAGTGTATTCCTATGAAATGTGCTCTATCACAATGCATTTTTAGGACAATGATGACGATTTCAATCACGGCAACTTGGTTGAGAGAGAGAATTAACTCAATTCTTTCTGCTTCTTCCTTTCTAATTTTAGAACAAATTCTAATACCCATAAAATGTATCGAATTTAAAGAAGGATTAAAGGGTTTTTTGAATGCTCTGCAACCATTTGAAATAATTTAATTTCAGCACTAATTAATACTGATTCGGTAGATTATTCTTGAAGATTTTGGGAACCTCGACTCTGTTAAACATGATCCAGAGTGAGATGATCCGTAACTTTTCAGCTTCGCTTGCTAATATACTAGGATAGATAATCCCACGATCCCTTCGCAAATGATTCCTTAGTAGGGTATTCAAATGCTATTGCTAGACGTCTGAGGAAATGCTCAAGCGAGCAAATGTAGTTGTAGGAGTCGAGCTCTTGAGATGTAAATCTGCCTTAGTTGTTAATCGCCAGGATGTTGTGTGCAAAAACAACGATTAGAAAAAAAAATGCATTAGTAATTGCGATTGTTATTAGTGAATAGAAAACACAGAGATAGCTGATTTTAGTTGAGTGTAGATTCTAAAATCAGTGAGCTGTCTCTAAATCATCCAGTTAGATTTGAATCTGTGAAGTTTTCCCCAATTAGAATTTTCCATGTCATCACACGAACCTAATTCATTCTTAGAGAACACGATCCAGAATAATAGTACGGCAAATAGTTCTGCAGGGCATGCTACACCTTCTTTGCTGGTTAAATGCTCAACATTAAAATTTTCAAAAGCACAGCTTGAAAGGAAAGCCTGCCCAAAGGAACTAATTTACTCTGGAATTCAGGGGTTTTCAAGGTTCTTACCATGTGAATAACCTTCTGACTTTTATTCTATAACCTCTCGACAAAAAATTGCAATAAGTAATTTTTGAGATTGGTTTCATTCCATAGGTTTTCCCCTCGAAATAATGCAAATCCAGCTTCGCTTTATAGAGCCACTCCTTGGTAGGTAAATATTTTAATATTCTTAAACAAGTCCTCTCTCTCTAGCAGTAATCATTTAGCAGAAACTTTTTCTTACATATCGTGATCATTCTCATGATTCTGAAATTGTTTTTGAATTTCAAAAGCCAGAGAATATTCCTCGCCCAAAACTCAATACAGACTATGTTCGGCCATCCTTTGCGCAAGAGCTGATAGATGCATTGTCTGATCAAAGAAGCAATTCTTATATTAGGAGCAGGACACTCACTCGATGGGATTTCCTATCTGCATGATAACCTATAAATCGCCTAAAGTTCGGTGTTTGAAGGACGCTATTTGATATCTCAAAGCATTTTCCTTTCAAACCACTGAGAAATCAAAATTTCATCACAAGATTGAGTTCAAAGAGGAATGAATAGTCAAGAAACATAACAAAATCAACCCGAGAAGATGCTCACAGTTCAACTTCTAGGCATTGATGGACCAGTCGTTGTGAATAGCTGGTCGAACACGTTTTTTCAGCACAGAATATTAATTGGATTCAAAATTTAAATTTGTATTTGCAGCAGCAGAAAATGACAGGATGGTTTAATCAACGAATTTTTCAACTGTTCTGCGGCTACTATGACAACATTGCAAAATTCAATTTAACCAAAAACCACTGGAATTCTACTAATTTGTTGAAGCGAAGGCAATAGACACAGCAATCCTTAAAATTTCCACATTTCGAGAACTGTTTAATGATTTTTTACTGCTCAAAGCGTCTTACCTATGATGCGGGTTATATAAAAATGATATCTTTACTGATACATTTAACAAAAAAGGAGAATATCAGAAGTGGCATACTCCTCAGCTAAACGCTCAGACAAAGATATATCGTGTAATATTCTGGCTTCTGTACCTTTTGCTTTCCCTCTCCAATTAGAGAGTGTTCATTGCTTATCATCTCGATCATTTCTAAGACCTCCACCCCGAATATTTTCTTTCTGAACTCTCTTCTGCCCTCCATAAAATTCCTCATTCTGCTCTGGACTGTCAAATATACTCTCGTGCATATTATCATTCTGATATCTCTGAAATGAAGAGTGTTCAGGACTTTCGAGGTACACTTTCTCATAACCAGTCGGCTTTTGGAAAGTACCCTTTATCTCGTTTCTATTAGAGGGAGAACTCCCCAGCTGCGCTTGAAATACAGGATTACGACTTTCTGGCTTCTGAGTGAACTGTCTCATTTGCTGGTGCTGCTCTCTTGGGACAAATTTTCCAGTCTCACCAGGAAATCTTGCTTTTTTAGCTGCTTCAGCTGAGAAAGTCGCAATGAATTATGAAATTATCTAAACGTGACATGCTTACTAGGCGCTGCAAATTCCCTATTAAATTCGTGAGTAAGCCGACCTACGTTGCCTGAGTTTCGAGGAAACTTGTTATCAAGATCCAAGCCCAACTCCCTTTGAAGCTGGTTCTTTAATTGAAGGTTTATCCTTGCTGGAGAGTCTTCCCGGTCAAAATTACTCAAAAATGCTGGGTTTTGCGGTCGAATCCTCGGTATTTGCTCTTGTTTTTCAAGCAAGGCTTTCGCTTTTTGAGAAGAAGGAGCCATCTCAGAAATTATTGCCTTGAATCGCTTATCTTCGTTATTATAGAGATGAATCAACTCAGACATCAAATTCTGAATTTCGTTATTCTGCATCAAGATTGTACTGCGCAGGCTTTCCGTCGTCTCCTCCAGACTCTTAAACTTATCGTTCAAGCAACTAATCTGCTCTTGGATTTTTTTGAATTCGGAAGTCTCTTTGTTGAGAGCGGCGTTGCGTCGCGTTCCTGAGTACTTTTCGAGAAACTGCTGGTCCTCTTCATCATCTGATTTATTTTTTTTCAGTTTCAAACGTTTGATTTTATGAAGGGGCCTTCAACCAAGAATCACTTATTAAAAAAAAAAATCGATTTCCTAGTTTTACGCATCGTCTCTCCTGAACAAATCATGCACGAAGCTGCTCTCAGCCTCCTCAGTCTTTGTCTTGCGGAAACCGTACATGTTTAGCTTTTTGCGTTTCAAGTAAAGAGAGGAAAAAAATTTTTCAAAATCAGTACCTGTCGCACGAATGAAGAGTAATTGTTGTGTTTGAAGTATTTAGGAAGCGCAGTGCGAGAGAATTTGTCAATCTTTGGAATCACGAAAATTGAACCATCTGCATTCCAGTGAATGAGCTCATGACATTCTTCATCCTAATAGGGAAGGTCGGGCTGAGGGCATGAAGAAATAAATAAAGTTGGACAAGGGGAGCGCCGTTTGAAAAACAAATACTGTTGATGATGGATTTATTATACCTGCAGCATCTCTTGAATTTTTGCAACAAAAGATGAAATTGCGTGTTTAGAATTTTGGATTTCTGAGTTTTTTGCAATTTTCTGATTGTCTTTAGTTGAGGCAGTCATGTTAGAGGTGAGGAAGTGGGTAGTAGTAGTACGAAGAATATTTTGAATATTCTTGGAATTATTAAATTAATGAAGCCAATAAAATTAAAAGAACCTCTCAAATCAAAAAAGATACATGAAAAGACAAGAGAAAAATACCCCGATTGAAAATTCAAGCCCTGGGATTAGGAGCAGTAAGACAAGTCGGAACCAAATATGTCCGAAAAGAAAGTTATTTTCTTTTTGGCTCATTTAGGAATTTTTCCATGTTTGGTGACTCAAAAAATTCCAAGATCATCCCAATCTTGCTTCCAATGCTGTGGGATTCAAGCTTAGAGAAATCCACTTTTGGATTGATTCAATGTGTTAAGCTCGCCTTAATCCGGAGCCGAGAACGAACTATAGAGTCATGAGAAAACCGGTTTTTCAAGTAGAAACTGAGTTGGATTGACTTGCTTAGATGCAAAGGGTCCAACTTGATGCGTCGGGAAGCTTGATGATGTTTTCCGAATATAATATGAAGGACTTCTGATTTAAATTTTATGAGAAATAATTTTTTGATAGGGAATGGGGTTTGATTATGAACAAACACATACATGGCACTGCTATTGTTGCTTTTAACTGGGCTTGTACACGCATTTAAGCTCTTTCTTAGTAGTATGTAGAAACGAAAGTCTTGTCTTATATTTCTTTATCAAAACGTCGAAATGATAGGAGAGCCTTGTTATTGGCGAAATATGCAATGAGAGAAAACTAGTTATGTTCGAGAGAAAAGCTGGAAGCTTGGAACTATTAATGGTGACGATAAGAGAATAACAATGACTTTGATCAGAATAGTTTTAAATAGCCTTTAAAGCGATTAAAATTTATTGACCAAAAATAAAATGCGTGGCTCAATTCTTCGCTGTGCTGTAAATTACGCGATGAACCCCTCAGAACCAGATTCGTTACCGCAAATTTAAATACGAAAAGTGTCATTTCTACTTGAACAGACTCAATACTATTTCAATGAAGAAATTTAGCGTCTCAATCGAATATTCGACCGTTAACAAACATATAGAACTGGAATTGATTCTTTAGCTTTTAATCATCTATACAAGAGTCTCAGGATGAGTTGCTTGATCTCATTCGAAGTTATTATGGACAACCATGAACTCAAAGCCTTTATTTTTCTTTGCTTTAGAATCTACTCATCGAAAATTCCATAATTAATCAATTCTAAGCATTAGGATATTAAGTTTAAGTGCCGATAGTGGATTGTAAGCCAATAACTCTGTAATGAAGTATAAGTGACGCATTCAATAATTCAGAGAGCGATAAAGCCTGGATATGTGAGGGTTAGCATATATCTTTTTCTCTCTCTTATAATGTCAATTCCGCAAAAAAGCGCAGATATTCACGACCTTCAAATAATTCTGAAACATCATCTCCTAACAAAGCAACTTAAAAGAGGCTCTAAATAAAATCACTTAAGCCCTAAGACGCGATGCATATGTGTTTTTAAATCGTTCAGTCTTGGTTGATCACATAATTGGATTTACTAGTGTGTAGAAGTCAAACTTTACGGAAGAACTTAGCACAAACAAATCTAATATTATTTATTCCTTTACTCTAAAATTTGATAGGCTGGATCATTTAGTATTACATCAGGCTTATCTATTTTTTGCACCATGCCCGCATCCAACACGACGATTTTATCGAAATTCTTAAGACTACGGACGCGGTGACTGATACTGAGAATCGTTGAATCAGCAAAGAGTTGCTCCACAATTTCTTCAACGACCTTCTCGCTGTCTTCATCCAACGCCGAGGTAATCTCATCCAAATAAACAACTTTTTTCTTGTTTAAAATGGCTCTCGCAACACAAAGAAGCTGTCTCTGCCCAATGCTCATGTTCGCTCCTCCTCCTTCAATAACCAAGTCAAGCGGTCCTTTGCCCTTCACAGCTGAGGCATGCGACTCACACCAGTCTTCAAGCCATTCCCACATCTTTACCTTCTTCAAAGCTTCGATGATATCTTCATTGCTTTTCACATTCAATGGGTCCAGGTTCTCTCTGAGAGTTCCATCAAAGAGGAAAGGCTCTTGAGCTAAAAACGTGCAGTTCTGGCGCAGAACTCCACTATCAAAGTCCTCAAGATTTTGGCCATCATATTGGATACAAGAATCTGGTTCCAGAGGCTGGATAAAGTTGAAGAGCGCAAGGAACAGACTGCTTTTCCCAGAACCCGTTCTTCCTACAACTCCAACATGCTCGCCTGGTTTCACATCAAAAGCCACGTTCTTCATGACCAGCGGGAGGTTGGGTGAGTAGCGGAAACTGAGATTATTCACGTGAATTCTACCTTCTTTAATCTCTTTTGGCTTCCCTTGCTTCTTTTCTGTGTCGATTTTATTAGTTTTTAGCTTTTGATCTTCCGTAGGGACGCATTCCACGATTTCTTGCAATCTCTGAGCGCTGGTCAATTGGCCGTAGCAGCTCGTCAGATTGGCGAGACCTGCGCTCACTAAGCTCATGATCTGAAGAGATGAGCTGATTGAAATACCCCAAATTAAAGGATCAGCGTCCTCTGACATAAATTTCGAAAAAATGGCTGCGTAGGAAATGAACCCCACGATTAAGCTTGACACTACGTTCATTCTCACGAACACCCAACGAGTGCAAAATGTACTATGCATCAATACTGTAGTCATGTGGTCTTGATGCTTCTCGAACTCCGCAAAGAATTGGTCCTCTTTCTTGTATGCTCGGATGATGTTTATCCCATTGGTCGTCTGACTAACATGCGAGAACAGATGATTTTGAGTCGTGGACTGCAGCTTCTTAAGTGAATAGGTGGATCTGAAGAATCTCTTAGCTGCGGACGCACACACTGGGACCAACACGATCAACATCACAACAAAGACCGGAGAAGTTATCAGATTGATGATTAGAATGATGCTGACCTTGATCATGAAGTGAATTGAATGGAAAATATTCGTGGGAAGCTCAAGGTCAATCGTATTCTGGTCCTTGATGCCTCTGTTAGTAAGCAAGCCCGTAGGGCAGCGCAGGAGCCATGGAAGCTTGCCCATGGTGATTTTTTCCAAGAACTGTTTAAGCAAAGCGTCTCCTCTTCCAAAGATGTATTTTCTGTACTGTAGATTCTGTATGAAGATTAGAAAAACACTGAAAATGGAAATCATCGTGTAAATAATCATTCTATCATACTCTGGGTTTACCAGCTGCCAGGTCATCTTCGTGCCGGCCTTGATCGTGCTCAACCAATAATTACTGTAATACTTGAGGAATTGGTATAACACAAATAGACCCAAGAGAAATAGAACCTCCAAAGTCACTCCATTTGGAATGAGCAGCTTCTGCAGAGAGCTCACCGGGTCGTATTTCATCTTCAGCGCGCTGAGGATAACCTCCTCAGTGTTATCTTTCGTAGCCTTCTTAGCTCGGAGCTTCGTAGGAGAAACCTCAGGGGAGATGATACTAGCAGCTTTGCTAATTTTCCTTTCAAAGAGGGCGAGGTCGATTGTGTTAATTTTGTCTTCGGTTATTCTGCCGTTCTCGATGTTCAGGATGCGATCGAACTGAGGGAGCTTATCCTTCAGACTCGTGACGCAGATGACAGTCTTCTTTCCGTATAATTCACTCAGAAAGATATTGGCGAAGATCTCTGCACTGACTTTTGGATCAAGACTCGATAACTGATCATCGAAGATTAAGATATCAGCATCGGAGTAGATTGCGCGCGCAAGCGCGATTCGCTGGCGCTGTCCTCCTGATATAGTTGTGCCTTGGTCTCCGACCATTGTATCCACACCAAATTGGAACACTTCAATGTCTTTCTCCAAGTTGCAGAGTCTTATCACTCTCCAGAATCTTTCTTCGTCATAATCGTTTCCGAAGACAATGTTGTCTTTGATGCTGGCTTTGAGAATCACAGGAACCTGAGAGCAGTAAGCTATTTTCCCTGTTACTCTGACTGCGCCTGAGACTTTCTTTGTCTCTCCCAGGATTGATGCAAGGAAGATAGACTTGCCTGAGCCAACAGGGCCTGTTATAGCAACAAATTCGTTCTTTTTGATGATGAGGTTAACGTTTGATAACAGATAAGGAGTCTGCTTTTTAAGTGGTGAGGCTTCTTTGCTCACTGAGTCTACAGAACTCTTCGGCTTTCGCGAATGAAGATCAAAACTGGCGTTTTCAATCTCAATAGCGTTGCCTTGGTCGATCGTTTGCTCGACATAGTCGATCTTTTCTATCGAATTTGTTAAGAAATCTTGCATTCTTTTCAGTGAGACATTGGCTGAGAATAGATTATTAAACGTTCTAGCTATCTGCTTGAACGGGGTAATAAGATTATTTAAAAACACGATGATTGCATAGATCTGGCTGGGGGAAAACTCCGTCTTTTGCCCAATCAGATAGTAGAACATTCCATTGGTGATTCCGTATGACACCCCATAGAGCACCACCATATCAATAGCAACGTATTTACTGTATTTCATAAGCAACGACTCTTCCACTCGTCTGCCATCGAAAATCTTATTCAAAAAAAACTTTTCCCAGAGATTGATTCTTATCGATTTCAGTCCCCCCAGCATCTCACAAAATAGAGTTCCTCTTTTGTCAAACTGTCTCAGAGTGGACTTGCGGGTAGCTGACACCCTCTTCTGGATAAGGTTTTGAATGAATAACTGACAGAAAAACATCCCTGGAGCAACAAATCCAATGTACCCGACTTGTTTCACAATAAACACGACGCTGATTACTATGATCACAGGGCAAACAAAAAGATGATGGGCGTGGTTGAGGAAGGTGTAAACGCTATCAGCATCGACGAAATGAATATTGTTTATAAAACCGGGCTCGCGTAGGTCTTTGTTATCAAATGACAAGCGAAGAACTTTTCGGTAAGATATTGCTCTCAGGACATGCAGCACTTGAAACATCAGCATTTCAAGTCGCTGCACGACGTGTTGGTGATAGATAGCTCGAAAGAAATTTGAAAAGAACATCAGACTGGCGATTTTGATTCCCTGATTAAAATCGCGATTGTTCTTGTCTTTGATGAAATCCAAAGCGTCTTTTAGCAATATGGGCCCAATAAACAAGATGAGATATGAGATAATCATGTTGAAAGCGATCATAAGGTATCGCCATAGGAAAAGTCGCTTCATTACGTAGAGGACAGAGGAGTTTTGAGGAAGCTTGAGATCGTTCATCTCTTGCAAAATGTAAGACATCTTATATTTTTCAGACGGCTCGGGTGTCTCTTCAATGGTGAGTGACGTATTCTTGGATGCAATGTTAATGACCTTTTCCGACCAAGAAAAGAAGACTTTCGAGAGAATGCTTGCACGTTCTTCCATTTATGGATTTTAAGATCGACTTTTTAGTTTATTCTTTTCGATTTGCGACTCGCTTTAAATCAGATTTCGCACTTGACAAAAATTCGTGCCTCGATTCTATTGGAATATTGATCGAATTTCACATAGAATTTCTACTCACCATTGCCTGACTATGGAAACAGGAGAGTTCTATATTCTTTTAATAGAACCACGTTTTTTGAGGAATCTTTGGAAATCAATTTTATGAATTAGAATCTTTTTTTTTTTTGCAACAAAAACTCTGGTTTCGAAAATTTTTCGAGCGTTCTCACCGACTCTTTACGAATGCTAGTAGCTTGTGTATATATTCAGAGTTGTTGACAACAGAACTAAAACTCTGCTACGTTGATATCAGGATTAATCAGCACGTGTATTTAATTAAATTCACAATATATCAGTATTGATTAATTGACTTTGTTGACTTAGATTTGGCCCTTTTTTGGTCGTTTTATTTATTAAAGAAATCAACGTACTAAGGATTTCTGCTGTTGATTCATCACCAGGAGCACTATGGATGTCGAGAGAGAGAGAAGGTTATGTTTAAAACATTGTGTAGAGAGGAAGACTTTATCTGCTTGAATAGAAACAGTCGTATACAAGTAAGAAAAAGAGAGAAATGTATTCTAAGGAGTTAATTGAATAAAAATCAATTTGATCAGTCCAAACAATTTATGATCTTCGGGAAACACACCTATTCAATTTGAATTTTACCTGCTTTACTATATTACAAGTTTGAAAAGAGGTATTATTGCCTTGGGCAATTTGTGAGTAATTTCGTAATTTAGTCATATAGATTTCACCCTTCTTATATATAGATAGATAGGGTGCTATTAATCAAACATGGTCAAATAAGCAAGGGGCTTTTGGAAAGCCTGCTGATAGTTAAGGAAAGTGAATTCGATTTATCTATTTTCGAGACATTTTTTTTGGAAAAAACTCACTTTTTCCAGTCAGCTCATTTCACCATATGACGGATACATTCACTTAGGATATCAAAACATGCCATCCAATCAGAAAAATTATGAAAACACTAAACTTTTCTCAGCATTCAGATCTAATCATTTATATTTCCATTGGTTTTCTCCCCAAATCGTTGAGAAAAAGGTCCATCTTGAAGTGTAGTCATTCATAAAGTCAAATCCCACGAAAAATGAGGACGAACACCTCTTCATCACGAGCCTAACAAGTACCTAACCTGGTACTCTCCTGATTATCATTTAAAAATTTATCAGGCTCGAAAATAAAATGAAGGTCATCCTCATTCTGCTAGCAATCGCAGTGACTATTACAGCTGCTCCAAACTGTATGAACCTGTTCAGAGGGAGCAGTACTTATCGAATCTCCATTGACGTGAGCAGAAAGACGGTCTATTTTGAGAACACAGATTCAGATTTCGGATATTTCAATGTAACTCAGCCAACTTGGGATTTTACTCGGATGTATCCCAAAGTTCAGCTCATTCAAGGTGTCCTTGCGCAGCTCAACCCACCCCCTGCTTCTTTAGGGTTTTCATCCTCATATATCTCAAACATTAACTATCTCACCACGAGCAGCAACAACATTAGCATCTATGGTAGCAATTCCAATAGCAATGGCATATATTATTACCATATCACCTTCTTCGGCAACATCTGCGCTGGGTTTGGTTATAATACTGGAACTAATTCAATCATGATATGCCCATATAACGCTCAAACCGATCCAAGTGGCACTTGCAACTCCTATGAATGCTATCCCTGTCACTGTACCTGCTCTCTTTGCTATGGACCAGGCCCAGGTACTTGCTTCCAATGTAATCCAGGCTTCTACTTGCAACCTTTGTCATACGAATGCAGCAGTACTTGTCCATTAGGATACTACCCAAATACAACAACAAATTACTGCGGAACTTGCGACCCAAGTTGCTCGAACTGCTTTGCTTCGGGAAATAGCTCCTGCACAGCCTGCGCTACTGGATATTTTCTTCAGCCAAACTCCACAACGTGCTTATCCTCATGTCCTTCCAGCGGCTATTACAAGAACTTATTGACTAATATTTGCACTACATGTGCTGCGGGCTGTAAAGCCTGTACGTCGTCCACTCTGAGCAGCTGCACATCTTGCAATGAAGGATATTACTTGCAACCATCAGGCACGTCCTGTCTTACCACTTGTCCCACTGGCTATTTCGGTAATCAAACAACAAATGCTTGCTCTGCATGCAACAGCACTTGCCTTACATGTTCCGGACCAACGAGCGGAGAATGCACTTCCTGCGGCACCGGCACTTTCCTTAATCCTTATACAAATTCTTGTAACGCAACTTGTCCGGAGGGTACTTATAAGACTGTGTCACCGAATCGCTGTAATATATGCGATCCTGGATGTGTCTTATGCACAGGAGCTGGCAACAGTAACTGTGTCGGGTGTCGTCCAGGTTACTTCAAACAGCCTGGCTCACTGAGCACTTGCGCGGCCAGTTGCCCTAGTGGGTATTGGACTGATTGGATTTCCAATCTGTGCCAGCAATGCTACGCTCAATGCCCAACTTGCCGAGGCCCTAAGGCTTCTGACTGCACCTCATGCCCAGCTGGTTATTTCCTCCAACCTTCAAAAGGCTGTGAGGCTGACTGCTCTGACGGATATTATAAGGACATTGAGAGCAATTCTTGCAAAAGCTGTGATGCCACCTGCCAGACATGCAGCGGACCAGGTAGTAATCAATGCATCACTTGCAAGGCAAGATATTTCCTTATCCCATCAACTTCAGTTTGCTCGACCACTTGTCCCGGTGGATATTGGCCAGACCCGGCAAAAGGTGTTTGCTCCTCCTGTGATTCTTCATGTTTGACTTGTGTAGGCAATTCAAACATCGATTGCACCTCCTGTAGAGATGGATATTATCTCGACTCTGCAAGCGCCTGTGTTACCACTTGTCCAGATGGATACTATGAAGATCCTTCGAGCAATCGCTGTGGTTTCTGTGATCTAGGCTGTGCCACGTGTGATGGACCCACTAAAAACGACTGCTCGTCCTGCCATTCGGGTTTCTATCTCCAACCAAACAGCACTTTGTGTCTAGATTATTGCAATTTGGAAGGGTATTTTGAAAATACAGCAGATAACACTTGCACTCCCTGCCATCCAGCCTGCAAGTCTTGCACTGGACCCACCAACGCCGACTGTGCTCCCTGCACGAAAGGGTACTTCTTCCAGCCTGGTGCTAAGAAATGTGAAACCACTTGCAATTTGGGATACTACCAGGCCGCCGACAGCAGCACAACCTGCGCAATTTGTGATCCATCCTGCTTAGAATGCAGCGGGCCTGAGAACACGATGTGTACAGTTTGCAACTCAAGCTACTACTTACAACCTGCTTCAACGGCCTGCCTGCCAACATGCCCTCCCAAAGGATATTGGGCTGATCCTGCGACAAATACTTGCGCCAAATGTAATTCAGCCTGCGCATCTTGCACAGGACCTACTGCCCAATACTGTATCAAATCTCTACAGTGGTCTTATATTATCCCGCTTGGCTTCCTCGCGGCCTTTGTGGTTACAGTTATCATCTTGAGGACAGCCAACAAAAACTATTGTATCCTAAAGCGCTTGAAGACTTCAAAGTTAGATAACGACTCATTCAAAGTCGGACTTATCAAAAGAGGTCTGATTCGCT
>ENA-UOTX01000563-UOTX01000563.1-compost-metagenome-genome-assembly--contig:-NODE-563-length-37900-cov-8.776009_pt1 | contig 37900 bp, 23 predicted proteins | sample MGYA00238143_ERZ746982 | MGnify/ENA primary metagenome ERZ746982 (study PRJEB28758, sample SAMN06268862) | compost metagenome | isolation source: single cell | place: USA: California, Emeryville, Joint... | reverse complement strand
TGGTGCTATCAAACTAATCAAATTTTAGTCGCACTAACGTTTCTTAAATACTGCAAATTTATAAACACTGCCTATTTTTTTTGATCTAGAGCAGTAAATTAATCCATTTATTCATCTGCAGTAGACTAAAATCACTTCCGATAAGCAAACACTGAAGATAAGCGAAAAATTAAAATTTATTCGAAACTTTTTCTCCAAAACCCTCTCGCCCGGTAAGCGGTCAAATACTTCATTTTCACTTCAAAAACGCTTCCTTAGCCTCCAATAGCTCTTTACTCACTCCTCCTTGGCTCCAACTTCTCCCTGCTTTGTTTTGATAGCAATTATGACTTCTACAGGCAAATTTCATTATCTGGAATACAAATCTTTTTGTCCAGTCCATCGCTCAATCTATTTGAAACCCGTCAGTGATCCAAATTTTGGAACATTTTTTCAACCGTCGTAAACTCCAAAAGAAGAATTAAGAAACCTTATTAGATTTTTCTGCAGTGATTTCGCCGATAGATCAATAATACAAATTTCTCAACCACTGTGGTCCAGAAAGTTCTCCCAAAGCACTCTACTCTCACTCAAATGAAAACTCACTAACTAGCCTTATTCCTCTCTCCGAATGCAAAATCTGTCATAGATACCTACGTTTCATTGAGTTTGTCCATCAGGAAGGGCTAAGGGTGGGGAATAATGGATTAATCTAAAATGTTTAGATGCAAAAAAGAGAATTAATTTTTCATCTACTGTCTATACTCAATTTATTGAAATCTCCAGTGGCGCACTAATCTAAAGTTATTTAAAATTCGCTCACTGATTTAATTTCCGTCAGTTCTCAGGTATTAATTAGGCAGCACTGTCGGAAAATTTTATAAAAAAAAACGTCGAATTCTACTTAATGACAAATAATTAGAAATGAAAGGTCCTTAATGCTTTATTGAATATTTTCGCCTGTAGCTAGTCTGGGATGTCCTTAAGCAAAGAAACCGATAGGATGAGACCTTAGGCACCTTAGATACTATTATAAGCCCATCAATGTTATTTAGAAAGCTACAGTTGAAATTTGCCTGAATTATCCAATATGCTATGCTATGTTCATTCCTTTCATAATGAGAAATTTAAGGTGGATCTTGGCTGCCTTTTGCAGTCTTATAGTTCACTTTGAGGTCTCTCCTAGAGTTCATATTCTTTGAAATGATGCTTGTGTCGGATCTTGCCAGTTTATATCTGCGAGTGTCTTGATGAGATAGAATAGCGCTGTTTTTTGATCTTAACATATAGATGCCTTCAATGTTTGAAGAAAATAATGATTGATTTAAATGCCGCAGAGATTGGTAATTCAACATAAAGAGAGAAAAGGAGTGTCTAATTTTCTTATTTTCAAGGCAAATAGCTTAGGATTAACCTTGAGAAGGGAAAGACAGCGGTCTAAGAGGACTTTGCTATACCCTATTCAATAATATTGGTCTACACTTTGGGACTGAGTAAAATACGGTCTAAAAAATTTCTTGCAGTACTGTCTTTTTCACAGTAGTAGTAGATTTAATAAAATAGAAGAGAAGAAAAAAAGTGCGGATTTGAGCTGGCTTTAGAAGCATTTCCGTAATTTATCGAATTTTTAAAAACTATTTACCCATGAATTAAATCGCATTAAGACACAATGTATAAATTTGTGCTCACCGCAAGAAAGTATCAAGTGCGTTTGTTTGGCTACTGATCCGCTTCTTTTGAGAGTCCTATCTACCACTCTAAATGAGTTAACACGAGAATAAAATAGAAATCGCAGGGTTGGTAAGGAGGGGGAGCTACCGAGACTTAGGCTATTATTTCTGGGAGAGTGCATTGAGAAATTCGTTTATCACGAGAGCGGTATGCCTTTTCTTGCTTTGATAAATTCGTTATATCCCACATTTGTCTGCGAAAAAGATGAGAGACAAGAAAAAATCATGCCAATTAAGAATGTCTACTCTTAAACAACAGCATTTCGAGGCTGATGGTGTGCGATTCATACGGAAAATGTATAGTATAAAGAGGAAACCATTTGTTGTAGACTGCTTCAATGTTTTTTGTTTTTTTTTTGTTAAAAAAAATAATAAAATCTCTTGAATGTATTACTGTTGCATTCGAGTAATTGTGAATAGATCCTCTGTGAAATCACCGACCATAAGAACATGTAACTGGTGCTGATTTATTCCCAACCAGCCCTTTGATTCCTATAATTCAAAGATAAATCATTTGTCCATCTAGCATAAAGTAAAACCACCTTTTTTGAAGAGAATATGAAGGTAAACATCGAAAGGAATCTGAATTATTCCCGGTATATCTATCTTGGCTTTTTGGTAATTAAATTTTCAAAATGTAAACACTTTAACGAATTTTCCTCAAGCGAAGACTAAAACCCAAATACCGAATGACTTACTATAACATTGCACTTTTGCGAATCTCCAATGCAAAAGATATCGAAAAAACACTGAAAACAAGGCCTTTCACCAACAAAACCTGGAAGAAACTTCGAAAACTGAGAGATTAACACTTTATTCAAGCTCGCTAAAGAAAAATTAGAAAACTTAGTCAGTTCCATTTTCCAATTTCTTTCAAAACGTAGCTAACCACAATATATATAAATACACTACCATTGATGGACTCGGAGTTCGAGCGTTTGAAGCACCAGCTTACTACTACTTTTTCAGGCAGAATATATGCAAACAATACAGACACTTTCTGAAAATGATATCTCCGAAGTAGGTATGAATTTTGGAAAGAGTGCTTTTGAAGAAGAGGAGAATTACTAAAACAAATAAATTAGAGATGTACATAAATAAATGGTTTCTTTTGACATATGGTACTAAACACATAATTTTCTCCGGCTTTGTTTATTTTTTCTCTTTTTTTTGGTCTTCTGAATAGATATATGAATATTCAAAATATCATAATGAATATAATTGCAAGCAAACTTCAGATGCGCATGTATATCAAACGCAACCATGAGCAAGTGTCTGGTCCACTCAATTAACCCAAAAATCCCTTCTACAACATGATGCATTTGATCATAGCACTTAATAAAGGAAATTTTGGTACTTTCTTAATTAGCATATATTAGAGATCTCATTATGAAGGGGGAAAAAGAGAGAGAGTAAACTCAACGAGTGAGCATATCTTATAGTGTTCCTTCGTATTTTGACCTTGTATTTGTCCCATCTCCTAGACATTGGTCATCCACAGTGTCTTTTTCAAAAGATTTCGCCGAAGTGAGATTTTGACTAGTTACCTCGATCTCTTTCTCATCTGAACGTTTCTTCATCATTGGCAGAATCAGGTTTAATTTTTCTAATTTTGGAGAAGAATCTTTTCTGCAAAGATTTGAGCACTGACATCCCCTTCTCATACAGATTGTTGATGATGAATGAAAGGATGTATCCAAGTCCAACCGCATTCATAACAACAACTACAAGCACGCAAATGATTTTCATGAAGTCGCCGCTATAAGTGTAAAAATAGGAGAAAAAGATCGTTGTGAGATATGCATACAGAGAGAGTCGCACTCCTAGCACTACCGTAGGGTCGGCATACGGTTCCAAATAGCCTTCAAGCCACTTGTACAAGTAAAGCAATATGATCATTGAAAGAGCCCTGATATTGTGGTCTCCTTCAGAATAATTGCTCGCTATGATTAATGTCAGCTTTAAGAGTATAACTCCAAAAGCCCAATAATATTTCTCTTCCTTATAGGGGTTAATCAATTGACCAAAAACTTGCTTTATCGCTTTCGGATGATTTCTAAAGTATTTCATGGATAAGATAAAGGCAGCAGGAATCACCAGACTCCAGATGATTAAAGCCGGAAACGCGACATTATTTTTGAATGAGATGTAATCTGATGAATCGCAAGAGATATTTGGATCTGTGAACACGAACGTTTTTCCATCTTTTATATTGAAATCGGTGCAATTAAGCAGCTTTATCAATTTATCGCAGACAGAAGGGTAATGGAGCATGTAAAATGTGACTCCGATGAGTAAAAATCGTCTGATTCTTTTTCTGGTTAGTTTGAATCGATAAACGAACACAAGATAATAAAAGGAAAGGAGAAACCATTGAATGATAGGCGTGGCGAGGGTAAACGCAGCTGAGATGCATCCCTTACATTCATAATCAGACCCAACATAGAGTAATAAGCAGATTTCAGGGTAGAAGAAAAATCCAGGGTAACTCGCGTCAGTTTCTACTCCTCCTCCCAAAATTGACAGAATTTCTTTAAAACCATCCTTGAAAGTTAATACGATATTCATGATTTGACTGTATGTGATCAGCAAATCAATGTATACAGTCTGTTTGATAGTGTTCCTAACAGAGTCACTATCCCCAGAAATTTTTAGCTCATTTAGAGCTCTTTGCTTACAAAACACATAGATTGCATATCCAAAAGGAAGTATCCAAATCGAAGCTCTAATGAGGACGAGAAGGATATTCTTAGGACATTCGTGACATCCACTCCTATTGTCGCTGGCGCCATAAGATTTCTCATAGTCACATTGTAAGCATAAAGGCCCTCTATAGCCAGTTTTACAAGTAGAATTAAACTCCCCTTAGCACCTCTCTTCATTGCACTTATAGATTATATCCGTAGAAGTATTTTCTCGCCAGTATCCTTCCAGAGGTGCAATGTGCGATCCTCCTTGACAGATGGCGCTAGGAGGGCAAGGCTTGCATGAAGAATTGGGGTCTAATGAGTAGGTCCCATTTGAGCAATATTCACATGTACCTGACGAGTTAACATAATATTCACCAGGGAGGCACTTGCGTAAAGTTATCCTCGTCATATTTGTAAGGGAAGCATATTCGGAAGTGTACGAGAAATTCATCTCAATTGTGTCGTTTTCCTTGCCACTTAAAACAAAGCCAGTATTATTGATCTGACAAAAACCACCAAAGCAGGGCAAAGAATAGTTTTTCGCTAAACAAGTAAGGGTTACTGCTGCAGTCTGAGAGGGATCAGAAAAAATTCGAGAGGAACTATCGAGAATTGTAACGTTGATCAGAATACTTGCTAGAGAGTAGGAAGAAGCATTTGAAACGCAAAGAACATTACTGTCGGGACACTTTGAGGCATTAATCCCAGAATTTGGATCTTTATCTGATATAGTGTAGTTTAAGAATTTTGGAGTGCCTATTATCTGGCTCTGGTTTGGTTGAGTGGATTCCCAGTTTGGAGAAGTTTCCGTAGTATCGTATAGTAGATTATCAGCTGTGTTCATTTTGTTATTTGAGCTCGTCGATTGGGTGATTGATATATTGCCCGACATGTTGTTAAAGATTGCACCACCTAGCAATTCCGCTGTGGTAGAAACTATTGTGCTGTTGATAATCGACAAATTCCCAGCAGTTCGAAATGGCTTGGCATTATAAGGGAGTAGTAGTGTCATCATAGGACCATATTTTGAACGCAAATTCTCGAATGAGGAGTTCGCGATAGCCATAGAAAAAAGAGCTGTTGGATGTTGATTGAGAATCGATAGGGCACCGGTACTGCTGAAATTGATATCCTCGAATGAGCTGCCATTGACGGTGATGCTAATTGTTTTCTCACTTGAATCTAGAATTGGAGGCCTTATTACAACGTTTATTACACCTCCTAAGTACCTTCCGTATGTATCGAAATAGTCTGAATAGATTGCACGTGATGATATAATATCAGGAACCACGATCATATTTCTAAACGCTGTATTGTGAATCTTGAGCGAAAAATCAGAGGTGGTCACAAAGACTGGAGGAGGGGTTGTCGCTCCTTGATAATTTATTAATGAATCGTTAAATGACACATTGCAATTCCCTTGAATTAACAAGAATTTCATCAATGAACTCTCTGAATAGACAGTGCTACTCTCTTGGAGAAGTTTAGCTGGTGTCTTGCTTTGATTGCTCGTTTGGTTATTAGAAATCGTATTGTAGCTTTGAAAACTAAGTATACGACTTTCTACAAATGATATATTACCTCCAGAGCCTTGAGTATATTGAATAAAAGTCGCAGCGTTGAGGGTTCCTAAAATAATTGTTGTTCTTTGGAAGGAGAGTGTAATATCGAGGAGCATTATTGCAATGGCCGTCAGCTCTGAGGAGAGATCTGATATCCTCAGGAAATTAAAAACAGTGTCCACAAAAGACAGGTTTATTGGGCTAATCGTGATATCAAATAGTCGATTTTGCCATTCAATGTTTGCGAACAAGCATCCCTTAAACAAGAGCGTGACAGATTCAGCCCGCCCACGTATCAAATTGGTTTTGGTGAGACTGATGTTTGTGAAAGTCGTATCTTTTACAGTCATACTTATATTCCTCTCTTGAAAAGAAGAAATAATTATGAAGTTTGTTTCAATGAGGTTGGAATAGGAAAAATTTATCCCATCGAAGACGCAATTTTCAAGCAAAATGTCAGCCGCTTGGATTTGAATAAAGCTGCCAAAATTTGCAATTCTTCCATTGTCTCCTAACACTTGAGTATCGGTATATAATATCAAGAACGGCGAGGTTCTGAATATGCCCAGAATTTGTATTCGAAAAGACTCCATTAGAGATTTTTACTTTCAAATTATCCCTTCGTATTCGCAAGAGAGAGCTTCTCCCAGGGTTTACTCCTAATATTTTTTCAATTTTTATATCGTTGAAGTGATTACCTTCTAGAGTAATAACTTCCGCCAGTGGATACTGATAATACTGTTTATCATCAACAAAAACTAAAGTGCTAGTAAGCCAGCTCACCAGAGTGCAAGCATTGAAATAATTATTTCTCATCTCGAATGTAGTTTGTGGAATTTCCAAAGGAATGAACTTAGAACCGTTCGAAAAAGCTTGAGTAAAGTTGTTACTTGAGAAAAGAAGCTCATAGCTGTTTGTTTGCCCGCTAACCTTTATGAAGGGTAGTTGACTAGTGCACCCATCAAACTGATTTTGAGTGATATCCACTATGGTGCTATCCTCAATGGACAAAAACTCATCACTAAAATTAGCAATTCGATTGTGAGCTATTGTTTGCTTATAGAATCCTGAGAATGAACTAGAACCCAGCCCCGAGAGATTCAAGAAATTATTGTGAAGAAAAAGCAGCTGAAAGCTGACATCCAGATATTTTGGCAAGAAAAATAGCCCGCCCAACTCTCCTGTTATTGAGGAAAAATTGTTCCTATAAATTATTAGGTAGTAGCCATCTTCAGCGCTAAAACCCGTGAGCACACTTTTATCTTCAGTTACATTAGGACCCAGAAGAGGCCCTACAAAGGCCTCAATATTCATCTTGCGAAAGAGGTAACCCTTATCAAGTATGTGAACTCTCTCAAGAGTAGATTCTAAGACATTTCCTTGTGTATACGATATATTTGTGAAAGTGTTATTCATGAGCAGAATGAATGGCAATGGTGTACAAAACAAGTCAGCTTGCGTTAGCCTGAGATCTTGAAAGCGTGAGTTCTGAATTGAGAACACTCAAGTAATTGAGAATTCATCTGGAGGATATAACTGTTTCGTGCTATCTCTCCGTCCATATTGGCTGATAATTGACACTTCAACGATGGTATTTACGACAGTTAGATTATCCACTATCAAACTTGATTCCTCTACTGAATAGATAAAGTGTCGATGACTAAAAATTGAGTTGGAAAGTGTTGACTGACGAATTACACCCTTTACTTGATCAAACCGCGCAAATCCATTATAGAAATCTTTGTCTGATTGTCCCGCGACAGGCCCTGCTATTATTCTCGAAAAGGTTATGTTATTGAGATTAGCAATCACCTTCTCTTCAGGTGTTAAATAGAGGATGGGTTGGCTTTTGATAGTGTGCTCGAAGTGCATAAGCTCACTACTTTCCAAACTGATGTCATCAAAGAGTATGTTTTCCAAGTTACTCTGACTGGTTAGTGGGCCTTTGAACCAGCTATCAAATGCGTCGGTATTCTGATGCGAAGTCGCAATTTCAATGAGATTGTTGTACTGTCGTATCGTCAATTTTGTAAACGCAGCATTACTTATGTTGAAGTCAAGGAACTCTCCTACCGCGAGTAAAAGTTTTGCTTGTGACATGTTTGTGAAGAGCAAGTCCTTCATTACGATTTTGCCATATCTCACATTAGGCATTGTAAATTTAAAGAAGCAGATGGTATCGGATTTCTCTTCTGGTTGAATCGAATTGTGAGAGATCTCTACATCTTGAATCGAAGTGTCATTGACGTTTTGGATGTCAAACATGGAGTATAATTGTGAGCTCTGTAAGGTATTTTGAGTAAAGTTGATATTTCCTAAAGTCAGTTTGGCAATGTTGTGAATTTTGCCCCAATATCCGTAATAATAAGAGTCCAACTCCCTGGCATAAAATCCCCGAATAGATACGTCAATCGAATTGAAAATTTGTAAGATCTGGCCTAAAAAACTCGTTCTGATTGGGAGGTTCGTTGTACTATCTCTTGGAGAAATTACTGAAAGATTTGTGATGGTCAAGACGCTTGAGGAGTTTACGAATAAAGCGCCAAAGCCACTGTATGTCGGCCGTAGATCTTGATATTCTTCAGTCACGGCATACTCGATAATTAAGTTTGTAATATTTATCAAGCCAATTGTTGCATAGTGCCCGTTGATTTCGAGAAAAATGGGAGAGAGAAGCGAGTTGATTTTCATCGAGTCAATAATTAGTTTATTCACGCTTCGGATCCTCATCTGAGATCCTTCTAAGTTGGGTTGACTTTCACTTGTGTCCATATTTGTGATAATAACTTCAGAAGAATCTGTGATCGTGAAGCTATTGGGTGTGGAACTCAAGAGAAACACTTTGAATTCGAAGATGAGCAAAATTTTGAAACCTCAAATTCGACTGGTCTTTGAAAGTAAATATGATTCGAACGTAATCTGCTGATGTGTTAAAGATGAGAGAGTAGGAGTTTTGGTTTCCATCAAAAGAAAATTGATCGTCAATGATTTAGTTTCCAGGATAAACCATAACTCCTAATTCTCTGCAAGTAGCTCCATCTGGAGAGCTCATAATATAAGATAGGTCATCCGCGAGCTGACTCATTGTTTGATATGCTGGAGGATAATCCATTGGTGAGGTGTTGGAAAGGTTATGGGCATCAAGGATAAGTACTTTGCATGGTTCAATAGCAGAACCAAGCCAAATCAATATAAAAAAGAGAGTGATATGGGTTACGGACTTCATTAGTCTGTTTTGATTAAAATTTTGATATTATTAAATTCTGCTTTTTAAAGAATGCTGCTTTTTTGGAGATAAACCTGATCCAGTCAAGTTTGTCGAGTATGTGCTCTCAATACTCGAGATTTCGGGACAGAAATGAAATCTCGAGCTTCATTGATAACATTTGAGATCGCCAAATTTATAAAATCTGTTTTTTTTTGCCAATAAGGATGGCATACTCGTTGAACTCACATAAAAGCTTGTGAAAGTGAGATTTGGAAAATGTGAATCCTCGACTAAAGCAACTCGAAACAGCAGTCCCTCTTTTGAGCCATTTTAATTTGTCGAATGAAAAACTATCTAATTGTACTTTGAAATATCTGCCAAATCTGTAAAATTTCAGAACCCACATCGCCGTAATTGAACCTGCAGAACTTAATACACTCAATTATTGATGACTGTTCCATGACACTCTTTACTCTATCAAAATTGATCAACCCTCATCTGTGAGAAGGATCTAGATTCCCAGTTATCCCCGGCAAGTTGCAATATGAATTCGCCCTCTCGAAATGTATTAATCCATTAATGATCCCTCCGGAATAATGATTTTGTTTTGGAAACATTCGGTCTGAAATAGGCTGCAGAATGCTAAGTCAGATCTTAACACTTCTTGAACAATTTGGGATCTTAAAATGGCTAATTACGGTAGCGAAATACATAATGTTTAAAAATCTCAAGAGTTTACGAAAGTTAGAGTAATATTATCAAATAGTAAATTATTCTTGTTGTTTTGGCTTCCCTTTCCATTTGCAAACTATTCCTCAAACGCTCTCCTAGTAGCATTATAAGTATCAATTTCAAAAAGGTTCCCATGTTCCTTTATTTCCAGATTTGTAGCGGCTACATCGGTTACATTTAAGCTTCGCTGCACATTGTATCTAGCAAAGTGAAATGGAAGAAGCGGAAGACATCGGACGGCTCAAGTTGTGAATTGTAGTAACCTATTGGAGATCTCTACACCATAAATAGGATGCTTTTTCACGTTTTGAATGTCAAGCAGAAGCGATTGGGGGTTGTGGCTAGAAAGGGAATTTCTAATAAAACGGTGCTTTCTAAGATCAGATTAGTGATGTTCTCGAATCAGACACCACCGAAATGTTTGGAATGAACAGGATTGCTGATGAATTTATGAATAAAAAGCAAGGATTGTTTATTTGTGAAATAGGTCTTGATTTGCTTCAGTCACAGCATACTCAATAGTCAAAATTTGTGATATTTATGAGGCTAATAGTTGAATTTTGGCCATTGATTTCGAGAATATTGGAAAAAGAAATGATTGATTTTCATAAAGTAAGACGCTTCGCAGAGAGAAACCTCAGTTGAAATCCTTCACAGTGTTTGGCTGAATTTCAGCTGCCTTAATGTTTGAAATATCCAGACAAGATCCAACTACTGTGTTCTTCATTTACTACAGGAATAAAAACACAGAAATTTAATCAGAGCAGGAGTGAAGTAATTACATCATCCTGAATTTTTATTTGTGAATAATTAAATTCAGGAATTTATTAATTCCAAATTAGATCTTCAAGTTACAAATACCACCAGGATCATATTTGTTTTGTTAGAAGACCTTTTCAAGTAAAAAACAAAATTATTATCTTCGTGGTAGGACAAAGTAGATCCTCTGTAGAAAAAAATTGTCTCATCCGCAATTTCTCAGAAAGGTAGATCAAGACCAACAGTTACTCGAACTAAACCACGCTGAGCAAATTAACTTGGGCAAGATTTGCTCATACATAAAGTATCCAACAGTTGACAGTTTGATTTCTTTTTGTAAGAGTTCCACAATTGGAACACATTATTATTTTATTGAAAATCTATACTTTCTCAAGAGAATAAAAGTGTTTGTTTGAAGAGGCTCATTGTATCTCTTCAAATTTAATTACGATATTAAAGGGTAAAATTTAATTCTGATACAAAATGAAACTAAAAAACGAAGCATCAAGTAACATATTCAAATACGCAGCTATTGGTGGGCTCGGGGTTCTGGCGTTTGGAGCTGCAACTTACTACTACCTTTTCAAATCCAAAAGAAAGCAACAGCAGTCTCAACCTCCAGCTAAGAAGAATGAAAAAGTTCAAACATCTCAAAATACAGGTCCAAAGCCTAATAGTATGCAAAAAGAGCAAATAATAAAGTTACTCGATGAACTGAGAAGAGAGTTATACCCGCTATATAAATTAACCCAAGCAGAAAGCAAAGTTTTCAAGGAAAAAACTGGAAAGGATACCCTGGGAGAAGAGGAGATGAAAATTATCTACGAGACTTGTAAATCTTTTTCTATGATCATCACATTTATCTTTCCTTCACATTAAAAGTGGTATGGAATAAAATGAGTACTGTATATCGGCGTGTGTTCGTGAAACACAGGATAACTAACTCAGATTATGATTACGCGTGCGACGATCTTTTTAAAGACGATACGTTATATTACTTTCTTAATTCTTGATTTGAGATGATATTTGATAGAGACGTGCAGTCGAGAATAACTGCGATCCAGGAAGAAGCAAATCGGGCTTTGATTGGGGAGTTAGAAAGCAATACCGCAATCCCTGAGTTCCTCACACCAACGAAGACACTCAAACTAAGTGTGGAGTTAATGAAGCTCGTACTCAATAGGATGAAGGAGATGATTCAAATTTTCAGAGATGAAGAGTTAGATATTAAAAGCGAAATCAAATCCCTACTGCAATGGAGAGCCGCTCAAGAATATGATTTGAGTAGTGTGCTGTAAGAAGAGCATTTTTCTTCAATAAATTTACTCTTTCGCTAGCACCACATACTTGAATAGAGAAGGATTTTGCGGGTTTGAAGATCATCCACTAAAAGTTTTGGATTCTGCAGTGGCAGCATACAAAAAGAGTGACCTTTCATTCAACATGAAATATGCAATACTCGAGACAGAATACATACAAGAGATACAAGCTCTGATTGACAATGATAAAGTCGGGGTAAGTAAGGATTTTGGAAAGGACGTTTTGGGAGAAGAAGCGAGCACTGAGCATCCTCAACCAGCGTCTGATACTATGAAGCTAAAAAATGATGACAATCATCGCGCTGAACAAAATCAGGGAACTGAAGGTTCGAAATCAGAAAAAGTTTGGGAAATAACATTTCTCAAGGATGACGAATCATTTTCGAGCAATGAACTAAATTAAATTTCATATTAAAAATTCTTTGAAAGCAGTTTTGGTACATCTCATAGCAAATTTCAAATGAAATATTCCAAATGTATATATAAAGATGCAACTAAAGGCTTTTAAGGATTCTGTAAACCATGTAATGGACCAGCTGAAATTCTAATGTATAATAAATCAACTATGTAATTTCCCCTAAAACTGTGAGCATATTTGTGATTGAAGTCTCAATTTGAGTTTTCAGGATTCAAAGCTTAACTATTACCATAGAGGCTATTGGATTCCTGTTGTATTATTCGACCATTTAATGTTTCCAGCAGTTTTGCTTCACTCGAATTTTGTTGTTGTAATTTCTCTCTATTTGAATTCGGCTCCTGATTGAATAATTTAACGGAGTCCGCGTTTGGATGTTCCGTGATCTCAATAGTGTCCTTTTGCAAATTTTCCCAAAAAACTATGCTAGTTACTTCTTGGACCCCATCTTCATTCTGAAGACGCTGTTGTTCAATTCGTGAAGCTTTCCTGGCTTTTGATGATCTCTTTATGAAAAATTCTTCCATATTCTCTGGTGTTAATATCTGCTCTATCACATTCTTATTACTTATAGCCGATTCTGTGAGTTGATCAAATTGTTTCAGTGGGTTTTTCGTAAATCGTGGCTTGGTCAGAGGTGTATTGATGAAGGGACGAGGCACGGCAATATCCTTTTTCTGTGGTTGATTTTCTCCATTCAGTTCTATCAGTTTCACATCAGATAGACCCAGTAACCGCGCCTCAGACTCAGTTCTGACGGAGCTTTCAGGAATTACACTCATCTCGAGTTTATGAAGAGTATTTTGTGCAGGAGCAGGATCTCTTCCGGAGCCTAAAAGGATTTGTTTCTCTTCGCCTTCAATGCCTACATTTTCTATCATCGCGTCTTGGATCTTCATTGGGTTGATCACTTCATTGAGGATAATTGTACCGAGTTTCTCATCTATCTTATATCCGAGGGGATGTGGGTTCGTATGTGCCTAATAAACAAACATCTTATCAGACACACTTCAGGTTATTGCTTACATCAATCAGTTGATCATCCAAATCTACTTCCCTCTCTAAGCCTACTCCTAGCTGCGCTTCCTGATACTTTTGTTTTTGCCTTTAATAATTATTCAACAATGTTAATTGATATAGTTGGTGTAAGCTTACATTTTGTTCATAGCAGTCGAGACTTGACTGTGAAGGTGTTCCTGAAACGCGCTACCAATTTCTTCAATCCCGACTCTCGCTGCCGAATATCTCCCAATATCAAGCAGAACTCTCGGAACTATTTTGTATGACGATTTTTTCATTGATTCCGGAACCGAAGGCTTTTCTAACTCGTCTTGTCGAAGAATATGTGCTCCCAATGTTAGCATGTGCCGGTTGAGCAGCTCATCAAAATATTTTCTGAACTTTTCATTTTTTTCTAGGAAATTATCAGGTTTGAGCTTTCGAGTCCGATCTACCGTATAGTAATCGATTTCCTTCAAGCAGAGCCTTCTCTCGAGTCACTGGATTTTCAATCTGATAATTCTATTTGGAGTGATTTCACAGGGATTAGCTTAAATAGTGAATGAGATGTACCGTTTTGAATTGGAAATAGGCCTCTGAGTAATCCAGTTTGGAAGGCGAAAAATTATCAATTTTGAAAATTGATCTGTTCAATATGTCTTGCGGCAGCATGACATAGAGGAAGGCGACGCCGAATCCGAGAAAGTAAGCGAGTACCTCTTGAACTGACTCGATCTCAAAATCATTAAGGAGCCATCTCCAAAACAAGCCTCCGCCCTAATAATGATTAAGTCAACAGATCATATTTGGGATGAGAATCACATACAGCATAGCATAAGCAGACATAGTCAAGCAGATTAGTCATATGTGAATTGAGTTTAGAGCTCAATTTATATCTCGGGAAGCTGCTCCTTCTGAGTAGCTGATACTATATAACGAATCAGATAGAAATAAAGACCTCATTTTACTCTCTTAGGGTAGTAAATGGCCGCGAAACCAATTATTACAATCGGGTATCCTAGAGGAAAGAACGGCAAGTAAAAAGCTGCATACCATGCCGTGCTTAGCACCTTGGCATACTCTTTAGACAAGTCAAACTGCGGCTCTTCAAATATCCTTTGATAAATTCAGCATTATTGCTCAACACCACTTTTGATTACGCATTGGCATAAGCTTGTGTGATTCTTGCATTTGGGTTTTTTTGAACAGTTCTTCTCAGCCACCAGCGTTTAATCAGAATTTTCGCGTATGATGGGTTGAAAATAGTGAGAATTATCGGAAAAATAAATTTGCCGAGAAAGAGGAAAAAGAGATCCCAGACAAGCTCCTCTTCAGGTTAGAATTTTAACATTAAACCATGCATCACCGAATATTATACTATCTCTGAAGTTTTTCAGATCTGAAACGATGCCTGTGCCTTTGATGGCAGAACCAGTGATATTCGCTAAGAGTATCACAAACGTACTATTGAAGAACTTTGTCACGCTCAATACCGTAGCGACTCCAAGATAAAATTTGGTATAAGTCAATTTCTTTCCAAAACTAAAAATCGATTAGCTAAATTTTCTGCATCCGCACGAAATAATTACCTCTGAGTTATTTTAATCACTCTATCGAGAAGCGCGTTGATGATTAAGACGATAATTGTCTTCAAAACTGACATGGATAACTGCCCGGGAGAGTTATCAACGTTATCTTTGAAGAAAGTCTAATGAAAATTATTGATAACTTTCTCACAAAAAGACTTTACTTGGCCTAGCTTGAGTCCTAGGACTAGTCCGAAAGATGTGATAAGTAACGCCGAAACGATTAGCTTAGTCAGATGTCTCCGATACCACTTTTTTTGATTTTCGTAGCCAAGACTTTCCCAGACGATATCAGTAGGTGCAGGTGCTCTTTCAATAGGGATATATTTTCCTTTGAAGAACTGCTTTCTGTGATGGCAACATTTTGGCCGTCCGAACCACTTTCCAATGGTTTTTTGGAAAAATCGCTGTCTGTACTTCTTTACTATCATTTTACAGTCTAATAAAGAAAATTGAAAAGTTATTAGCTTTAGAGAGAATTTCTTCTTACGAACGGATTTTTCAAGTGTGACAAAGATAGTGCCAGCCAGCTTTAGCTCCTTGTTAATAATCTTTTTCAGACGAACGTCTAACTTCGCTTTTTTTTTGTCGTACTTCTGGCTTTTTTTCAAATTTTTTGCAGTTAGTTTGCCAATGATTATCGTCTTTCTCCTTCGCAGCAAGCGAACGATCCTGCCGATTTTATGAGTTCTTAGTACATGATTGACAACAATATTTTCATTAGGAAGCAGTGATTGAACCCATTCTATAATTTCTTCTTCCGTCGCCTCAGTAGGGACCTTTCTCAGTCGAATAGTGTAGTCCGATGGATCAATTTCAGTCCGATCGATGACATAAGCCACACGTCGTTGACGTCTACGACGGTAGTGGAGGATAAAAATCAGCACTAAAATTCCACAAAAATTAATCCATCCCTGAGCTTCGGTAAGTTCGTGTTTGGATAACTTTGCAATCCAAGAACTTCGAGTTAATAAATTCAAGGTCGTTTGTTTAAGAGATTTGGGATCATAGATTGCACCCTCCACACTCTCGCTGCTGGAGATGAAGTTAGTGATAAGACTGTAAAGTCCGCTTTCAAAGGACAGATACAAAAAGAGCAGGATACACATTTTTAAGTATTGGAAATAGAGCGCAACGGAAGGTCCTAAGTGGAATAGCCTGTTCTTGGAGGTACAAAGGGGAATCGGCTCGCTATTAGTGCCATTTTCATAGATTTTTCTCTTTTTCTAAAGATAGAAAGCATCATCATGAGGTGAAGTATTAGAAGAGTTGAGGCAATGGGAATTACTGCATATTCGATTGATTTTGCAATGTCAGGAGGCATTCGGTGGAGCTCATCGAGAGCGCTTTGGGCCACATGCAGAATATCGTTTGTGTCATCGCTGCCTTTATTTACTTCCACTCTTTCAGGAGCATTTTGAGTACTTGTTGACGAATGAAGGCATAAAACATCACATATCCAATATTATTTACTTAGCTTCCCATAGAGCTTTGTTTTCAGGAGCTAATCCAGTGTTAACACCTGGTTGCATAATTTTTGTTTGGCAATAATTTTATTTATTTACTTATTTTATTAATATATAAACTGATTCACAGGTTCTTGAATTTCCTCCATGAAATCAGATATCTAAATAATTAAACTCCCAAAATTGACTATTCAAGACGATAATTCTCAGATTAATTCCGCCTATCTTTTCATAAAAATAAAGAAAATATAAATTCGAATTCAATCTCAAGTACAAGGCTATTGTTTCTGAAAAGCTAGATACCTCAATAGAATATTGCCATTACATCGAGGTAGTCTTTGATAACTGAAAAATTACTTGAAATAAAATTTTGAAAAATTTTCGATTTTTACAGAATCATTCCTTTTAACATCTTTGCAGGAACAGGGAGAAAAAAGTAAATGCGTGACACTTGAGAATAAGATATAATATGATATGATTGAAACGACCGTGTTTTAAATTAAGAGTAACTAATCTTGAAAATTTGATATAATATGGAAGAACAAACTTTTTATATAGCAAAATTCTTTTCAAATCAGTTTGCTAATCTTTATGAATTCACTTTGATGGAATATGAGTAGAAATCAGAGAGCGTGTGAACGAAGCGCAGCATGATCAGTGATCAGATCTCAGCAAATTTCAAAGTCCGCATTTCATCATTTAAATTTTCGAAAAATTTCACATCTCTGGAGCTTTTAATTTCTATTCTCCCTGATAATACCTGAGCTTCTTGCGGCCAGCGATAGCTTACATAGGAGTTTCTCAATGAATGTAGAATTTTTGTAGAAATACATTACTTAGATAAATGTTATTCATCTCAATGAAATCTGAAGAGTTCCTGAATATTTATCCTTATAAAAAAAAAAAGTGTTAAGTTAAAGAATTTGAAACTCCATATGAATATTTAAGGATAACATTCCAGGTATTTTGATTTGTAATGGACAGTACACATAAGAAGTGAGTTATCGCACAAACTGCAGTGGCTGCTGTTTATGGAAGTTGAGCGCATCACTAAAACTCTTCTTTGTTTTAGAAAGCATCCTTGTCCAATTAATTAACTGGACCTATTTAATTTATGAACTTTCAGTATGAATAGGACCACTTAATATTGCAGACTCTATACAAGAAAGCCCATGTCGTTGCTCTCGTTTAATGTATTCTCTGCCTTGGGACTGGCCTGTGAGAATATCGGTCTCATTAATTGCTAATTTTTCAAAGAAAAGTATATGAAAGAGAGTTCAGAAATACAATTACAAATATGAGAAAAACTAATCATTGAAGTAACAGGTGCCTTTAACATACAGCACATTCGCCTTTCGCGACTTCGATGCTTTCAGTATCGCGATCTAGAGAACCTTTACAACGTGATATTCAGCTAATGTACACTTAAAATTGTAAAATGTCATCTACCTCGGTCTTAAATTAAGTGAACTTTGCCAAGTCATTAGCAGTGAAACTAAAAACACGATTTTTCAGTCTTATTTCAATTTATTGAATACGATATATTACAAGTTAACGAAACAAATTGAATAGTAGGTATGATTGATAACACAGTGCCACAATTTATAAAAAGGGAAACTATCAAGCAACACACAACAAACAGAGTCATTCAACATTAATTTCCATTTACCTAGCTTCCTTGCAATTGAAGGTAAAAAAAAAACTTCACGGTCTCAGACCTTTCGCTTCGAGTTTTGCTTTACCAGAGTAGGCGGTTTAGATCCGCAGATAACGTAAGAAAAAGTATCAAAGTCCATGCCTCCAGGGTCCGCGCACACCTCGCTTAAGATTTCATCAATCTCATCAGAGCGAGCCCTTCTACCCGATCTCGCCATTTCTTCTCGCATATTCGCGATTGTGATTGTACCCGAGTTATCAGAGTCGAAATGCTTAAATAGCCCCCAAAGCTTGTCCTTACTGGAGTAGATTTTGGGATCTACATTCGCCACGATAAAATCGGTATATCTAATCGAAGTCGCTACACTAGGAGCGTTAATATTATTTAATATCTCTTCAATATCCTCATCAGAAATTTGCACATTGTATTTATTCCCTAATGTCTTCAGCGTCGTAGGGGTTATTTCTCCTTCCTCATTATAATCAAAGAAGTTAAACAGTTCCTTCAACGGCTTCAGGTGCTTGTCTTCGAGGAAAACGATCGAGACTCGCAGCGCTTCCTTAATGAATTTCTTCTTCTTTGCGAAAGTCTTCAGGTTTGCCAACGACTCTGCGATTTTTTCCGGTTCAAATTGGACAACTTTCTTTGCAGACTCAACCCAAGGATGTTCAAGAGCTTCTGCAGCGGATATTCTTTTCGCTGGGTCGCGAGTAAGGAGCGCTTTGCAGAGTTCCTTTGCCTCCGTAGAGATCTCAGCCCAAGTGTCTCCTTCAAATTTGATTTCTTTGGTCTTTATGACTTTGCTTAGTTCGGCAGAGGTAGGCGCGTCGATCGGATACTGACCAGAGAGAAGGACGTACATCATCACTCCGAGACTCCAGTAGTCGCAGCGTTGGTCGTAGTTGCCTTGGAATACCTCTGGCGCCATGTAAATAGGCGTTCCGACACGATTGACTAGCCTTTCTTCAGGATTCATAATTTGCGCTAAGCCAAAATCGATCAATTTGAGTTCCGCGTCCGCACTCTTATCGCTCATTAAAAAATTGCCTTCTTTGATGTCTCTATGCACGATGCCCTTCGAATGAAGGTAGCTGACTGCAGAAAAAGCATTCGCCATGATCCGAGCGACCCGTTTCTCGCTAAGCAATCCTCTTCGAGCGACATGATCTTCCAAACTTCCTCCACTGCAATATTCCATAACGAAATGGATTTTGTAGCCATCCTCAAACGTTTGGTAAAATTTCACGATGTTTGGATGGTCGAGATCACGTAGCAGGATCAGCTCCTGCTGGAGTCGCACAAGATCTCTTTTTAATTTTTCTTTTAAAACTGATTTTACCGCGAAAATCGTGTGTGTATTGTTCATTGGAGTCGCCAAGCGGATTTCTCCAAACTTTCCGTTTCCTATGGAAAATGAGAACAAATCTTAGAGTATTTCGTTAATACCAATGACTCTTGGATCGAAGCGATACACCTTGCGAATATCTTGGACGGATGAAGTGGGTACTCGTAAGCTTTTACGTATCATCCTGGGGGCGATTACGTTTGAGTGACCGAAAGCACAGCCCATGTCTTTCCTTTCTTCAATTTTAAATCGAAATTAAATTATGCAAAAATAGATCCTGCTTTATTTATACAGCATAAAATGTCAAAACTGAAATTAAAAAAAAATCGTAGGAATTTTCGGCTTGCTATCAAAAAAAAGGCAGATCAGCCCAAAAAGTTCTATTGGATGATAATGAGCCTAGAAAGAAATGAAGTAAGATTTATTTAGCTTCCTGTTTAAAAAATGAAAAGAGACCTAATTTGATTAAATTTTTCATATCGTGGGAAGCAAAAATAGTGACTTTTTTTCTAAATTCAAAATACGCATTAATCTTGAGTTAGCACATTACGAGGCAATTTAGACACGAATTTTATGTTCAAGAAAAGTACTTTGGAATGAATGTCTCTGAGTTCGAGTACTGTTTTGATTGAGAATGAATTTTAGGGTGGCTCTTGGGTACTTGGCCATTTATTAAGCATATTTGTGTTCATTGGTCAACTTTTTTTTTATGATAAGTATGAGGGCTCCATTATTTATATAGTCAATAGTGAAAGTGCTCAAATACAATATAAGTATTTCATTTTCGTCGTATTCCATCAAAAACTAATTTAAATGGTAGCTTTCCAGTCCTTAAAAGAAGTTGAGAGGGGTGAGAATGGAGGAAATTCTTTCTTCTTTCACTGACGCGATGTTTAATGAATTAGAAACACAAAGAAGTAATAGAAAGTATACGATTTTCAAGCACTTTGAGTGTTGTAAGTTGATGTGGAGCAAATAGAAAGAAAAAATTCATAGAGGCCTCAAAAACATGTGACTCATTGGAAGTAAAACCAAAAAAAAAAAACACAGAAAATTCGAGCTTGCACTTACAGAGCCAGCTATAACGCTGATCCAGTGGATTTCGAAATGAAATATAATTTGTTAGAACCATCTCTTGTGTCATCAGCAGTTTTTTTAATACAGTTTGATAAATTATACATATTAAGGAAGAATATTCATGAACTCTTGCAATGACTTGAATTAATCAGAAAAGAGAGAAAGAGAGGTGTTAAACATACTTCACTTCTCATTTGCTTCAAGAAGAATTATATATACCATGAACATTATGGGATTTTAATATTTGCTTGGAATCAGAGGTAATTCGTCTGAAAAAGTGGTTCAACTTTTGAACGACAGTTTGGATATTCATCATTTTTCTAATAACTATGCCTTCCTTTGATCAGTAACCCACCTTTCCCGCACTCTTCTATCTTATCGTTCGTTGATGGCGTGCTTGCTAAGCAAAATACTGCCCTGTCCATTCTTACAGGCTTTGTAATGATAATCGGGGTCAAATTTTCTTGAAATGCCTTCCAGGATTGTTTTCTATCAGGTGACCCTATCAACAGATTCATCGTCTTTGATCTTTCTATCAAAAAGGATTTCTTTTCAATTGTGGTTGGTTTCCAAGTCTGATGCTTATTTTCCGTCCAACTAATAAATTTCTTTGGACTGTCCTCCGGAAATCGGTTAACGGAACTCCGACCGCCTTCTCCACCACCAATATCCTCTGTATCTAAGTCCATTGCCAAAAACATCTTCCACTTCTCTTGGATTGGCCTTATCTCACTCTCTCCTATGATAGAAAGCAAGAAATCATTGAGTTCCATTAAACTGCTGTCCTTGCTATCTCCATAGAAGGGTTTTATTTGTAAGCTATTTTCTGGGTTCAGTGCGCAGTTTGTCCTTGAGTCCTGTTAAACTAATTATTGAAGGCGTAAAACCCTTAATTACGTCAACAAAGACAATCCTTTCTTGAGGGAGCCCGAGTGCTTGAATATTTTTTACAAGGCCTTTCTTTGAATCGAAAACGCAATGGTCTTTATTGAAAACATTCTCAAAAAATTTCCGGACGCCAAGGCCCTCGAGAATAGCTTCAGCATACTAGAGAATTATTCAGCAAACTCAAGGAGAAATATAAATTTACAGCTTCATCACTGTTAGTATAGAGGAAAATTCGGTAATCGCAGCGCAAGTCTTCTAGAAGAGCCAACAGACCAGGTCTCGGCATTACATAATACACAGAAGATTTTTTCGCTTGGTTGACCTAGTTTTGTAAATTTATCTTGGAAACGATGAAAAAATACCTTTATTTTAATACAGTCAGGGCTGAAGCCTTGTGTTTTAGAGTAAATCAGCGTCTCGTCTAAGTCCAAAACGAGGCAATATTTCTTTGTTTCAGGGGTTTTAGTACTGGAGACTTTGCACATATCCATGCTGAGACGGTGGTTAGTACTCGAAAATTAGGTTTATTATACTGAGAACTTCCGGAGATGAGTTTTTGCGGGCTATCTGCGTTAATATTCTGCGCACTGATTTGTCGATTTGGTTCGATCATGGGGTTTTCAGTAATATTGAACCAGAATTGAAAGATCTATTTATACAGTTGTTGTATCCAATAAGATCTATAAGATCTCATATCGAATTTGAAATCGAATTTTTTAGTGCATTTTAAATTCTAATTGAGGGATCGATTCAGAATTCGAAAATTGATTAAATGTACATTCAATGAAATGTTCAAGGTGAACAGTGAATAATTCTCTCGTAATTTGATGGTTAGAAAGCAATGGCTTGATGAAGCTATTATAGCTCTATCTTAAGCGACAATGTGTGCTTAGGGCTGATAGTCAATTTTCGAAGTAGAGCTATTTTTGCCTCTGGGCACTCATTCGGGTATTTGATTTAAATAACTGAGATCAGATCACTAACGAAAATTGAAACGCATGTGAATGAAACGTGGAACGCTAGAAAAGTTGATGGATAGCAAGTATTTGATTCAAATAGCAAGAATTACAAGAACTTTTGTTGCATTACGCTCTTACTGATGTCGTTTAGCGTGTAAACTCAGCCTCTAAGAGATCTGCCAACCCTTTTTGGAGCAATTGATATTGTAAGAGTCAGTCAGTAACACTATTGAAACGACTTAGATTAGTAATTCAGTCCAGATATATGCCGTGTCATTATAAAGCTACCCCGCCTTGTATTCCTATTGGAAAAATATCTCAATACTGGGTATATTCATAATTTAGGTCCACTATTGTTACTATTGTTTTTGAGAGTATCAAGCAACTGCTGTTAAAATGCCTTTTCCAAATTTTCTTTTGAACCGAAACTCTTACTTTGTACGTAATTCGCTAAGTTCGCGGAATAATTTGCCTTACTGCTTCCAGTACCGTTGAGTCCATAATTTCTCTTCAAAAAGGGTTTTATCGAGATTTATCAATGGAATACAACGAAGCGGAGAAGGAGAAGAAGTACACTGGAAACAAGTCAACAAAGCATTAATTATACGAAAAGAACGAAAAAATAAAATCCTAACTACCACTCCAACTATAATTTGATACGACTGATTTATTTTCTACGACTTTATTACACTCAAAGGTTAAAGAAGTCCATTATAAGAAATAGAAAGAAGTTTTATGATGCGCATTTTATTCTTGTGCTTCAGCTTACACAAATCTGGATTCTTTATGGGGTGACATCCTCTTGACCACAATATTCTGCTGAAGCACTCTCTCATCAATCTCTCCAAAGTTAGCACCTGGACTATCCTCATAAGCATTATTCATGCTTAGAGAAATCACTGCGGACACGCTACTCTTTCTGTAAATTTTGATCGGATTGAGTTTTTGCTGAAATAGCCTCATCAAGTGTTTGCTAGTCGGGGTAAGATCCTCAGTCGCTTCATTGTTTGAAATGATGCTCTTCATTGGAATGTGAGGCACGCTTTTCTGTCGTTGGTGCATGCCTTTGAGAAATATCTTTGGCTTTGATGATGGAAGTTCACCTACCGCCACGCCATTCGCAGAACTCATGTCCATAATACACGGACTCTCGACCGGCCTCATCAATGTCTCGGCAGTTTTCATATAACTAACGTACTTATTATGCACCGGTCTGACGTCACTACTCCCTGCTATCTCCAGTAAATATGGCGTCAGTAGAGAGAGCTCATTGTCTTGTAAATCGCCTGTGAATGGCTTGATTGGCAGGCAATTCGCCATATTTTGAGACAATTGCTTTTCTGAGTCCTATACCAAAAAAATTAGAATTTGAAAGCGCATTTCATTATTTACGTCAATAAACACTAAACGCTTCAATGGCAGATTCAGCAATTGCAGATCCTTCGAGTATCCCTTGCCTGCTGAGTAATAGCAGTAGCCTCGGCTGAAAATCTTCTCGAAATAGTCATATAACCCAAATTTGACTAGGATTGTTTCTGCGTAAGTTTTCTCGCTGGCGGTGTAGACATAAAGAGTGTAATATTTCTTCATCGTATCCAAAAATTCTCGGAGGCCTGGTCGGAGAAGGATGTATACCAGGGCGTTCTTGTTAAAAATTTGAACTGGAATTTGAACACAAGATTTATGGAAATTGTGCGCTTTTGCGTGGATTAAAGTTTCGTCGAGGTCAAGAACCAAAGCGTTTTGCTATGACATGATGAGTTGTTGAAGAAAGCGTCGAATTACCTTATGGGTAGTCGTGAGGGAAGTAGAGCTCCATTTAGTGGAGTATAGTTCCACGCAGTGCTTAGGAGTATTTTCCATGCGAGTTGGTACTTGATAGATTTGTAAAAGTAATTTTTTGGAATTTTTTATATAATAGAAAGGAGATAGTTCATAAGAAATGAGCAATAAAAATCAAGGAACTAATATTTCGAATAGCTTTTTCAGAATTCAGAAGTCTTTGAAGCAGTTCGAATTATCAAGAAATTATATCACGATTGGAGGAGAATTATAGTTAAATTTTTATTTCAATAGAAAAAGCGCGAATACGGCGTTTGAAATAAATGTTTCAGCGAAGTTGAGTGAATTAAAAAGTTTGCAGTTTGATCAAATTTGGATCAGGATGATTGCCCTAATTAAAATTTTGAATTTCAGTAAGTAATTTCAAGCGGATTGTAATATCCCATAATAAATGAAAGTATTCGAGTGGTTTTCGATTTGACTAGTCAAGCATTTAAATGCACAGAACAAGTCGAAATTCCTTGAAGGAACCCAGCTTCAAGCTTGAAGCAGTATTTTAAAGGCCAATGAAAAGAAAATATAAACTTTAAAATTGGGTCTATGGAAACATAAACGCTAATTAAAAATTCCAAAATGAGAATTTTAAAAGATAACTCTACCCGTCCTATTCATTAAAGAGAATAACAAAAGATTAGGGCATGCGGATAGATGGGCTGCGACTTGAGAGGAATTTGCGGCAGCGCTTTGTTACTAATGGGTAGAATATGAGAAAATTTTAGCAGAATTATCGAGATTGCTAATAATACATGAAAAGCAAGGATTTCGTATAGTTCAAAGAGTATTTTCAAGGATGCAGATATATTAAATTGTTGCTTTGGGAAATGGGAAATGGTACCTCCGTTGGAGGCTGAGCTGAGATTTTAATTAAACAGCTCTTAAAGATGATCATTAAACTTTATTGGCTTATAGGTAATATGGAACAATTCGGCGCTAATTAAAAAATACACTGATGAATTTTGGTTATGAACTCTTTATTTAATTTGTTTTCAAATTGCAGAATTGTTGAATTTGGAAATCCAAATTGTGAGAAAAATACCGTGGAGAGCCTGTTGAGGACTAAATATGATATCGAGCACCTCTTCTTAACACTATATTGAGGCCATTCAGCTTAGCCAACTAAAACCAATTTCAATTTTGAGGTTAGGCAATTCATTCCAAAAAATTTAGATATTTGTTGATTTCAGTACTATCGTGGCAAGCCACTGATGGTTGATAAGAGCCATATAAGCAAATTCTAGTGATTGAATCATAATGAAAGAAAGAGAGCCCCAGTTTGAAATCGAAATAGAGCTTAACTGCTTATCATATATGTATTATCAACGTAATACTTCAATCAATTGAATTGATACTCTCTAGTGACATTCAAGCTTGACAAGATGGTAAAATAGGTAGATTCGGGTAACTGCTTTCGTTGACAACCTTTTCAAAATCTGAGATAAGTCATTCACCTTTGATTCTCCATATGAACGACTGATCCCCTTTCCATTTTCAATAAAAAAGAGGCTCAAAAGGCTTTTACAGCGATTGAATAACGAATCAAACGCACTATTCGTAGTCAATAACCAAAATTAAAGAGATGGGTGATTTCTTGTTTTAAGTTCATGTAAAAAAATTCGAATTGTTCAGCCTTATTTAACTTAAATATGAAGAAATGACATTCTACTTTTCTTTCAATTATTACTTCTTCTTGTTCATTTTGATATGCTTGATGTGAATTCAAATTATCTGCTGTTGCAATAACACATATTTTGCCATGCCACTACGCCTTACTTTATAACTTTGCGCTCCAAACATCGAAGAGCTAAATTTTTAAATATCGAACTCAAAATGGGTAATTTGAATATTCGAAAGGAGTTTAATAATCATAAGAGGAAATAATCACCTTATGATTTGCCTCAATGGAAATCAAAACTAAAATAGAATTGAAATTCTGGGGCTGTTAGCATCTCCCAAATGCCTGTAGGAACTAATAACACAGGGAATGCCAATCATTGTCAACACTTATGAATAACGACGAAATAGGAAATGTCTACGGCCAAAATGGGACAAAGGTCTGATCTTGAGCTATAGGTTGATAGATAACCCCCATTTATTAGGTTTCTATTCGTTTTTCGATCAGTATTTGTTGAATCGCGACTCGAAGTGCTTCCAAGCGCTGGCAAATGATCACACTGGAAATTTACAAAAATTATTTATATTGACTCGCAAATTTAAATCAAGATGCAGAAACTGTTTACAAGGAACCTACAGTTCCTGGGAAAGGCTAGCCATTTCACTAAAATGCAGCTGAAGTCCCTCAAAAACCCATCTTACTTCCTCAACGCCTTAGACCTCGGCCCAAAAGACAACTTCTCACTCTACCACCCAACGCATTATTATTTTTCAACTAATTCCGATAACCCTAACAAAAACGACAGCACATCGAACTCTGGCATCCCGCCGAAGTATCGCCCTCAAACAATCCCGCTGCGAGAGTTCAAAAACCTCATGGTCGACGAAACAACTCACGAAATACGTCGATATGTCCTATTTACCTCTGCGAACCCGATTTTCCCGAACAACAAAATCAGAGCGACTATCAACACTGGGAACCTCAATCTCAACCAATTTGAGAGTGAAATCCTCTATGTTCTCACTCACGAAGGCAATCCTGAGGAGATTTATACAGTTGGCGTGGTCTTGAACAGTGATATCAACCAGCAATTAGAACGAAACAAAGGCGGAGACAAGGCGGCGTTTGACTCGATCACTAGCCCGAAAAAAGTGGTTATTACTCCCAAGAAACAGCATTTTAGAGTTAAAATCACTGAAATCGAAATGACGAAAGAGGGTAATTTCGTTAAGGGGTACGTGATTAAAGACGATGAGCTCACCGAGGAAGAAAAATTGATCAATTTGAAAAACGAGGTCGCTGAAATGCGTCACGTTTGCAACTCGATCAAGAATATCATGCAAGAAAACGTATTCAACATCAATTTCGATATTTATGAGCGAAACGATCTCGATGTGGAAAAATTAGACGAACTTCTCTTCCTTTTATTGAACCAAATCTGGAATATGAACAATCTCACCAAAGAAAACCTCCCAGAGTTCGCCCAATCGTTCTTAGAGCAGACCAATGTGATCGTAAGGTTATTCATGGTGAAAAAGAAGCTAAATGAGATGTTTCGAGTCGCGATTATGGTCGCAAAATCATTGAAATACGCCGAGGACTCTATCAGAAAAAGAAATGAGCAAGCAAAGGCTCAGCTATCTATTCAATACCTCGAGAGCACCTATCTCAGCAGCCAGCAGCAAGCAAAGCAGGCCCAGCAAGGGTTTGATACAAGTGCCCAGAATCCGACAGCTGCTAAGTTAAAGGCCTACAGAGAGAAACTAGCCCTTATTAAAGATGAGAGTTCAAGGGAAAAAGTTAAGAAGGAAATCGAACGCGTTTCGCAGATGGATAAACATTCCACTGAATACTCCAAGATCCTGACGTATCTCGAAGAGGTGTTCAATGTGCCTTGGGAGAAATACAGCGAGGAGGTCTGGGACGTTGATTATACAAAGAAAGTACTGGAAGAAGGTCTGTACGGACTAGAGAAAGTAAAGGAAAGGATAGTCGAATTAGTGGCTACGAACAAGCTCAGAGACCTTAATGAGAAAAATCCAAAGAAAGGCATTGTGATTTGCTTGTACGGACCTCCAGGAACAGGCAAAACATCTATTGCGAAACACTTGGCAAAGTCTTTGAACAGAGAAATGCGAATGATATCGTTCGCGGGAGTCACAGACATGCATTTTATCAAGGGTCATAGAAGAACGTACGTGGATTCTCAGCCGGGAGTCTTTGTGAGGGAGTTGATTAAGGCAAAGACGATGAATCCTGTGTTCGTGCTGGATGAAATTGACAAGATGGGAAGACACGGGTAAATACTCTAGATATTTTTTGTGGTTTGTTTAATGCGTTTGTTTGGTTTAGACAAGGAGCAGATCCTTACTATGCGCTATTGGAGATTTTGAACCACGAAGAGAACCATAACTTTGTGGATCATTATTTAGATATCAAAGTCGATTTTTCAAGAGTTATTTTCGTGCTTACGGCAAACCAAACGCTCAACATGCTCGAGCCATTGCGCAATCGACTTGAAATCATCGAAGTCCCGGCTTACATAGACAAGGAGAAAGTAAAATGATCTCAACTCTGACTAATACTTATGAAATCACCTATAGCTCACGATATCTAAAGACTATTTGCTTCCAAAGGTATTGGAAGCTCATGGGTTGCTTCCTGAGAGCATCAAATTTGATGATGAGACCATTCTGAAAATTATTAAAGGTGAATTTCGATTGAGTCATCAGTCAAAATAATAAAAATTCATTAATTAGGTTGGTGCTACTATGAAAGCGGTGTCAGAGAACTCAAACGCTGCTATGAGAAAATCGCTCGTAAGTTCGCGCATGACCTCGTCGACGAACTCATCAAGAAACAAGTCAAGTCAGCTATTTCTGCTGGGGAAAGCACTCAGATTAATAATTCTGACTCCTGGCTCGACAGCAAAATTAACGATTGGGAAGGAGAAAACTCTGCGCAAAAAGACAAAGTGATTAATCTCGAACTAAAGGTAGAGACTCCTGAGGAAGCCACAAAAGATCAGAAAGCCGAAGAGGTCGTCGAGGACAGTAAATTACAGACAGTTCAGCCAGTTCCGAGCCAGCCTGATAAAGAAGACATCACCAATATCTTGGAAGCTCGTTCGGCTGCTCGTCTGAAATTTGCTCATGACGACAAAGACATTCAAGAGAAATTACAAGAGTATCTTGGACTACCTATCTTTGATGAGGTATACGAACGAATCAGCAGAAAATCTTACATAGGTACTTCCAATTTCCTCCAATTGCTGTACTAATGCTGTCGAATAGGTGTTTGTAATGTGCTTACAGTCTCGGGATTTTCGGGTCATGTATTGTCAGTGGAAGTCATCCATGACATCACGAACCCTGAAAAAAAGAATAATTACACTCTGACCGGCAACCTAAAGCAGGTTCTCCAGGAGAGTCTTGCGGTTGCTAAGATAAACGCATTAAATTGCCTTCCTAAAGACAAATTCGAAGAAGCCGTGACAAATAATTATCATATTCACTTTTTACAAGGCTCCTCTCCAAAGGATGGACCTTCCGCGGGAATCAGTGTCTGCACCGCGCTATTGTCCAGAATGCTTGGGAAACCAGTCTCGAGTCAAATAGCTATGACAGGAGAGCTTTCACTCAATGGAGATATCTATAAGATAGGTACTAAAAGCTCTTATTGCCATGGAAATGAGTTAACCTCTTCAAATTATCATTAGGCGGTATTCAAAGCAAATTAACTGCAGCAAAGGCACTTGATATTAAAACAATATTGATCCCTCACGGCAATAAAGCCGAGTTTTTAGAGCTTCCGGACGCGTTGAAAGAGGGATTAACCGTCTATTTCGTCAAGAAATACAAGGAAGTTTACGATATCGTTTTTAGTGAGGATGCAGAGGCGATCGAGAAAATAGATCACTTTGATGGAACTAAAATGGTTTCAAAGAACGTTGAGCAAATTTCTCCGGCGGTTGAGAAAGGAGAGAAGCAGGTAACGATGAGCTAAGGTCGAAAAATTTCAAAAAGTTGGTTTATTTTGGTTGCTAACTTCTGTGTATAGACTACTTCAAAAAAGTGAAAATGTTTTGCATAATCTGAATAGAATGTATTTCGTTTAGGAATATTTAGCAATCTTCATTTAGCCTAAATTTCTTTACAGTTTTAAAACGCTGATGAATAGCTTCTTTGTTATGAGAGAAGAAATGATGAATTCTGATAACTAAATGGAGAACTGGATTATCTTTGCACAATAAACTCATATAAGCAGGGATTTTCTATAGAGCTTTGCACACCATAGAATTTGCTCAATCAAGGTCACTTATTAGAAAAAGTCTTTGAGCAATATTTCAGTAGTTAGTTAAAAACAAAAAATAGCCATTAGGACCTTTTCAAAGATGATCCAAGTCCAAATGTTTTCCTACAATAAACGGCTCTTCATACTCATTTGCATTGGACAAAAACACATTGTAGAATTGGAAAAATTGAATATAGACTGGATACTCTTTTGCATATGTCAGAATCAAGCGATAGTTAAAAATCGTTTAAATATTTGCGACTTTTTTCAAAGAGGACACTTTAGTGTTTTTACATGTCATATGTGATTTGGTTTACACCTTCACAGTAATTAATCATTGCTACTCAAATTGTTCTCCAAATGTATGCAGGCAACGATTTATAATGAATAATAGTATATATAGTAACATCAAGCAGTCTCCATGCCTTTTAAATTGAAATAATGAAGTAGTTTCTTATGCAAGTTTTATTCTAATATTATTTACGCTCACCACATTAAATATTTCTTTGAAAATCAAATACTATCTCTTTCGGATGATGTAAGCTTATAATCATTGTTGCTAATAATTGATAATTGACCAATCTTTGTACCAACATACATTAATCGAGGTCAGCGAATGTTGAATATTTACCTAGATAGCCATTACCTGCGTAGCAATAAATATAATTATATACTCATTACAATACTCTTTTGTTGAAAGAATTTTTTCTATTATCAAAGTTTGAAAAAGTTAATTATTTATTAATTCTCTTGATTAACTCTAATTCAACTTAACTTTTCACTTTATATTCCTCTTATTTCTCTCTCCTTAAGATGAGTTTGTCTATAAAATTCTCCATTAGCAGTACAATTCATTTCTTTTTCAGATCAAATGCTAAACAACAAAGTCTGTCCCTCTAACTTGATAGTTTTTCTTGGCCAACAACGAAATATCAAGTTTTTCAAAGGAATGAGACTTCCAAGAAGGATTTTGGGGGGGAGGGGGAGAAGAAAAGTCAACTATGGGGCCACTTTAGCAACGAACAAAGAATATTGCACTTGTTGCCAGAATGCAATTGTTCATAATGAATTACTTCCTATTGTGTTTGAGTCAAAAAGATGAATATGAACTTTGATCTAATCACTCTTCTCATATGAAGGCTGCTATATCTCAGTCAATGTGCAATCATTCAACCAATGTCAGTGAAATTAGACGAAACTAAGAGATTCAGAGACAGAGAGTGTTTACGATTAAAGATGAAATGAAAAAAAAAAAATCAATTATGAAAATTTAGGTAGCGGTGATCCAACTACTGCTCGCTTGGCTGAATGCAGAGATCTTTCATCGCAGCACGAATAGTCTCCAGCAGGGCAGCATCCTCCATTTGGACAGCAAACTGCGTTGCTATAGTAGCAACAGTACCACGATCCATTGTCTAAACAGCAAGTATCACTGTCAGGACAGTACAAACCCGATCCACCGCACTCTATGTAACCTCCATTAACACACATAAACCACATCATCAAGATAGCAAGACCCAAAAAGAAGGATTTCTTCATATTTTACTGCCAACCTTGCGATTATTCAATTTTATTCCAAACAATCTTTGGATTGTATCTAAAAAATCTTGAGTCCTTGCGGTTCACGCTTGTGGATGTATGGCAATCGCATTGTCCATAAATTACGATAAGATAAAACGATGGCTGGTGTAGCTGATATTCGAAGCAATTTGATTCAATTTGGGTAGTCGCATGAGCAGCCAAGCAGCGAGGATGTGTAGCAAAATAAAATAACAATTTCTCTTGGATTAGTTAAACGAGGAACCAAACACTTTGTAATAAAAAATGCTTTGAAGGAAATATATAATATGCTTGAACGTTTTCATTTCGACAGCAACAATCTTAGTTTGATGCAATCTCATTGCAAATTAATATGAAATCCAAAAAATTCGATTTTCGCTCAAAAAGAAAACCGTGCTTCTCTGTCCCCGTAATTTGAAATCGCATTTCCATACAACTGAATTCATATAAATCACTAAAAATGAAATATAAATCATTAAAAACTTCATGAAATGAGGGGATCGTACAAATGTTTCTACTCATAGCCTTTGAATTGTAATATCTTTAATTAAATTAGCAAGATAGTGCCTTAGTATGCCAAAAAAATGAATTACTGATAGTAGGAGTAATTATAGCAAGTTAACTTAGAATCCTCCCCGCATCTAATTGCCATCGTCATAATAGTTTTGATAGTTTGCATAAGGATCATTCTGGTAAGGCAAAGACTCTTGTGGAAAAGAATTCTTTACAGAGCTGCCTTGTGTAGAGCAACTCCTCAAATTTAAATTGTACATAGTTTCGTCATAGTAGTCATACGATTTCTCATTTATAAACTATTTTCAGAAGTATTTATTTTGATAAAATTGAGTTAATTGCTACGTACTTGAAGTTGAAATCATTGGTATCCTGGAGAATATGCTGTAGGTTCATGTATTGAGATTGAAAACTGGAATTCTGATCTTGGAAAGAGTATCCTTCTTGTCCAAATGGAGGCATTAATTGGTTTGCTGGCTGCTGTTGTTGTTGCATTTGAAAAGTATTGACACTCTATTAAAATGAGATGATGGGAATTTCCAGCAAATTACATTTCCCATGTAATTATCATTCATTTGAGGAGGAACAGGCAAGTTTTGGATGGGGCGGTGCTGAAAGTACAGGGGATTCTCACTATCTGAAGGTCTCATGACGTAATTTTGAACATTGCTGCCGAAAAGAGCAGATCTTTCTTGGAAATTCACAGAGGACTGATAGAAAGGGTTCTGCGGAGAGAACGAATTGGATGAACTCCTGCATGCATGATGTTATGACTCAAGATCAATGAAGTTAGATGAATACGTTTCCTGTATTTGCTCACGTAATCGTTGATTATCAGCTTGAAGCCAGCGAATCGTCTCATAGGCGTGATCTAGCTCGGTTTTCAGTTTCTTTGTGGGCTCGCTCAGAGCTTCGTTCTTGATCGATACTCAGAAAATTATTTTAATCAGGAAATTTACTTCGAATTCGAGCTGAGGTAGTCTTTCACCAGAAGCACATGATTGGACTTTTTCTTCTCGCTTGTGGACTTTTTTCCGCGAGACTTTACTCAAGAAATCTCTACTCAAATTATTACGATTCGAAGATGGTTGGTTAAACTACTTTGAGTCTTTTGTAAAAAGAGGGTTTGAGTAGCAGCAATACCCGCTTAGGTCCTTCTTTTTATTGAAATGGTACATATTTAACTAACATATGTCATGTTCAGTGAAGTGTTAAGAGACAAGTATACCTGTCTTACGAAAGACGAAAATTTGCTTTGGTTATACACTTGAGGTAGGACTAACTTCTCGAACTTGTCTTGGTCCTTGATTAGAATGCCCTTGCCGGTGTCATTCCAGCTAACATAACCTGAGAATTCCTTATTCTGAGCAAAAGCGTTGTTGAGTCAGACAACAGAAGAATGAAAATTACCTCAAGAATCTGTTTAAGTTTCACGAGGAAACCGCTCTGGGAAATCTTGTTTTGTTGGGAGTTTTGGAGTTTGCCTCGAAGGGCTGGGAGTTGGCTATTTTCCATTTAAAAAAAAAATCAATAATTATACGCTATTTTTCTTTCGCTTATGAAATCAGTCATTCCGTGTTCTAAAATGATTCTGAAAATAAGAAACTTAATATTTCTATAAAAAAATAAATCTCGATAAAAACATATGGACGTAGTGATATTATTAGGTGTAAGATTTTGATTTTCAGTGTGTGAAAGTCTGGAGTGCACCTAACGCACTGACCCGAATCTGAGAAATAAAACCAATGCCTTTATTTATTATGAATTTAATGCCGTAAAATCTCTAAAACTTGGCAAAAACTGGAGGAAGAGTTTGAATGTATTTGAGTATTCTTCAATGTATCCGCCAATGAGTAGGACCCTAAATATCAAAGTTAATGGCTGGTGATGCTTTAGGCTCAGAAAAAAAGCTCTGAAGCCAAAGAAAGAGCCTTGAAACTAATGAGAAAATGAAAAATAAGCATCTTGTATGGTGATTTAAACTCCAATCTTTCAAGAACTTTCTAAGAAAATTGCTAAGCAATGCTTGAATAGCTAGTTGGAGTAAAATATTCAAATGATGAAAAGCCACATTGGCTGACTACCTTCCTCAAGCTTTCAAACCAGCCGAACAAATTCCTTCTTATGCTTCGCTTGATTAAACGGATACATGTTCTCCATGAAAGAAACTTCTCTGGAGTTTGAAGAGCTAAAGAGATCAGGTTTCAACGAGATCAGAAAAAGTATTAGTTCGATTAATCTGGAATAAAGAAAATTATCGAAGTTTTTTTCAATAATTCTATTTCTGAAGTTTTAACTATTTTCGAGCGCTGCCTATGCTGCGGGTAAATAAAAAAAACTATATTATGGACCTGATTAAAGGAGAAAGAATCTATAGAGGGCCTTTTTCGCCTCGCTGAATCATTTGAGTACTCCTTAAACTTCATGGATTTCCTGTGTTGAGTCGGGAAGAACGCCAAATTTGCCTCGCATAAAATTTAGATCTAAATAAGGCATGTAATTTTTAAATTTTTCAAAAATTAAATTTTTGGTTATTAATTCATAGACTCAAGTCGGAGTTAAGTATTTTTCCGTCAGAGAGGCGCAATGCAATACGCTACCATAGAGACAGAGGAGACTTGTTTGAGTAAATATCGATGTCGTTTTTCCCGATTTTGATGACGAGAAAAACCTCCTGAGGCTCTCACAGTCAACTATATTTGGTGTTTAAGGATTTAATCTGAACCAGTGAAATATAGCTGGCATTAAATGAATCTTTATAAATGCGAAGCCTGCGTAAACAGACAACGAACGGAAGAAAGCTAGGGCTGTCTTGCGCCTCAACAGATGATGCTTTTAACAAGGAGATAACTCAAAAACTCTCGTTGAGATGATATTATGTAGATAATCTCTATCAGAGCCTTCCTCTTAATAAAGTTTCTCAATATCCGTCCAACTCATTATGAAATATCGAGCAGCTCAAGTTTAACTTAGGAGAAGCAAAATGATAAAAAGTCCCCTTAATTAGGCCAACTGAGGGAGAAAGCAAGTTCTATCGCGGTGTGCTTTTCTAAAAACCTGAGAAAATTGAGAATTGAACTTCTTTTATTTATTAAATTTCGATAAATAACTTGCTTTTGCTTTTTCAAAGAATTTCTAGTCACATTTTTCTGTTCTGTATTTTGGAATTTTGAGAGAGAAGAATCAAATAAATTAGAGCCGCATCAGTTGTCATTTCCATTCATTGTAGACTTTCTCTTGGATTAAGGTAACAAAACTCAATGCGGCTCTTGGAAAGTGACGATGATAGTTTTTCTTGGTGATTTTTCCCTTTTTTTTTTTGGTATGAAGAGATTTCATTCTTAGATAACAGCTCGTTGCTAGGCCAGGCCACTGTCTTGGTTGGACACCAGGAATTAGCTCTGTTCCATGTTTTTTGTAATGCATCTACTTACAGTAAGAGTCAAGTTAGTTTAAGATAATATTGAAAAGGTGGGGTGCGACCATGCTTCGAAATTGATAAGGAAATATCTCGCTCTATATAGCAACGGTCAACGGTTATATCAGGTGCTTACAAGTCCTATGATTACTTTAAATAGTTATATAACAAACTCTCTGAGATACGCTATATCAAAAAGGCTTCAGGGCTAGCCTCAGCTTTACTGGCTGAAGAAGAGTATGTCAAAGAAAATCTTTTTAATGATTACATCTAATCTCTCTTCTGACATCGTAAAATCAATGTTCTTGAGAAGAACTGCGAGTGAATCTATCTTGCTAATTTTGTATTATACATTCGTTATAACTTTTCTTTTCAAAATTTACCGTTTGAACAATGAATAATGGATATCCTTTGGCAAGAAAGACTGAATAAATTTCAACAGCGAATATTGAAATTCGACTTGTTATCGTTCCTCAAATCGAAGATACTTAATTATCGTTGGATAATTAGGAGTGAAATCGAAATTTTATTCAATCACTTTAGCAACTTTATAGCATATCTCCTTGGCTCAGTTCAAGATGCTTACCCAATTTAAAACTCACAGTAAAATAAGACTATCGAGATAAAACCCTCACTTAATTAAACCCTCCCCCTTCTATATAATTCTCAATATGAAATGAACAGTTTATTCGTTTAGATATGCCTCTGACTGTTACAACAGCTTAGTACTTTTGGTAGCGTCTTACCTCGTTAATTAGCATGATAGGTAATGGTTTGATCCTGAAAGAATCAAAAGGATACTATTTCCGAATTTCTCAAGATCTCTTATCTTTTCATTAAGACAGAACGTCGAAAAATATGCGCAGAGCGGAATAATGAGTGTTATCAACTGATGTCAGGCAGACAATTCTACTGAGACCTTCAAAGCAATGCTGAATGCATCATGGCATTCAAATATCAAGAATTCTGGCGCATTCTTCTTTGAAATGAACCATTGGTGCTTTCCCTGAAAGAGACAAGATTTAATGAAAGAAATCATAGCATAATTCCGAATCCTTAACTGAATGAACGAATATTGGAAAAAGTCCAAGCCAAATCTGCAAGCCAGCGTATGATGCCATAAGTATCGAATTTGCATCCTCTGCCACATATTTCATTTATCATCAATACATTAAATGAAATAATTACGCACTATGGGTTGATGAGACGGTCTATGGAAATCTTTATTATTACTGGTATCTCAAATTTAATTAAATATTTCTGAGATTCTGACTAATCTGTAAAACCAGTGCGGAATCGAACTGACATTTGAAGCCAAGACGAGGAGCCAAACTATGTTTATTTTGACTTACATTGATGTTCTGAATCGTGAGGGTTGTTGCTGACAAGTAAAACTTCTTTTATCTCTCCTATTACACGATTTTTATGAGTCTCTCCTGATCGGTGAAGAAAAGTAGCCGTTCCTGCTTTACCAATTCAAGCCAATAATCGAGAATCTCGATGATAATTGAGCTTTTATATCTCTCTCTCTTTCTCTTATAATTTAATAGCATTGCTGAAAAACTGAGATCCGTGGTATTATTAGTTAAACCTAAGCCAGAAATCTATGATGAAACATTTTCTGCCCGCTGGTTATTATTTCTGATAAGCAAGAGCATTCGATCTTTGTGAATGAATTCAAAATGAGTCTAATTAAAGAGACAGCTAAAATATTACTTACGATACTTGGATCATCTCAGTACGAAAATATAATTAGAAAATAGGAAAAAGAGTTGCTATCAAAGTTTTTTCGTAGGTGGCAATAGAATTGAATTCATAACAAAGGCGCTCATTAGGTGCGACCTTCGGACAGAAAATAATAATACGGACAGAAAGACCCACAACTCATTTATTCTCTATTAATTATCTTCAGCATTCCATCAGTTATCTGGGATTGTTTTGTTGTTCGGTGTTTTCTTGGTTCACACTTTCTCTTCCTGACTTTTTCCGAATCGTACTTGAGGAGGTCTATAGAAGGAATAAATCTAATCGACCCTAAAATATCTTTACTCGTTGTCGTCAATGACTCCCTTTCCTAGTTCATCGATAGCTCTGTTTTTATCCATAGGATTTTGAATCAATTCTTGGTTTGCTCGCATGTATTCGGTCTCGAGTTTTGCGTATCTCATCTGGAAAAATGGATCAATCTTCCCGTATTTTGCAACTGCAGAGGCTATGATCTTTTCTGGGTGATCTTCGAAGTTGTTAAGACCTTCTTTCTCCAGAACTTCGGTTCTAACAATAGTAAATAA
>ENA-UOTX01000562-UOTX01000562.1-compost-metagenome-genome-assembly--contig:-NODE-562-length-37900-cov-15.205483_pt1 | contig 37900 bp, 32 predicted proteins | sample MGYA00238143_ERZ746982 | MGnify/ENA primary metagenome ERZ746982 (study PRJEB28758, sample SAMN06268862) | compost metagenome | isolation source: single cell | place: USA: California, Emeryville, Joint... | reverse complement strand
GCGTCAAGCACTTTCAAAATCAGCTCTTTCTGTTCAGATTGTTGTTTTTTCATTGTGGGTGAGTGCGATGGACTGAGTTTCGTCGGAGACTTTGATGATTTCCTTACTACATTCCCCGCAGACTTGGCTTCTTGTGAATCAGAAGGCATAGTGATTGCTCTTTCAAGTTGAATTGATGGCATAGTTAGGGAGTTGTTGCTCTCATCTCCCGCGTCCTTAGGAGGAGAGCTGGGATTAGTTTTTAGCAGAGGAGAGTTGGGCTTAGTTTGCGGCTGAGAAGGGAAATCAGTAAAAACAGGTTCGGTTTTCTTTTGAGGGCTTCTCGTACCCGTCCGCTTATGAGCTCGAGCTATTTCACGTTGTTCTACTTTTTTGACTGCAGATCTTCCTAAGATATACACAGAGCCCTTCAGTAGCATGTAGAAATGTCTTCCGACGCAACCTAATTGTGTGTGAGATATATATATTAATGAAAGAAGAAATTCACCTGCTTCGAAGACACATTTGCCTTTAGGCTGAGATTGCACTCTCATTTCTTGAATAATTGCGAGCTGGATGTCGTCATCGAGTGTGCTGAGCAACTCGTCTGTGTATTTGATATTTTTTAGTGCTGTTCTGACGAAACGAAGCTCGTGCTCTTTTCGAAAGGACATTGGTTTCTCAAGAATTTCTTTAACAGCCTGAAGAGGAGTGATGAGGGAAAAAAAGAGAGAGAATGAGAGGTAATACTTGTAGGTTGCTAGCGTCAGCCAGATCTACTGTCTCTTGAGTGTAGATTTCTGGTATTTGACTATCTCCCATCTTCCTTAATATTATCTGTGAAAAATAACAAGTAATAAAATTTAATTACCCATCCACTTTTCAAACATGATCCTGCGAAGAGGCCAATCAAGGGAAGAATGCAACATTTGTCTATTTAAATCGCTGAGTCTCGACTTAGATCGAAATTTCAATTAAAGATTCAAAGCAAACTTTTCATCATGGTTGGATTTTCTCATCACAAGGAAAGAGCGATTTTCGGTATGAGGGGCCTTGAGGGAGTTGCGTTTGTAGAGTTCGTGCTGCAAACAGAGAGGAAAATTTGAAGAAAATAATTTATTTTCTGATCTGACTTGAAATTTGCTGTGACATAGGATAAGACCTCGAATTGGAGCCTATTTTAGTTTCAAATTTATCTTTATATTAATCTCCAAATAGTCCTAATGAACTCGAAAGCTCCAAACGGTTTTGAAAGAATGAAGCAAAGATCGCTGTTCTAACCTCAGGATCGCTGTCTTAGTTCTAGATGAGCTTCTTTTGCTATTTCGTTTGGACATAATTTCATAAAAAAGCAGATTTCTGATATAACTTTGAGGATTTTTGAAAAAAATAGTGAACTGTTGATTCCATTTATAAGGATTGCATTAACCTAACTAGCTTTCTATGTTAAACCTCCTCGGATTTGAAAGTGTTCAATATAGAATCAAAATTAAGATGTTTATCAAATTTTTTTTTTCCTCTTCACAATATTCCAGAGAAAAGCCTCGCTTTGTTACTTATCGTTCATTTCTACTCAGTAGTTAGTCTCGAAATCAAAGGAGAGTAAGCGTGGGACCGAATTTTTCATTGAAAGCGTTTTTAGAATGCTTTTTTGGTGAATTGGTAGAGCTCCTAATAGGCAGCTTTTACAATGAGCTCTTCCCTTCCGGATGTTAATCTCACCTAGAGAAGAGGATTTTGAACTGAGAAATATACATTACAAGATCCTCATAACCGCATTTTAGGATTTCCACCAGGTAACAGACACTTAAACGCTCATTTCATTCCTCCAGTTTGGTACCCTTTCCTTCCTATCATCCACTCAGAGAGAGTCCTTTAAAATTATCCTTGGCTCAAATTAAATTTGCTTCTTTATTATTTTTTAAGAATCCCCTTTGCAAAACGTTCTTCCTTCAACTTTATTGTTACCTTCTACCTTTGTGCTTCGGTCTCCAGTAATTCTGACCAATTCATTATGAGCCCTCAGTTACATTTCTGACCAATTCAATCAAAAATGTTGTAGTTGCCAAAGTAACCGATCGGACATACCGACACTAATGGTTTACAAAATATATTTTAACTTGAAATCACAATACATAGTATTAATCATTGTTTCATTTTATTGAATTATAAAAAGGATTTCAGATTAATATCAAAAGAAGCCTAACGAAACTTTGACAAAACATGAACCCTAACCCAGAGACTAAAAAGCAACTCGCTGAACTCGGAGAGAGTTGCAAAAACAAAGGGCTCAGGCTCCGGGACGCATTCCTCAAACACGATAACTTTGGAACTGGGAAAGTCTCGGCCTATGAGTTCAGAAATGCACTTGAGAAAATCAATCCTCACATCAGCGGTCAGACTATTCAAAATTTCTCCAACCCATACAAGACCTCAGACGAGAGAATCAACTACAATGCATTTATTGATGATGTCGACCGCTATACTAAATCAAAAAACAGTCTAAATCAGATTTTGAAGGAAATCGTCGAAAGATTTGAAGCAGGAGAAACAAATTTATTTGAACTGTTTTTAAAGGCCGACCAAAAAGGAGAGGGCAGCATTACGGTCAGCCAGTTTGAAGAAACCTTGCAAGATTTCGGAATTTACTCATCTACAAGAGAAATCGAAGAGGCTATGGATTTCCTTGACTTGAACGGGGACAAGAAGATCGACTACAAGGAGCTAAGGATCGCTTTTGACCAATACTGCAGGGAGAAAGGCAAAAGCTTCGAAAATCTTCAGAAATCAAACATAGCGACTGATGGTAAGTTAATCTCTGATTGCTGATGCTGATTAATTACTCGAAAGACCCTGAGAACTACTGGGCGCGAGATATAATGATCAAAATAAACCGGTACCTTATCAGCCAAGACCTTTCTTTGGAAGGCTTCTTAATGAGCATGAACATGGCATCCGACGATACGATGAGCCAATTTGATTTTCTTGCTGCTATTTCGGCTGCAGTTTCAGGTGAGATACGTCTAATCCTTGCGGGATATAATGAAATTTGCAATTAGACATCGACAGAAAGCAAGAAGATCGCCTCGTGAACGAGTATGAAGACAAAAGGCTTGGAAAAATCTCGTTGACGAAATTTAAAAGGATGTTTGAGAAAGTCACCCAAATCTCCAACCGTAATGGCGGATATGAGGCAAATCGGGGAAGCTATGGAGGCGCAGGCCATCATGATAGCTACCATGATCATCGTCCCGCTCCTCTGGACGGAGGAAGACCCGAAAATAGACAAAGTACTATCCCTACTAGAGGAGGAATGAGCTTTGCCCCTGTTCCATTAAGCAATGAAGCCAGGAAAAGTGGTTTTTCTAAAAGTCCACGTGGTTCTGCTAACACTCCACGTGGTTTTGATAAGAGTCCACGTGCAACCCGAAGTACCTTTCCTCATCATGATTTTACCTAATAATACATTAGATGAAGCTCAGAACGCACTCCAAAAAGTTATAAACGCAATAAGCTTAAAGACGAGAAACATCCCAACGTTCTTCGAGAGCTATAGTAGCTTTAATAGGTAGTTTAAGTCGAATTTCTCGTCGTTATACCCGTTTGTAGATATAGAAAGACCATTAGAGAGCAAGATTTCAACGCGATTCTCAGAGATGTGAACTTGACTCTCGACCAAAGCGAGCTCCGAGCCATCGCCGCTGAGTTGGATAAGAACAATGATGGAGTTTATGAGTTAGAGGCTGTTCTTTCAATGCAGCCGACTTCAACAGGACCAGACCTCTCAAAACTTCAGAAATTGATTAACAGCTATGCTGAGTACTTACATAGAGGTAAATGATCATTCTCTTCGTATTTGTAGACCTAAATTTGCATTTCAGAGAATCTCGACTTGTTCTCCCTCTTCAAGAAGTATGATTATCGCTCTGATGGCGTTGTTACGGTTGATGAGTTCAATTCCGTTCTGAGAGAGGCTCGAATAACACTCAACCCAGGCGATCTTGATAAGATAAAAGAGAACTATGGAACCACAAGAGGAGAAATAAAATACGCAGGGTTCGCTGAGTGGATTATGAAGACTACCAAAGGACTTCACGAACGCGAGGAGCAGCATCAGAAGGAGCTGCTCAAAGATTTCTATACAAAATTGAGGGAAACTTATAACACGATAGATGATTTTTTTGCAAAATACGATGCGAATGGAGATAAAAATATAGATAAGAGTGAATTTATCAAGATAATCAAGGATTTTGATCCAAAAATGCAACCTACTGACATCGTCGATCTTTTCACTCTCTTGGATCCTCAGAAAACAGGCAAGCTGACCCCTCAAGGACTGAGCCAAGCGTTCCAACCGTACCTCGAAGTCGAAGTAAAAACGGTAACTTCTTTCCCTCCTAAGATTAGTTTTAATTAATGCGCTGTTCAATCTAATTTGAATTAGATCTTGCAAGATCTGTTTGACGCTCTGGCAAGAAGTTCAACCAATTACTATAAACATCTCAACACCTACCCTGTAAACGGGCCTTTCATCAAACGAATGGACCTTCAAGACGCGATAGACAGCTTAGGTAAGAGGAAAATGGCAAAAAAGTCCTTAATAGTTTTTCACTAGCCTCGAGGAATAAAATTTCAAAGAAAAATTTGGATTTCTTGCTCTCGCGTTTTCACATCAAGCCAAATCTTCGCGGAGAGATCGATCTCGATGAGCTTGGCTCCGTGCTTGAATATGAAGCTAAGCAGCACCGGTTACTTGAACAATACGAAATTCTAAGAATCTTCGAAAAGCCAACAAAACAGAAATCCCCTAGTGAAGTCCAGAGATTCGCTGATAGGTTAACTTCTAATGACAAACGAGCTCTCACGACAGGTCTTCGAGTAATGGAGCGTCGTGATGATCGATACCTTCTTCCGGGTGAATTCGAACGATTGCTTCTAAAGGTGGACGATAAACTCTCCGAAAGGCTAATCAACGACCTATTTAAGGAATTGGATCCTCATGGATTCGGCACAGTTGCGACAGCAGATTTTATCAAGGAATTCCATCTCGAAACTCCCGATAACTATGGTGGCAGAGAGGGACCCTCATATGATATGCCCAAGCTCACTTATAGAGAGGAACTCGCTCTCAAACAATTCAAGGAGAAGATAGGACTGAACACCAAGAAAGAAGTCCTCGACTTTTACCGCAGCATGGACGCCAACGATGATAAAGCCGTCTCTTTCCCAGAGTTCAAACGAGCCGCTGAGATCGTTGACCCAACAGTCGGTTCCCAAACCCTAATGACTGTTTTTGAACTCCTTGACCCGAACAACACAAATAAGTTCACCAGCAAAGCGTTCTTGGAAGCAATGAGCTGGAAGTTAGACACGCAAGGGGCCTCGAAGAGTCCGAGGAGTCCTAATAACCGCAATCGAGGATTTGACAGATTTGCGACGACACAAGATATTAACCTTTTGAGAAACTTCCGCGAGGATCTATCCGAAAGAGAGCGTCGTGAGCTGATCAGCTACTTTGAGAACATGGAGCGAGAGAACGACCGCTATCTTACAGCAAGGGAGTTCCGTGAAATCATTAAGTTTCTCCGTCCGCGGACCCCAGATAGCGATGTTACTGACATGTTTTCAGCGATTGATACTCAAAATAACAAGCGAATTGCCGTGGGAGATTTTCTCAACGCAATGCAGATTTCCAACGACGAGGTCAGGGCAAAGAAAAGAAGCTCAACCCCAGAGTTTGAGCGACGAATGGGTCGAAAAACACCGCTGCAAGAGTTCAGAGAGAATCTAACCTACCAGATGAAGAAAGATATTTACGAGGAGTTCCAAACGATGAGGAGAAAAGACGACAGATACCTCGAATACTTCGACTTCGCAGCTGTTATTCATAGGGTTGATCGTTATATCAAAGATGACAGGACGAGAGATCTGTTCAATGAGATTGATAACCGAAGGCTAGGGAGCATTTCGAACCAGCAGTTCATTGAGGCACTTGAGCTTCAGGAAATCGCGGACACCCGTTCGAATCCTCCCAAAATGCCGGCGATGGATCCTTATCCATCTTTTGATCGGAAACCCGCGCTGGAAGACACCCATCCGAATCCTATCAAGATCCCGGGGATGGATCCTTATCCTTCTTTTGGAAAGGGTGGTCGAAAAAACGCGCTGGAAGATTTTGAGGAAAAGCTAACTTCCCAGCAGCGAAGAGAGATGCTGGAGATGCTGAAATATTCTCGCAAGATCGACGAGAAGTTTATTGGATTTGATTATTTTAAATATCTGCTACAGAAAGTCGATCCATACATTGACGAGACCCATGTGAAAAGGATTTTCGAGTTGCTCGAGCCGAATTTCTCGAACGAGGTCCTGACGACGAGCTTCCTCAAGGCGTTTAACCTCGCTGAGGACGATAAACCCGCTATTGTTAAAAAAACAGAGTACGCCGCAGAGTTCCTCGAAGAGCTCACGTATGCGTTGCTGAGGAGTGGAAGAAGCTTCAAGGATGAGTTTTACTCCTACGATTATAAAATCCCTATCTCGAAATTCCGAAATAAACTGAACGAGTACCACATTAAACCCGCTGACACTGTCAATCAGCTCGTTGCTGACCTCACTGATGAAAAAGACTTCTACTCCTTGAAGTATGACCTCTTAGAGCAGCTGTTTACGCATTATAAGCAAGTCATTGACAATAAGAAGACTTTTAAGGCTAGGACCCCGAGGGGCGATGATAGGGACTTCGGACCTCAGAGAAATGGTTTCGGAGATCGAAGTCCTCGAGGAAAAGACCCTTACAGTCCTCGCGAGAGCTCGAGAGATAGCTATTGGCATGGGAAAGCTGATGCCAAAGTCACTACCCCTAGGAACCTCTCTCAGAATCGAACTGCAGGGGAAGTTATCAATCAGATAATGGAAGCAATGAGAACTAATGGATATTATTTCTCAATCTTCTCTGAATTAGATCCGAACCGCAAAGAATACATCTCGGACAGCGCCTTCAGAGATGTGCTGAAGAACAAACTGCGGCTGAAACTCGACACGAAAGAATTAGATCTATTGGAGAAGGAAATTTACGACAGAAACGGGGCAGTCTCACTGGTAAAGCTCAGAAACGCTTTAGACCCTGGTAGTTCGCGTCAATATGAACCAAGTGGCTGGGATAATGTTGCAGATCAGCGTAATCAGACCGTACCTCCCAGACTAAATCTTGGAGATTCAGAACGAAAGGTCGATGAACTCATCCGAAAGATCAAAGAAGTCGCTCGATATAATGGGATGACCATGGAGCAAGTTTTTAAGATTTTCGATGAAAACCATAACGATTTCATCGAATTTCATGAGTTAGACCAAGCTGTCAGGTACCTTGATGCCGAAGTCAACCGATATGATATAGTCGAACTCTTCAAGTACCTCGATAAGAATAAAGACGGCAAAATCAGTATGAAGGACTTCTTGCTAACGTTCCCTCAAGAGAAGTACGTCCCGGTGGCAGAAGCCGAGCGCATCCTCGAATCAATGAAGAGAAAATTGAGAATCACCGATGAAAAAGAACTGAAAAAAATGTATAGGTTGATGGACACAAACGGCAGCAGATCTGTTAACGTTGATGAATTTGCTACCTTCGCGAAGTTAATCGAACCAAATCTGAACAGAGACCAAATCCTCGCGGTCTTCCAACTCGCTGATACCGATGGCAACGGTCGACTATCATACGTTGAATTCTGCAACAATTTCGACCCAAACAACGTTAAAACCCCCAGAAAGCGCGATGATAGCACCCAAACGATCCTTCAACAAGCTCAATGGGCAAGCGCATACTTAGAAGAACTCCAATACCTGCTTTCGATCAATCGAACGGACTTTGCTGATTTCTTCTACTCATCCAGCAACAAAATGAGAGCAGTCGACTTCAGAAAGAAGCTCTTGTCATTGGATTTCGATATCACGAAAGAGTTTTTCGAAAAATTCCTTGATACTTTCGGTTCGTGGGAGTCAACGGAGGCTATTGATATTTCTGCCGTCAAGGTGGCTTTCGATTATTACAGCCAGAATCGAAGGGCTGACCCTTACTTCTTTAAGCAAAAGCATCTTAACAAAATAAAAGAGCAGATTGTAACAGCTTTACAAGCTAAATACGCCACTTTCGACGACATCTTTAGGCAATATGAAAGAGCTGGTGGATCTATTACCACCAACGAGTTGAATGGCATCTTCAAGAGACAGTTGAGTATCACACTGACGATAGATTTCAAGATTTTGGTCGAGCATCTCCAGTCGACGTCAAGATCCGGGTATGAGTCTGATAAGGTCAATATTGGTGCGTTGAGAGAATTCATCTCGGCTCCAGCTGACACACGGTTCAACAATGTCCCGAGACTTGCAGACCAGACGATGCCAGTTAGAACTTCGTACACTAATAATCTTCAACAAAGAAGACCAGATCAGTTTGTAGACTCAGTAGCGAATCGAATTGCAAACGATCCGAAAGCTACTAGCATCCTAAATTCCCTGAAGCAGCAGATCGAATGGAAAAAAATCGAGGTTGAGAAGCTCTTCGAGCCTTTCCACATCCTAGGCAGGTCGAAGATTGATTTTACGCAATTTAGCGAGGCATTGAGGAAGATTGACAACAATATCTACCGTGATGATGCGATCAAGCTCTTCCAAATGTTGGACCCCAAGGGAAGGAACAAAGTCAACAAATTTGACGTGATATATAGCCTGTCACGCATTCCTCCGCTTCGTATCGCTCAGTACCTTGCCTCACACCGCAATTTCTTCGCTGAAATCAACGAAAAATTGGCTGCTCTAAGCCCTGATTACAGATCTCCTTATAGAGTGTTCAGACCTCAACAAGACCTCGTTTCGGTTGAAGACTTTAGAAAAGCGCTCTGGGATCTCGGATTCAATAAGCCACAATACCAATACCAACCACACGAGGTACGTGCTGGACAGAATAAATGGAAATATCAAAAGGAAGCGAAGCACATAATTGGAGCTCTTCTGGAAGGCCGAACAGAAGGGCTAAACTTTAAGATTCTTGAGTTATGTCTCGATATGTACAAAGAAAAAGGAGATGTCTTTCAGCCGAAAGAGCTTCCTCCTCAGGAAATGGAGAACGTGAAGAAAGTGCTCTCCACTGTGCATAACTTTATGGATGAGGATAAGATCTCGTTCGAGAGGCTGTTCGGTGCCAAGGACAAAGATAACCGAGGATATATCTCCAGAGATGACCTCAAACACGCGCTCGTGAAGGAACTAAGAATCGATGAAACACCTGTGCTTTCGACGATGATAAACTACCTCAGTGATGATTACGGGAAGGTCTCTCTCAATCAGCTTATGAAAAACCTTCTAGGTGATAAAGACAGCGCTGGTCAACGCAGAACGCCTTTTGGAGTGCAGCCAAGTATCACTAGTTTGCAAGAGTTTATCAAGGCGATCCGAGAGAAATTCCACGGGAAAACTGAGGCCATTATCAAGTTCTACGACCACAACGATAACCAGAAGATCAGTCGAAGGGAGTTCATCGAAGGTACGATCCAAGCGCTGAGCCTGACCGATGAAACATGTGGACGTCTCTTCAAAGAATTGGATAAACATGACAAAGGGTTTATTATGGCCTGGGAATTCAAAGATATCCTGGATAGCGCGTCTTCCCATGACAAAGAATTCCTTCTTAAACTTGCGAATTTTGTAATGGCGAACGAACGTGAAGTGCTGAAAAGTTTGAGAGGAGTCGACGATGCCGGCCACAAAAAACTCAGCAACATTCAGCTCAAGATGGCTTTCGGCGTCAGCGGGTTCCCGCTTACCGATGAAGAGCTGGAAAAAGTGATTCAAGCCACGAATGTGGCGAAGGACTTGAACCACAACATTCATTACGACGATTTTATTGATCGAATTAAAAGGCTTATCACTGAAGCAGAGAAGCAAGGCGGAGCCACTGTTGACGATTTGCTCAGAAGAATCAAGGTCGCGGTTATCGCTAAAGGCATCGACCTCGTCCAGGTCCTTAAACAGCACGAGAGCCGAGACCCTCAGAAGAAGGAGCTCGTTACAGTCAATGATATACTGGAAGAACTATCAAAAATAGGCATCTATCTCAACCGGCACGAGCGTGAGTCGCTCTTCTCGCTGCTTCCGATGGCTGACTTTCACGTGAACTACATCGAGTTCGCTAAGTTGGTGATTAGTGGCAGAGGGACGCTCTTCAACGAGACCCAAATGAGAACGGAATTCAGCTGGGCGGAGTCAGTGTTACGTACAATTGGTTGGAAATTGAAAGATAGAAAGCTGAATCTTGCAGGGTTGTTTGGCACGAATCACGAGTTTTTGCCCATCGTTGACTTCAGACATGGAATGCAACAGATCGGCATCGATTATGGATCGCCTGAGCTCAGAAGACTTGTTGATCAGCTCACAGATCCGCATCATCCTGTGAACCTCTCGCTCTTTAAGCTACAATATCTGTTGGATAATGTGGATCTTTTGTTTGGTCCTCCCAAAAAGAAATTAACCCCTGAGGACGAGAAGCTCATCGATTTGATGATGAAGAACATCAGGCAGTTCATGGTAGAGGACAAGCTGACCTTCCAGAGCTTGTTTGGTAAGTACGATCCAAGAAATCAAGGCTTTATCAGCGGGGATGAACTCAAGAAGATTATTTACCATGACCTCGGCATCGATGAAACTCCAAAAACAAATAGATTTATTGAATTGATGCTTGACGAGAGGAAGTATGTTGATTTACATTTCGTCCTGGAAAGACTTGAAGCAAGTCCTCAGAACCGCCAGCCACAGCAGCAGCAAGGTTGGGGAACTCAAAGCAACAGGCCTGCCACATCACACCAGCCTTACTCTCCATCTGCAGGACAATATCATCAACAGCGTCCTTATACATCAACAGTGGATAACTTACCAATTGCAAAGAGTACAATTTGGGAAACACAACCTACCCCTAGGCAGGATAACCGCTACGATTCCCGCTCCGGAACGGCATCCATGTTCGTGGGCGATTCTCCACAAGGATTAATGAACCAGATTCGAACCGTACTCAAAAACCGAGGATGGTCAACTGAGCAAAAATACGGCTACTTTATCTATGGAACGGAGAGGATAACAATGGATGTCTTTGTAGAAAAAGTTGCACATCTCGGCATCCGAGCGGAGAGAGGCAAAGCGGAAGCGCTGTTCCGCTACCTTGATATTAACAATAGCAGGACTCTCTCGAAATACGAGCTACAATCCATATTCGAAGAGTCGGATGGTTATAGGACGATGCAAGACAGCCGTCAGGGCACTCGCCACGAAACCCGATGGGAGACTTGGAAAAAAGAAAGTGCTACCGGCCAGCACGATCTCAGAGGAAATCAGAGTCAATATGGCTCTCCTGGGCTCCAAGATTCTCGCTATGGCAGCGCCACAGAGCGATATGACAACCGCTACGATCATAGAACAACTGACAGTCGTTATGACCCAAGACCAAGCCCTCGTGACTACGGGAGGCAAGATGAGCGCTACGGACGGCAAGATGAGCGCTACGGAACGATTTCCACAACGAAGAACGAAGTGCTCATGGATGACTCACCGCAAGGACTAGTGAACCAACTGAAAGCCGCGTTCAGAAACCGCGGTTGGTCAAATGAGGATAAATACAGATTCTTTGACGAGTACGGCACTGGAGGAGTTCCTATGGATATTTTTGTGGAAAAAGTCGCACAATTGGGCATCCGAGCCTTAACCGACAGAAGAACGGCTGAGGACATGTTCACCTATCTCGATGTTAACAAGAGCAGGTTTATTTCTAAGCAAGAGTTCCAAGTAATCTTCGATGAGACCGGTTACGAAATGACCGAAGGCAATGTTAAACTCAGCAACGACATTCAACAAGAAATTTACAAATTATTCAAAGAAATCGATGTGAACAACGACGGGTCAATCGTTCGGGAAGAGCTCGCTCATGTTCTCGCCCATGTTGGGTCACACCCATCGACTGAAGAGATTGAGAAGATATTCAACGAGTTCGACGCCGACAGAGACGGTAAGATTACCTACGAAGAATTCAGAGCTCTCTTGGAGAAGAAACTCAAAAAAGATTTGTTACAAATGGAGCAACTGCTCTCAGACCTCCGCTTTGAGTTCAGAAAAGCTGATATCAATAACGACCGTCAAATTACTGCGGTGCAGCTCAATCAAGTGCTGCTGAATCTCGGAATCGAACTCAAACACGACGAGTTAGTGTCTCTTGTGAAGGTGATTGATACAGACAAAAATGGGAAGATTGACATTGACGAGTTTATTGATTTTATGATCTCAACAGACGGCTACGACCAGCTTGACCCGCTTGCGTCGTCCGCGGTCTTGAACATCAAAAGATATAAGAAATTGTCCCCGTTGGACTTATTTAATTGCTTCAAAGCCATGCCAAGCAACTATATACTGTCGTTCACTCGGGATCAAACCCGTCTCAGAGAAAACCTGCCTTCGGCGACAATCAAGCCTCAACTCGATGCCGGAGGCATCTTTTTCACGGACTTGTTCCCGAACACCGCAGTAAACACTACGACCTCCCCGACTAAACGATCGTCAGACCGCAACTACATCAATAGCTATGTCAGGCCATTCCCTAGTGACTACGCTTGTGACATCAGGCTGACTTTGGCAACAGGAATACCGATTCCCCATGACCTTAATGTGGATAGGAGAGGACAATTGGTCGGAAGAGAGGTCAGGGCCGTGCTTTATGACTTCTCCAGCTCGAAGTTTGTTGGAAATACGGTTAATATTCCGGCTGACTGGAGGCCAGAATATGAAGATCGATGGTACTTCAACCCCAATAAGATCGTCGATGAGAATAGGATCTTGTTTAGAATATGTGATTTCAACGAAAAGACACAAAACAACCTTGCGGTTGTGTTCGAGTTCGTGTTGTTCTTCAAAGCTAAGGATAATCAGATGGTGGAGATGTCCGCGGGTTGGACCAAAATCGAAGTGACGAAACTCAACACTCCAGCGACACATATTTTAACTCTGAACGGTGGAACGCCGAGAAAAATGATAAGTATTAACGAAAATGAAGTGTTGACGAGGAGAGAAGGATGGAGATGGGTGGTGAAGAAAATCACGAAGAAAATTATCTCGAAACTTACAATCGAAGTAACTCCTCATGAGAAATTATATCCAGAAGTCAGAGTAAGCTTAACTTAGTAGTATTATGATTAACATATCTCTCTCTTAAAAAAGAACCAACTGTCACTCATGCCGAAAGTGATGTTATTGAACAGAAACGCGCTCAATTTGCTGCGATACAGCCGTGAGCATCTCGGTAAGCGAATTTTTTATTTTGAATTCGAATCTAAGTAATGTTTCCTATTAGCGAAACTTGCGGCGGACAACACCAATCCAAATGCTATCCTGCAGAATATACACGCCAAGACTTTCAGAAACGCTATGGATTGCCCTGACGTCTGGCACAAATTCTATATTTTCTGGAATCTAAACGTCCAGTAAACCATTCTTTACCTCTCGTTATCTGACAACTTTTCCTTCCTGCAGACCTCGATTATTGAAAGCACCTAGTCCTGATAACGGAATAGAGTTCTACATGAAATGTCTTGACCATCTCTATTTGCTGTTCTCGTCGATGGACTTCAGTTTTTCGCAATCTGACCCGACTCAACAGACACTTCATGATTACTCTCTGAATGATAAGAGAGCTAAACTTCTGAACAGCACTTTTGAGAAAATTATCCAAGCACTCTCGATTAACGTTATGGCAAAGTAAAACATTGGTTTTATGGATAGTTTTCATAATAAAATTAAAACAGGAAAATGATCGGCTTAGAAAGAGGCTTTGACAACGCAAGCGTCTACAAACCTTTCCATATCCTTGAACTCATAGATGAGGATGAAGATTCTTATGTGATGGAGCAATTGCAGAGGCTCAAGACTCTGTAAGAAGGGAGTCAATCAAAATAAGAACTTTTTACATTAATATAAATATAAAAATATTTTTGGCTTCTCTTGTCGTTCATTCGTTCATTCGTTAGTTGGTTAGTTAACAAAAACAAGTGATTTTGAGAATTGAAAAGTAGAGATCTATAAGATATAACAAAAATATAACGTTAATTCTGTTTTGGTATTGAATAAAGTATAGTTCTGATGTAGAAAGCAGGGAATTCATGAAGAGCAGATTTTTGGATTGAAATAGAAATGTAAGACTCCAATGAGAAAATTTTGAAATCATAGTTATTTTGTGAAATAATTCAATCTTGATTATAATTTTATCAATAAATCATAAATGAAATAGGTAATGTGTAATTGGAAAGGTTCTTTAATTGAATAAGCTCTCGGTATGTTGTATGAAGTTAGTTAGCAATTTGAAAAATAGGTTAATATATGGGTAACCTGGTATCCTCATGGCATCTGGAAAGGTGTTTGTATTTTTATTAGATTGTTACCTATTTGTGTCATGAATAATAATTCAAAATGAATTCATGAATAAGGCTGTAATAGATGAAATTGGGTAAAGGTGACTTCAGAAATGATAGTAAAGAAGAAAAAGAGTTTTAGGGTTCGTTTAAGAAATTAAAATGTTTTTCACATTCATGAAAAATGATAAACTACTCTGATTTTAAGTTTTTTCTTGATTACTATAAGCAAGCCTACTTGAGCACATTATGATGTACTACTCACTTCAGAAGGACTGAAAAAAAGGAATGAGACAATATATTTACTCTGTGATACTATTTTTCTACAATTTTTTCTGTGAATAGAGATATCACAGTGTTCCATGGTTCAGAAATTACTATGATCGAGTCTATCACAAGCAAGCATCTAAAATGCGTAATTTTTCTAAATTTCGAGCAACAGACGGTATGATCCCATACAATATATACAAACCATATATAATATCTTTTCAACTACCCAAACTTTTTTGTTTGGATTCTCACTATCAATTTGAGTGGTCAAAATTCCATTTTTCGGGGGGCCTTAGATGAATATTAGTTGTCCAAAGAAGATGAGACCGGCCGCTACTCTAGTATAAAGTAACCTGAAAGTTTAACGACCTAATCAATCATTATCTCCTCTCTCCTGAAAAAAATTTCTTTTAGCTCCTATCATACATACATCAGCGATAGAATCTGAATCATTAACTCAATTTAATCCAAAGTGATTCTTATTTCAATAATAAAAGATATTTTGCAGCAACAATGGAGAAAAAGTTTCAAGAATTCATTACTGAAAAGGACCTTCAAGATCCGGAGAAACTAAAAACATTCCCAATAGAACTCACAAGGTAATTTCACTAAAATACATTCTGAAACCTCGCCCTCTGCGTTTAGACAACTCCGACTATTCATCTTCAGTGATGGCTCTATGACTCGCAATCTCACAATGGTGACCAACTCAAAGATCGCCACAGAAGTAAAAGCAAATGAGATCTCACAAAAATTCAGCTGAATAGGTTCTCAAAGAGACCGAAATCACCGACAAAGGTCAAATAGCTAAGGAAGCTATGATTCAACAGAAAGACCTTGACCAATTAAACACTCCACTCATCCAGCGAGAGGTGCTGCTGAAAGACGCTGACGGAAATATCTTGATCTACGCGCTCTCTCTGTAATAAGCTTTTCCATTGATTTGTCCCTTACAAAACCTCTATCAATACAGATTCCCTAAAGATCAGTATGAATTGGTGATGAAAAATAAGAAGGATGCGATTGGTAATAATATGACGGCCGCGAAGCTCGAATATTTCCGTGAGATCCTTGGTGCTGCTGTAGTTAAGGACAGCGCTGTGGCCTCGCAGATGAAATCGTCAGAAACGATCCTCCTCAGGAATTACTTTATGTATAAAGGAGGAAAGATTATGTGCTACATTGTTGAATATTTCTCAGATTATATTATAAATCTGGTCAATCCAAGTAAATAAAATGTGTTTCTGCCTTTTATGCATATGAATCGCAATGTCTTCACAGCAGATTTCATTGAATCTAATATTATTTACCTTGAAGAGAGGTTTGTACTCATTGATAGACAGCCACTAAACTTTGTTTACTTTGCTATGAGTTTTACTAATATCAAATGTGGAATTGTGGATTTATTACGATTTCTTTCAAAAATATTAGCTTTGTTTTCCTGTGGGTGAAGGGATAGCAGTTGAAACTTTTAAAAAATTTAAATTAGATCTCTGATGAGTAGCAAAATGTTAATGTTTATTGTCATGTTCTGGGAATAATAGGCGCCTCTAGCGTTCTTAATCTATGGCTGATGCCTCAGTCCTTCGAGTTTGGAAACGGCACTCTCATCATTTCGAAACTTTGTGATTTATTGTATAAAATGATGGCAGTTCAAGTTCCACCTAAGTACCGACAGTTTTTCACATTCTGGTCGGTGCTTACAAGGCTAATTACTCAAAACAGCCGATTGAAGGAGATGGGTCTTGCTGTTTCACCAGCGAGCTCGGAATATTGTGAGAAGAATCCGAGCAAGTGCTATGGGATGAAATGATTTGGAAAGAAATTAACACCGAATTAAATCTTATCAGGAATTCGAAAGCGTTTTTCTTATTTTTTGAAATGCATGGAATTATCTTAACAAAATTTCATCTCCAAGCGTATGCAGATTATCACAAAAACCCAGTGACATTAACGAATTTAAATCTCAAAATGAATGCTCATGGGCTGGGTACAATGTAGATTTCAGGAAAATCATCCATTTCAAAACTTTTTATGAATAGATGTTGTCAGAAATTTGCTCTTGATCCGATTATCACTTTAGTATTATTAATCAATTAATTTAGCAATGAAGAGAGCTTTTCTCTTAACTTTTGTAGTCCTTGGCCTATTAGGTGTCTGCATATGCAGCGCAACGGTCCCAGATCTTTGGCCCATGCCGCAATCCTTCAAGTTTGGCGCCAATACACTCGTCATTTCAAAGCCTTGCAATCTCTTATACAAGATAAAAACGGGCACCGAACTCACTTCACGATATTTCTATCAAGAGTCCACTAAGTTCTACGAAAGCTCACAAATTAGCGAGTTCTGCGAAAAGGAACTGGGCAGATCCTCTCAAGCCGTCTTTGACTGGTCAGGCTCTTTAAACTCAACTCACCCTAAAGACAGCACAGTAATTATCTCCATCGACAAACCAAACAACATTACCATGGTTCCGGGCTCCACCGATGAGTCTTACACTCTTACTGTCACCAAAAAAGCTATTAAAATAGCAGCCCGCACCTACGTTGGTGTCGTAAGAGCCTTAACCACTCTCTCTCAGCTGATCAAAGTCGAAGGAAGCCAAGTCAAAATCGAAAACGTGCCTCTCACGATCAAAGACCGTCCTCGATATCCTTACCGAGGGGTTATGGTCGATACCTCCCGTCATTTTATTGATGTGCCCACCTTGATGAAACTGATGGACGCGATGGCCCTCAACAAGCTGAATGCTTTCCATTGGCATATTAGCGACAGTGACAGTTTCCCAATGCATATGCCTTCACATCCCAACATGACAAAAGGAGCCTTTAGCAACGCAGAGGTCTATACATCTACAGATGTTCAGAAATTGGTCAAGCACGCGAAAGCGAGAGGCATCGCAATTATTCCAGAATTAGACGCCCCAAGCCATACAAGGTCATGGGCTGAAGCACCTGAATGGTCGAACTATCTCACTTGTGTTGCTCCAGGCGATCCGTACTTCGGAATACCACTGGGAATGCTTGATGTTACACAAGACACGACTTATGAACTCCTTCAAGGTCTCTATAATGACCTCCAGCGAGGGTATTTCAAAGATTTCAAATTCTTGCATATCGGCGCTGATGAGGTTGACCCTACCTGCACTTCACAAATACCGAGAATCGCTGAATTCATGAAATCTCATGGGTTCGAGGACTATGGAGACGTCCTTAACTACTTTGTTAATAGAACCAAAGGTCTTCTTGCAAGCACAACTACTAGAGTTATTTGGTCTAATCCAGACACCCTTTACCTGAAGCTCGCGGAAGATGATATCGTTCAATGGTGGGGGAACACTACAGGCTTGTCTTATGGATTTGAAACTTATCCAAATAATCGGTTCATTCTCTCAAACTTTGATCATTTCTATCTCGATTGCGGAATGGGCAGCTACTTTGGAAACGCTAGTTGGTGCGCATACAATACCTGGGGGAAAATCTACAGCTTCGAACCTGATCATCACATTCACAAAGAAGAGTGGAGAAAAAACGTTTTTGGTGGCGAAGTAGCGATGTGGGATGAGCTCGGAAACGATTATAACGTAGGAACCAAAATCTGGCCTCGAGGAATCGCATTTGCTGAGAGATTTTGGTCGCCGAAAAATAACTCAGGAAGCAATTACCTTTCGATGTTCACTAGAATGAATACCCAAATTAACAGGTTTAAGAAAAGAGGAATTTCGGTATCACCAGCAAGTTCTGGATATTGCGAGAAGAACCCACAAAATTGCTTCAAGGCAACTTCTGTTTCGCAAATTTAATAATAACTGAGCCAATGACTGAAAAATTTAATTCATATGAAAAATTCTATCTATTGATAGTCTGAAAATTGATGCTCTTGAATAGCTTTCCTTGATAGTGAAAAAAATTAAACATGAATATCAAAGTTACCACAGCAGTTTCAAAAATAAAAAACTTCTTCAGAAATCTCATTTATCAATGATTCTCTTTTTACTCAACAAAGATAAAGCGATATATGCATGAATTTACTCTGATAGCTGGTCTCTTTGCGCGCATTGTCTGGTATTTCTCCTTGAGCTCTTTTTTTTTTGGGGTTCTCATTTGTAATGATGCTTGAGCCATAATTTTTCAAAGACGACTCCATTTCTTATAGAAGTTTTCTATGATTATATAGCTCACACACACACAAACCAACATACTAACCACTGAAAACGAGAAATATATCAATTAATGAACGCTAATTCCTTTTGCTCTAAGTTCTTGTTTAACTTTTTGAAGGCTTTCGCAGCACTGCTTGACTTGAGGCACCACGGAAAAGAGATACATGTACACAATGCAGGCGATAACATTCAATGAGATCACGCTCAAGCCCAGAAAAACAATGTACAGCATCTTTAAGAGATCGAATCTGTCGCTATCATGTTCATCATACGCAGTTACTCCCGCTTTGAAGATGAAAAAGTCAAGAATCGCCGTAATCTCCCACAGCAGGCATATCATGATCGAAGAAAAACTGCCACCCATTGTGATGTTGTTGATTAACAGATACAATGCTGCACCAAAGCTGAATATTGAGAAGATCATAAGAACAAAGTTCGTCGTTCGAAAGCATCTTAGCCCCAAGTGTCGCATTTGAAGCTGCTGATATTGGGTCATGAGGTGGCTTGAGTCATTGATATTGTTAACTCCAACAGTGATGCCTGTCGAGGGGACCCCCATGCCAGGGTAAGCTACCGGGTGACCAACGGTATATACTCCTTGGACGTGCACTGGTTGAGCCACAGGATAATTAACCTGCTGGCCTGGATAGTACATTTTCGGATCAGCCTCGACTTCGAAACCTAGGCGCTTAGAGGTAAGAGGACTGAAATGGAATTAATATTTGGCTTGCCTTGCATTTGAATGCTGTTTACTTTTCAATTTAAACCTTTATTTATATTCAAATGAGCTCCTAAGGATCATTTAAAAAAAAATTAGTTCATTTGAATCAGATGACTCTTAAATCCAGCAATGAGTTTATAATAGTACCTTAGTACTTACTTGGAAGGAGAAGAAGGACCCGATTAGTAGCTTTCTTAAATAGGAATATGACTGATTTATTGTCTTCTTACGAAGTTTCAATGCACGATGATCATTAATCTGAGAAAAATTATGAAGTGGTAACCAGTTACGTAATCTACCATTTTTTTTTTATAGAAACTTCTCCTAATCTATCACAGTAACTGTAAGTAAACTTATGATCTTAGCATCATTACAAGTAAGATCCAAAACTTTTGCTAAAGAAAGCGATCCTTAGTCTCCATCTATCTAGTGTCAATTTAACTATAACATTATGACGCTTTTATTGCGAAAAAAAGTTTGTTAGCTTTAGCGAATACCCAACACACAAGGACATCTAAATATGCGATCAATATTCAACAAGGTAGCATTCTATATAATTAAAACATCAGCTAGATTTGCCTCTTTGAAACTAACCTAACACACACAGGACAGGAAGGGCCAGAACCCGGTTTTTTCGAAAGAAACTCTTCACAGATATCCCATCTACAATTAATGCAAATTTTATGACCACACGTTTGCACATACTCATTTTGCTCGTCGAGCTGATCCAAGCAGAAAGGACACTGCGTTTGTCCCTTGCTGCAGGAATCGCAGAGTTTATTCCTCCGATGGCTTTTCTTATCCAAACATAGCTCGCATATACAATCGCACGTCTGAAAGCCTGCTTTCTTCTCACCGCAGACAGCACAAAACTGCTTTCTGCATCTATTACACGCTTTGACCATCGTCTTGATATTTAACTCGAGCAGCTTGAGACATGTATCACAGAAACAAAGGCATTTTTCAATTAAATCACCATGTTTGACGCATGATAGCGAGCCGCATTTAACACATTTCACGTAGTCAGGCTTTACAGTGCCTGTGCCCTGCATTACCACGTCATTTTCCTTTCTGCAACGGCCGCAAACCAACTTTAGCGACACAGTTTCAATATCCATATCTTTACCCATAAATCGGCGCAGTACCTCTGAGTCTAATTTCTTGGGGCAGTTGCGCTCAGCACAAAACCGCGAAGTAAAATCGATTCTTTTTTGAATGCAGTCCAAGCAGTAGCGATGTCCACAAGAATTCGTAAAATAATTTTTATTGTTTTTCATTTTGCCACAAGCGTCGCATTCTTCAAGCAACTGCTTGTTCCCTGAATCTTGTTCGCTCATCATCTTTGAGTCTGATGGAGCAGTGCTTCGATTCAGCTGCTCTTTCTGCGCTCTTTCCTCATAATTGCGAACGAACGCTAAAAGACTGCCAGCATCCATCTTAGACCTGCAAACTCTCATAAAGCACTCGCTTGTATACCTCAATTCGCTATCTTTCAAGCAATAAACGCAGATCCTATGTCCACAGTATTTGTTGGTAAAAACATCAAGTTTATCCACGGGAACTGAGCAAACATTGCAAACTTCTGTCCCTGCAGTCTCCATCGAATGCGATGCAAGGTTCTTCGACCGTCCCGGGATCTCAGGGCCGGGATGCTTGATCTCTTCCATGCGATTATCCTCTATCGCCATTTTATTAGGGCTTTCGGTTTGCATAAAGCTGCTATCAGATTTCTTTGATTTGCTTTCCGGTTCCATCACCATTTGATTCGAGCCATCAATCTTCTTCGGCATTTCCACAGGGTAACCAAGAGCTTTATATCTCCGCGTCTTCTCCACCACATTAAATATCACTGTGCTAAACACATATTCTTTACTTGAGGGATTCGGGTAAATTTCGAATCTATCTACCCTCTCCTTCCCTGTGGTCTGAAAATTCACCTCGATGAGGTCGATTTTATAAGAAAATATCGTTGAAAACATCTGGCAAGCCTCTGGAAGATATTTGTTGTCTAGTAAAAACGGCTCGGTTTTCACCTGGTTCAAAAACTCCTCACTATAAGCAAGCTTGTACCTTTGTATGATATATGAGAGGAGGATTCCTCGAAAAGTGACTGTGATGGCTTCCACATAAGTTTTTTGGTTCATAAATTTATCGTAAATTTTCTTTACGAGCATTTTATTGACTTCCGGCGACTGAGTATATTTACTAACCAGATAGTCTCGTTCACTCTGGATATGCTCCACCAATTTATTGTAATTATTCTTAGCTTCGCTAAACAAGTATTTCTGATCTGGTCTTATATTTGGATGTCGCTCCAAGTTTTCCATTTCTGTTATAATGGCGGTATAGATGATCTCATTTTCGTGTTCAATCAGATTTTCTAAGAGGATGCAGCCGAGGAGTAAGTAAGTTGGGGCTGAGATGAATTTTCGGAGCTTTGGGACATAAGCTAGAGTGTCTTGAATCTGCTTCACATTTAAAGGATGAATACTGAGAAAATTGATTGCTTTTTTGGTTTCAACAGGTTCGGTGTCGACTTCAGCGTTCAGTAAGGAAGGTTTTGTTGATTTTGCATATGAAGAGGATTTGGAGTCGATGGATGAGTTTGAGGGTCTGGATGAGTTTGCTGTTGAATGAACTGTGGTATGGTTGGTCAGTGAGTTTCCAGTGCTGGGCATAGCTGACCTTCCCGGAATATTGTATTTGTAATCCATTGGCTAGGTGGAAAATTTTTGATAAAAGAATTTAAATAAAAATACTACAGCTAGCTTCACAATTATCGAATGCTGCACTTATACGAGATCATTTAAGTATTCAATCTGCTTAAGACAATATCGAGTAGAAAAGTGCAGATCGAATCGAGTGCTATTGGAAACTAGAGTAGAATGTTCCTGGAAGCTGCAGAAATAAATTCTATTAATTCAAAAGAAGACCGTTGACTCTGAATTTTACTTATTGTTGTTGGAATCCAATGAAAATGATGTTTGATTTATTTTCATTTATTTATTCTTTTTTCATATTCTTTGATGAAGGTATTGAAACTGTTATAGTCCAAGGCCTTGCTGCATTTTCGCAGAATGCATAATGGTGTCAATTTGAACTCAATGTCCTGCAAACAATATATACAGGTCTTGTGACCACATAGCTTGTTTTCGAACACATCGATATTATTAACGGGCGCCATACAAGTATCACAAGTAGCCATTCCCATGAGTTCATCAGAATACGGATCTGTCATGTTCTTTTCATTTTTCGTTTCTGGCTTATCTAATGCTGTTTCGCCTTCTGCTTCTCCTTTTTGAATTAGGCTATCAAGTTTCACACGATTTTCTGGGTTTTTCTCGAGCATCTTTCGGAGTGTCTTTTTCAACATCTCCGAATGATTTAGTTGCTCTAACAAAATATCAAGCCCTGCGTTGTATAAGTTCACGTTGTTTGTCTCCATAATAGCTTCTAAATCCTTTCTTGGGATACCGCCCAGATCCAATATTTTCAATCCAAATTATGAACTTCATTAGCTCCGTCAGAAGTGTTTCTCTGCAGTGTTGTTGTTATTCTACCAATTGCAACGTCTTTTTCAATACTTCTGGCCCAGTCACTAAGGAAATAGCCGCCTGCTTTATCAAATTGATAAATAGATGGCAATTCAATGTTTATAGTCTGAGATATTCTGAGCTTTTCAAGCAAAATTTCACATCTGACATCACATTCTTTAATAACAGATCAAAATTTATCTCCTTTAAGGCTCCACCCTTGCTTTTTCCGACTAATCCTTGTAAGGTACGACAGTGTTTCATTGCGTAAGCAAACTGTCCTCTATCATGAGACTCAAAGCTTTCAATTATGATGCTTTCTGGATGAGTCGTACATAAGCGAAGGAGCTCTTGAATGAATAGTGTTGTTGCCAGGTTCGGATTTTCTTTATAGAAACCAAAAGTTATGTTTAATGTGCGAATCGTGTATTGCTCATTATCGCATTTGGAGACTGCGTCGAAAGTTTGGCAGTATTCTGTTTCAGATAAGAGCTTGGTATCAGAGTACAAAAGTTTAATTTTTGGTGTCAGAGTATTCAGGATAGGCTTTTCCAGAGAAAGCATGGAAGAGATCTGCTAGTTCCAAGATTAGGATCGAAGGAAATAAAATTGTTTATTAATACTAGAACACATGCAATATTATCAAAATTATAGAAAAATGTTGCTGAAGAATGAATGACCATTAGTACCAAAGGAGTTCTTATAACTTCAATTACAAACTTACAATCGATCCAAATGTCATGGTTTCAAGAATAACTATTAAAGATGTCAAATGAGAATTTAAAATTTCAATTTTCTGGCACCGGTGAATTGATAGAAGACAATTAGATTACAGATGTCCGTTGGAAGGTAGTTTTCGTTCGTTCATGCGAAGTAGTTTTACTATTTTGATAAGTCTATCTAATGCAACTGCAACTAGTTAGTGTAATAAATTTTTCTAAATTCGTTTTAATTTCTCAATCGCAGTGTTCAGCATCACAGAAAAATAAATTGAACAACTCGTTCAATAATTTTTAGTTCGATCCAGGATGAACACGAAAAGAGTTCATTTTCAGAGACCCACCAGTCCGTTTAAACAACACAACCAGAGCGGTCACTATGATCAAAACGTCGACCGATCACCACGTATTACTAAAACTAACTTGTCTGGAATTGGGCTTGAAGAAGCAAACAACGAGTCCGTTCATCATCTAAAAAGGAATGCTGGAAGATCTCTAACACTAAATATTGGTCCACTACTGAAAGAAAACAGTTTGAATATCTCTGATATCTCTGAAATAAACGTCGGCCGCATTCAATCTGAAAATACACCGAACGTCGACGTCTCTACTCCAAAATTTGTCGAAAAACCCCGTACTTTTGGCTCCATAGGCTATAAAACCAATGTTCAACGAATGGACCCGCGACGAAAACAAACTACAGTGCAAGCGCCGCTTTCTCCAACCTCATTAGAGAAAAAACGAATCCAAGAAGCAAACCAAGCACGGAGACAGGCCTATGTCAATGCTCCTGGGAAGAATCACCGGAAAGGCTCTATTTTTCAGACCGGAGCAAATTTCTATGAGCAAATTGCCATTGCAGTTGATAAAGAAGCCATGAAAGAGGACAATGAGGCAATTTTGGCTTCTTCTCGCAGTACGAAAAGCGCGAGAGAATCACGATCTGTCTCACGGCAGCCTTCACGATCGGTATCGCAGCCGCGAACAGCAAGGAGAGATACATTAGACAGTTTTTACTCTCATTTACCTGAAAACCAGCTGAATCCAGAGATGAAGTTTAGTGCGGATCCTCGCTTCGAGACTGAGGATACCATCAGCCAAATAATGAAAGCAGTTCGCTCGCTTTTAGCAAACAAAAACGCTAATATCATGGCTATGGTTCGTAAGCTCCACGCCAACGGAGATAAAAAAAAGATGAATTACTATCTGATCAAGCATGGCATCATCAAGAAAGAATACCTACACGCAAGGGAATACCTTGACTATCAACCACTCTATGACCAATTCATTAATAAGGCACTAGAAAGCATTGAAAAGAAGAAAAGAGAGAAGGATTTCCAAAGGACATTGGCGACCTTTCGCAACCGGAGGGATTATCCGAAATGCGGTGAGGTCCCAGCCTCAAGCATTATTTATCGCCCAGAGTTTGATATTCATAGATATATTCGGAAATATAATAAATCGTTGGTTACTACGATGAAAGAGGTCAATAAAAGCATTCAACAAGACCTCAGTGTTGAAATTGCGCCGGAGAATTGGGGAGAACATATGAAAAATCAAAAGATTTTTGCTGATGAGAGCACGCAAAAGATCCTTGAGCGAGTGAATATCTATTCCGACCTGAGGAATGGAATCGTGCCTCCGAGTATCATCCCAAAAAAAGAGTCGACGATCGATTTAGAGTTTTTCAATCAGCAGCATACTCTTAATAGAGCGAAACAAGGAAGGTTGGTTGAAATAGAAGAAAGCCCTGCAAAGAAAGCTTCAGTGGAGAAAGTAAGTCGAAAAATGCTAAACCAGGTCGCGATGAGGAGAAGAATGAAAGCTGAAGGGTGTGGCCAATGTGAGACTAAAACGCAAGGAAGTAAGACAGAATCTTCGGTGTTTCTTACGGATCGCTCCAAGCCAGAATCGCGTAACCCAGGGGAGCAAAAAGAGGGCAAGATGGAAGAATAATTAACTTTTCGTGAAGCTCTAACACTCTATTTATAAGCAAATTTGAACTGTGGCTTTATAAGATTAATCATAGAAATTTTATTCTGATTACTAGTATTAATCCTATGATAAATGAAGATCTCAATAATCTGAGCTCTTCAAATCAGATGTATAAAACATAATTTTCTTTATCAAAAAAACAATATTTTTATGTTTTGATAGATAGTGTCTCTTAAATGAATCGGTCGCTACTGATGTTATCGGGAGGCTAATCATTTTCAGCTTGATATTAGCAACTTGAAATAATCTGGTTTTCCTGTCTGAAGTGAGTTGCCTTTGAATTGTCTTACTTTCTCTACTCTCTCAGCCGAGTATTAATACTATTTACGATTTTTCTAATGACAATCCTGGAAGATATATATCAGATTTCGATTTCTGAAGCAATTTTATTTTGTGATTATTGGAATTATGGAACTAAAACTCTACAGTTTAATTCTGAAGGAAAATCTGTTATCTTCTTCCAAAAATGACATTTGTGCCGTCCACCGATCAATAGCAAACATGCTAAAGCACTTCTCTCTTGAATACATCTTTATTAGTTTCATCAAAAACTACAACAAGAAGTTCTAAACAGCATAATACTGTCTGCGCAGCACATCAGCTAATTCTTCTAATAAATCGAAAGATCTTGAATTTTAAAATTATCAAGATTCTCCAGATTATTTAGATGCTGCCTCAGAATCAACCAAACCAAGGAAATCCCGTCGAGAACGCAGTCAATCAAGGCATCAATGATGTTTTGCTCTCCGTGCCATGGTTTGTCGCATACTTTATCGTCATGGCCAACGTCGATCCAGCTGTATGCCAAGGACCTGCTTATCAATTTGGTCAATTCGCCAAGTGGGCATACTTAGGAACGACTATTTTCTTAGTATTCTATATCCCAATGAAACGCAACATGGCAAAGAGAAGAGCAGCACAAATCCAGCCAGGCGGTCTTGAAGCTTTTGCCTGTTTATTGAATATCGGTTATTTTACCTTCCTCCTTGCGATGTACGTGTGGTCCTGTGTGGCTCTTGCGAACCGTGACCAATGCCATGACAACTCTTTAGTGGCTCTCCTTTGGGTGGCAGTGCTAGTGACTCCAATATTAACTTGCTGTGGCTGCTGCATGCTATGTTTACTGTGCTGTGCAGCATTGTCGATAGCTGCTCAGCAGCAGCCGCAAACAGGAGAACCTGGAGAAGGTGTGTATGTGCAAGCGAATCAGTCGGATCCGAATGCAATGGCGATTGCAAATTTACAACAGCAGCTTCAGCAGCAAGCCATGCAAAATCAAGCGACTCTTGATCAAGAGGCCCAATATCAAAAGCCACAGATGTATTGATAAAGAAGAGGAAATAATCAATCGAGAAACATCTAGCTAGGTTTTTCTTGGGTTAATAATTTAAGAAAAAACCATTTGAATTGGAAAGCTCTTTAGCTTTAACTACCTAATTGATTGAAGGATTGTGTGTGTGTTTATTGTGAAACAAATAATTTCTGAAAAGACTCAATGGGTGATGTTATTAACGTATAAGAAATTCATCAAGGAAAATGCTCGAAATCTCGCCTTCACTATGTTATTTCCAAGACTTGATTGTAGCCGTGTAAATATTAAACTCTTATTTTTCAGCTATTGATCAAATCTGGGGTAATTCAATTAATGATGGTTGAACTTTGGAGAATTTTTCAGTAAACTTTGATAAAAACAATGATATATAAATGCAATCTCAACCGCTCATAATATTTAATATGATAATTTTCGAGACTTATTGACTATATTATCATGCCTTATTATTGAACGGGCTCTTATTGAGCCAAATATTTACGAACAGAATTTTTATTCTTGCGCAACCGTTGACTGGTTCTCAAGATTTACCATTGCATATACTGACCATTTGAAAAAGCTTCGAGCCAGCAGATATTTATTGTGCTTTTGTTTTGGCTGCTTCCTGTCCTGTTTTATCTTCAAATTTCTACAATCATTATGAAATTCATTTAAGTTTGATCAAGTCCCATACCTTTGTTATTGTAAGGAACTGTTTCACCACATCGAGTCTCTCTCCTTCTGCTTTCTTTGCCCCAGCACTATATTGCTGCTGTAATTTTTTAGCTGACCGAGCTTCTGCATAAGGTTTCTTCTCAGGAGTCTTCGATCTTTTCGGTTCGGACTTGCGAGGGGAATTATCGACATTGGTCTCTCCCTCTTGACATTTCCACTCCGTTTCTCGAGTTAACGCTCTATCTGTCTGAGCACGCTCTTCAAATTGAACCACCTGTCCCAGGTTGTTCAAGTGGCCATATAAGCTCCGAATTTCGGAATTTAGGACTGACTCCCTATTAAAAGTTAAGTATTGATATGATATCATGTTTGATAACCTGAAAGCATTTGACTGAAGAAGCTTCAGCCATGCCTCTCGGTTTTTTTCGCCTGCTGCGTCAGTAGCTTGATTCAAGAGATCAATATATTCCATACGGTGAGGAGACAGATCGAGCCTTCGATTCCAAACGTCGCTTTCAGTCCGAATGTGTCCAGATGATGTTTGACCCGTTTTTGAAATAAACGTCGATCTCAGGCTTGGATTAGGCTTCCTCAACTATATTTATATTTCATTGATATGTTAATATACATGATCATGGACAAGTTTTATTTTACTTCAGACAAATAAAAGTCCTGAAGCATCATTTTGCGAGCGTCCAGCTTCAGTAACCATTTCTTATTCCTCTCATAAAAATGCTCAGGATCTTGCGGGATATCATTCACATCCCTTGGAGCATTCAATTGCGGATTGAACGTGCATTCTTCCATCTCTTTCTTATCTTTCGCTTCCTTTGATCGAATTGATTATTGTAGGCAATGAACGAGTTTTCGATTTACCTCAATTTCTAACTGTTTGGCTTTCTTGGTGATATCCCAAATAACTCCTCTAGTTGTAAAGCTTAACTCCGAACTAAATCACATTGGATGAGGTTTCAATCAATCATCATAGGATATTTACAATTTTGGTGGAGAGATTTCAATTTCAGGCTCAGGTTCAACTACTACCGGCTTCTTTCGGAGTCTATTTCTACAATCACATTTGTTCCTATGTGAGCTGATTATCAAAGATTAACTTGATTTTCAATTGATCATTGTACATTGGAGTAGGTTCTGCCTCGGTTTCAATTCTAATCTCTTCGGTCTTATATCGCTGCTCACAATAGCAGTAATATTTCGTTCTTCTCAACGAAGTCTTAGCCAGCCTTTCTTTCTCTGCTTTTATCTGCTTAAGCATGTCTCTGCTCGCAGAACTGATTTTTTCATGCTCGCTATAGTCTTTCTGAGTGGATCTGAGAGTTTTAGGTGATATTGCAGTGCTAAAGGTCTGCAAGGGAGTATTATCGGCACTTGTTAGAAGCCTTCCTTCCTGTTTCGTAGGCGAGAAAACGCTCTGCTTGAGACTGCGGTCGGTCATCTGCGTTGAGGCTCTATCGGTCAGAGAACCTTGCGCTGGAGTTTTTTGGACTCTCTGAAAGGGAGTGGTTGCTCTGTTATTCACGAGGTGCAGAGCTAGTTTCAATTTCGGTTGGACTTCTTGGCGCTCGTCTCCCGAAGGCTGGGTCTTCCTCAGTGATTGTGGACTTTCAGGAGACTTGTTTCCTACCAACACCTTCTCGATGATTTTTTTGATGTTTAGGCTGCTCATGCCCGAATTCGTTTCAGTCCCAGCTAATATGCTGTTGACTAATCCATCAAGTTTTGAGGTTGATCCGCAGTTGAATGCAGATTTCTTAAACAGTGAACTGACTTTGATATGACTGGCAGGGTCCTTTTCTGCTGAAGATTGGAGCTGATTTCCCGAGGAGTTTTTTCCTAGTAAGGATTTTGCACTCGCTGAACTTGCCAATTTTTCTATGGCAAAGATATCAGACTCAATTTAGCAAATTTCAAAGTCTTACTTGAACCGTCGACCCCATCAAGCATATTTTTGGGAAGCTGATTCGACTGCATCTTTTTTCTCGAATGTGAAGGGGATTGATTTGCTTTGTTTTTTGAATCTTTTATCTGTAGTAAATTATTGATCTCTTGATCGTCGTCGCTGTGATGATTTGTCTCGTTCGTGCCTTGAACTCTCGAAACGTCGAGATCAATTCCTGGAAAATGTGAATATAATGAGATAATTGGATTCTATCGAAAGGTACCTTTAATATCTAATCCATTCCCATGGGCGTTTCCAACCAGTTTTTTATGGCTAGATTTCAAATCTTTTTGCTGGCTCTGTGGGTTTACTCTCGATTTTGCTGGAGATTTTACGGGCTTGTTCATCAACGCACGCAGACTGCGTTCTATCTCATTCCTTCTCTCCTTGTATTCCTGCTCAGCAATCTCATCATCCACTTTTCCCGGCAGAGCACCTTGAGACTTTTGAGTCTGAAGATGGGGAGCATCTGTCGTAGGTGAGTCATCGAAAACCGATTTCCCTGCTGTTGCCGTTGATCTTTGATCGCGATCTATTTTCAATGGAGATTCTTGCTTGCTAGGGGTCAATCCTTTTGAAGTCCCTTCTGCTACTACGCGTTTTGGATTGATAATCGCATTGGTTTTGTGCTCAGGATGTTTCTTCGCAGGGGTTGAGTGCGGATTGCTTTGAAGGCCTAATTTAATGTGAAACTCTCTTCTGAGGTCAATTGTTACTGCTAGCAGTGAGGAGATGCTCAGCTATTAAAGATCGAGATTCGGAGATAGAAGCCTCTTTAATCGGAGATAGCTTTCCTTCACCTTGCGCATTCAATCTGCCTTTCAAATCCCGAGTCGACTTGAGATCAATTCTTTCAATTTTTTTAGACTCCTTTTTGAGAGAAGGACTCTGAGCGCCAGCATCAGACGATAACTTTTGTCTTGGAGACTGAGGAGAGTCCTTGATTGGGCTACTGTTGGGTCGGGTTCGCCCTACAGAACTTGTGCTGCGAGTTGCATTCATGGCTATCACGACTTGTCGCTGAATAAAACGCTAATAATAAAAAGCAATAGAGAATTAAGCTGTATCCAATATAAACTCATAATTAATTATTAAAAGCCTTTAAATGAATCTTAAAATGCTCTGAGCTTCAGCTTGAAAATTAAATTGCTTACTCTGTAAACTCCCAATAAAATACCGATTTGGGGTGTGTCACTCCTACCTATGAGAGTCAATCAAGGAAATTTATTAACAAAGATAAGTTTTTCATTGCCATTAAGAATTGAGTGTCTGAGTTACACAAATAAAGCTATTGAAGGGCCTTGGAGTTGCATTGACGCTTACAAAACATGAAAGTAAAGGAGAATGGCGTTTATATCTTGACTTCTTGGACGTCGTCGAAGAAATAGCTCTTTTCTTCACCATGCAAGGTGAATCTACAGTAAAAATGGTCAGCAAAGCCAGCGAACAAAGAAATCACCTGATATAGAGAACTGCCTTCTCCGGACGGACGTCATCAGGAAGGTAGAATCCAATACGATTCTGCTTGGAGCCTCCTTTCATATAAAGTTGAGAGTCATTAACGCAGAACCTCACTGCGTCCGTCACTTCTAAAATTCTCTTCATGGGGACAGGTCTTTGCAGTTTTTCTTGGAAAGTCAACGCAAGACGCTCTTCTATCGCCTTTCGGTCGCCATAGTACGCCTCTAGCACTAACAATCCGTTCGCCTCTTCCTCAGCATGGTAAAGTTTTCTCACTCTACCAGCAATAAGTGCTAACTCCTTATTTCTCTTTTCCATTTTGTCAACTTTCACTTCCTGTGTCTCTTGCTGTCTAATCTCAAGTCAATTAATCGCATTCAAACTCAAAAGAAACAGCGTACCCTTTTGGAGAGTATCTCTTCAGAGCGTAGTCTAGCACCGATATCGCAATCATTGCCGGAACCACTGCCAGAAGATGAACGAGTTTAGGTTGGCTTAAGGTCACCAGTGGGAGACTGATCACAAAATGCTTGATCTTTAACCTGAATTTTTACCAACTTAGAAGGTAGAGAGCGGGAATCACTTACCCAACGTTTAAAAGCACATCTTTTTTAGTCATTTGCGTCGAAACCAAAAATTTGAAGTTTTCATAGATCGGAATGCTTGTGACTACATCTGCGACCCAGGAAAATCGGTTAAATGTTGTTTTGGCCTATTTATTCAAATTCTGAGCAAACACATTTACAGAAAGCAAAATAACTGTAATTTGGATTCTTCGGAACTTGCGTCTGATTCCGATGTCGATATTCTGTTGGTTGAGACCGTATTTCACATGCGCGAAGACAGTAGTAGAAGGAGAGATGGCTTTTTTAGTATGGATTCCAACAACGTTTCTCGAGCCCGTAGCGAAGTAGTAACATGCTTTGCAAATATTTGTTCAAATATGAAACTTTAGTTATGATTACTGCTTCTGTACCACAAGCCCATAAATATTTTGCTTTTCTTGATATTACTAAGCTCTGATCCGGTTATTCCAACGCTAGCAGTTCTAATAATCAAGGGTAATCCACTATTCTGCGGTTAGTTTCATATTTACACATCATCTGCCAATCGACGATACAACTGACACCTTAACTCTCTCTGGTTGCCGATCGATGCGCCTAACATAGAAAGAATCAGCGATTGAAAAACACAAAAAGGAGACCAATCTCTTCCGTCCAATTGCCATGTGAGTACGTTAGCCATGAGTTGATGTTGTAAAGAGCGTATTTCTGCTTCGAGAGGATGTTTCCAGAAATTCCAAGAGCCATATTCTCTTTAATCGCAAGTTTCACATATTGTGAGTAAAAACAGTCGAAGAGGAGGCTATCGAACTTTGGGAGCGTAGCTTTAATGTTCGATTTCGCTTCAACAGCCAAAGGATAAGCTTTCTGGATTTTAATGAGTGTGGATTGATCAGTGGTATCAAGAGCTGGAAAGACGACGAGTTGATTGCTATAGATCTGGAATTTTGAAGACTCGATTGCTGCTGTGAGCTTTGCGAACTTTTTGATCATCTTCCCGGTGTCGTAGCCGGCTTTCTGAGACACAGCGCGAGTGCTGGGTTCGTTGTTATCCATTTTGAGTGTTGAAATCTTTTTTATTTTCTGAAATCGAACAATATTGAATATAAACTATCTTTTCAATGTTGAACTAAAACATCATGTCCAATATTACAATATTAACGAATATGATGAAAAGAGAAGGGAAACAATCAGCAAAACTAGCGAGTAAGATCTAATCAAAGCATGCTCATCACGTAGTTTTCTCTCTAATACTTGGAGACAATGCTAATATGAGTATTACTAACTGGCAACTATGAGAAAATCGGTACTACTTTTTCATTTCTCCTATCTTTGGTCTGTAAGCCATGCTCTGGAGGTATATGCTCTCATGACCATTGACTCAAATAACTAATATTTTTGTTTTCTGTTTAAAATCAGTCTTTTTGGAATGCTCTGCATTCAGAGCGTTTATGACGGTGCATAGGTACTCGTCTCAATCTTGTTATTCCAGTTATTCATTATAAATCAATCACTATGGAGACAAGAAAAAAACTCTATCTCGAATTTTACAAAATCATGATGAAATATAACATTGGTATTTGACTGATGGACATAGAATAGTGGATATACCTCAACAGGACAAGAAAAGCTCATCAATAATAGGTACAAATATTAATCATTATATTTCTTAACTCTCAGTGAATAGATGCATAATTTGTATCAACCAAGAGGAACACAAGCAAGGTTTGGGCGTGTTTTAAAGAAATAGTGTGGACATTTTGAGCTAATGGTAAGGCTTCAAAGCCGAATTCATCATTTGGAAGCTTTAGGTTTTGCTAATTAGGAGCTGTTCCTTGTCTCAAGAGAGGAATTTGAATTTGTTATTTCTGTTCTGATTAAAAATTATATTGTGTGATAGTTGAAAACCAAGGAGATCATATTAGGGAAATATTGCTACTTTCACCCTGAAGAGTGGCTCTGGTGGTCAAATACTAAGAAGAACCCGTTATTCTTATTGCATCTTTAAAAATAGTGGAAAGTCACTCCAATAATTCGTTAACAAGCTTCTTCAGCTAAATTAGGAAAATTTCTTCTGGATTTCCAACTCGAACCTAAAATTTATCGAGCGAAATCTTTTGAAGAGCTGTAAGATAGCATTCAGGTTCTTGGGCTCACAAGAATTTTTTAGTTTTTGTTGCTTTGAGTAGGTGAGACTATACTTAACGCTCATAATTCTGATAATTATAGTATTGCTAGTCATACAACCAAGCCATCAAGGAACGCAGAGATTTTACTACAACCTGTGTGTAAGTTCTTTCTAGACAGCTATTATTAATGAGAAAAGGGATTAATATTGATGGAACTGCCATTTTCAATCTAAATCCTTTAATTTCTGGAGTGAAACAGATGATGACGCTATTGAAAAGCTTTTTATTGGAGGCGTTGTTTTAGACAACTCCTCATCTTAGTTGATCGATTATTTTTGTTGGAATCGATAACCGGAGCTTGAGGCAGTTCGGATCAGAATCGTTAAAAATTTAATTAAAGGCACTAGAAGGTATTAAATAACTGACAAAATTTAATGAGAATATAATAAAGCAATTGAATCAAATTATTCGTATTCCAAAATTTTATTTATGAAATTAACTCAAATGAAACCGTTCTACCCAAAACCAAATACTATATCGATATTGCTTTTCATATCATTGCTTCAGATTACTTCAAGTCTCGACCTAATAATAGATGCCTCTCTCAGCTCAGCTAACGGAAATTTATATCTTAACCTCCAATCAGCGATTAACGCACTACTAACAGATTCATCTCTTAAAACCACAACCAACACAATCACACTCCTACCAAATTGCGTTGGAAAAACTCAGACGCTCTCCAAATCGACTACAATCCAAGGAGCAGGCGTCGAGAGTCTCACCATTCAATATCAGTCGCCTCCACTTTCAGTTAACGATTTATCAGTGTGCAATGAGCTTCCTTTACTTTCGTTGACAAATAATTTCTACCTCTATCTCAATAATTTTGCAGCCTTTTCCCTGGTTGGGCTTTCAATCCGATACAGGTGGAATAACGGTAATAATTATTTTTGGGCAGACTACATACAAACACCAATTTCTCAAGTTTTTGCCTTGACATGACTGATACTATTGCGACGATGCCATCGCAACACAATTATTTTTATTTTTATACACCCACAAGCCTTAGTATTTCAAACGCGTTTATTTCAAGCGATGGCTCAAAACCCATCTGGATCGATTACGCTACAGACATTACTATAGCTTCTGTAACAATAAGTCTTGAAAATTGGCTCCCTGACTCTTCCAAAGCAGTTGTAGACATATATTGCGATTCTTATTATCTCACCACAATAGCTACCTCGAATATTCAAATAATCTGCGATTCTTCACCAATGGCAATGTCTCAAGTCTTCTCCTCAAAAAAACTCTATGCTGCGTACCATTCAAACATTACCGTCTCAAACTGTGACTTTAATAAACAATCGTCATCATCACAATATTTTATCATTTCGACTAACCCTCATGTCTCTGTTTTCGACAACATCACATTCGATAATGTGACGTTCGGCTCATACAGCTCGCAGATACTTATTGAAGTTACAGGTAATCCTACTATGTCTGTTTCAACTATCTCAAACATTAATATTGTCTGCAGTGCACAAAAAATGGTTATGCAGAAAGCAATCGACTCCAACACTCTTCTGGATGTTTATTACGCGAACATTACTGTAACGAATTGTGATTTTAGCAACTTTTCAGCCTTGAGTTCGCCAACTTTTATCTATGCGAGTTCTCCTACTACCTCAGCTATCGATAATGTTACATTCAATAATGTCACGGCGGGTAATGATACATCACAGACGCTCATATGGGCCACAGGAAGCTACAGCAAATCTGTTTCAAATATCTCAAATATTCAGATCACTTGCAGTTCATTACCTATGGCTATGCCATGGGCAATCTACACTTTTGAGCAATGGGTTTGCATATTCTCCAACCAATCTAAAAATCAAAGTCAGAGACCTTACAGATTCATCATCCGTGGCCTTAGAAAATTATTATAGCACTCTTTCTACTAGCCCTACCCTACCAAATCTAACTTCATATTCTCTAAGCGCGTTAGAAATAATTTTCACTCTCGTTTCTGTTGGAGATTATGGAATGCAAACAGTCAAAGATGTCTCCTTAAACCCAGAAGTCAGCCTTGTGTTCATTCCCATAAACAGCGATTTAAGCCCTCAGGTCTATCCGAGCCCTTCATGCAATAACTCCGTCTGCAGGGTTACTGCTTCCAGTATCGCACTCACAGGAAAAGTAGGAGGTCTGTACCTTGTTAACGTGACTTATCAATTAGAGACGTATACTCAGTTTCAATAGTTCAATACTAGACTGCGAGAGTGTATCCCTGGCGAACTCAATCAAACCGAAACTGGGAAGTGCGTGCCTTACCCTCAGGGAAAATACTCTTTACATCCTAGCGATCTCACTTGCATTGATTGCCCTGCAGGCGTAAGATGCCTAGGAGGTGGAAATATCATCATTCAAAAAGGATATTATAAAAGTTTAAATGAGACTGCTCTCCTTATTCTATCCTGCAATGATGAAGAGAAACGATGCTGGCATAAACAATTCCTGTGCTGAGGGTTTCACGGGGCCTCTATGCCTCCAGTGCGATAACAAAAACGATTATGTTATGAATAGTCAAGGCAAATGCGAAAAATGCGATGTAAAAGGCAGTACATATATACATATATAGTTGGACTCGCTTATTTGTTGGCAGGGATCTTCTACCAATTGTTCCTGGTCGTAAGCTCATCTAAGAAGAATAAAGAGACCCACTCGGTTTATAAACGCAGGTCAGCAATTTCACAAAAGGAGGCTCTTTTATTAGAGGAGGATAAAGTCAAACCTGCAGAATTCATGGTCATTTTAACCAACTTCACACAGATTTTCTCTATTTTCGCTGCTATTGGGCTCGATACCATCCTAAGCGTCGTCAACACTTCCCAACCTGTCGCTAACCCCAGTAAACAAGCGCTCTTGTCTTTCAAATGTATATTCTACAAGCATGTTTCGACGCCTTTTCAAGCATTACAAATAGAAACCCTTCTATTTGTTTTTTCTCCTATTGCAAAGCTCCTGGCTTTTTCGCTTTATGAGGTCTTTAGGATGATTTTCAAAAAATGCCGTGAACCAACAGTAAAAATAGCGGTCAGACTGGGCACAGCCGCGGTTGTCCTCACGCTGTTAGAGCAGCCAGGTATCATTGGATCGCTCTCGAACTATCTCAGTTGCAACAGAATTGATCCTTACGTTAATAATGAGTACGTGAAACTGCCGAACTCAGTTGAACGCTACATGCCAGAATATATCTATTTCAGAAACGTCGCAGTTATCCCAGCTATCCTCTTCTGGGGTGTGGCTGTTCCCTTCACAATTTTCCTCATTCTGTATAAGAAGCGCAGACTACTGCCTTTTTCAGAGAATCTTTACACTGTTTTTTCGGCACCTTTATAGTGGATATACCGACAAAGCGTTCTATTGGGGGATATTCATTATCTTCTTCAAGATGCTGTTATTTACTTTAGGATCCGTTTTAACATTGGCAGATATCGCGAAAGCCCAAATTTTCTTTTGGATAGTCCAGCTCTACTACGAATTGCTGCTCAGATCATCCCCTTACACCGAAAAAGCACTGTTTCAAGCTGAGAAATACTGTGCTCAAGCCTACCGCCTCACTTTATTGACGATTACGTTCAAATTAAGTCTCCAAAACACAGGATTGAGCATAGCCTGCGATATCCTGAGCGTATTGACAGCTATTGATGCAGTGGCCTACATTATTTTCCACGTTGCGAAGCTTCACCTGAAGACGTTGAAAGACAACGTGAAGAAATTTCTTAAAATTCGTAAAGAAAACGCGGAGACAAAAAAACTCTTTAAGTTGACTTTGGCATCGCTTAGAAAACATCATTTCGAAAAGGAAGAAATAAGCTTTGAAAAACATCGCCGAAGAATCGTAATAAGCGTCGAGAGGCCTTACGAGTAAATAATCTAAAATTTTTAATTCAGTTGATCTTATTTTTTGAAACAGGAGCCCACAGCAAAAAAAG
>ENA-UOTX01000561-UOTX01000561.1-compost-metagenome-genome-assembly--contig:-NODE-561-length-37971-cov-20.760437_pt1 | contig 37971 bp, 27 predicted proteins | sample MGYA00238143_ERZ746982 | MGnify/ENA primary metagenome ERZ746982 (study PRJEB28758, sample SAMN06268862) | compost metagenome | isolation source: single cell | place: USA: California, Emeryville, Joint... | reverse complement strand
AGACTCCAAATATCGACGCGATAATCATGGTCCATTCCATCCACCATCTCAGGAGGCAGATAATCAAGCGTCCCGCATAGAGTTTGCCGTTTAGTCTTCGGAGCGTGGATCGACCATCCAAAATCAGCGATTTTTATTGTGCCCTAATAGCAATAAAACCATATGAGTATAAAGTGTCCATCACTGAACCTTACCGAAGAGTTTAATAGATTTTCGGGCTTGATATCTCGGTGAATAACATGTCTGCTATGCAAATATATGAGCGCATCAGCCATCTGCTTAATATAGTTCGCTGCAACCGCCTCAGTGTATCTTTTTTCAGGCTAAGCCAAAGTTTAAGACACTTCTATTGTCGTTATATTACCTGTGCTTGTAAATCCTTATACAATTCACCTCCCGGCGCATATTCCAATATTAAATATATTTTTTTAAGGTCCCAAAAGAACCCATACATCCTAAGTACATTCTGATGCTTCAGATGAGACTGAATTTCGATCTCTCTTCTTAGCTGGTGTTCGACTCCGCTCTTAATCAACTGCTTCTTGCTCAAAATTTTCAAAGCAACGATAAACTGACTCTGCTTCTCACGCGCCAGGTACACATGACCGAACTTTCCTCGGCCCAGTGGTCTACCGATGTCAAAGTTATTTAATGACCATTCTCTGGTGGCAAATGCTTTTTTGGGGATAGGCACTATCTGTTGGCCTTGACTTTCTTCTTTTTTTGTTTCTTGAGCAATGCGATCAGTTGGTCCATTTTTCGAGATTTCCACACCCACAGTCCTGCTTGATTGAGGTTGTTTGTCATTCATTCCTTTACTGAGGTTTATTTTCGTCACTCCTCCTAGCGCTGTAGTGGCAGTCGTTTCCATTTTGTTTTCAATTTCTTTTAATGGTTGCTGCACATTTGATTGGGCTGTGGTGCTTGAGATAGTAGGACCCGCCTTTGCTTTGCCGGTTTGTTGGGAAGAGAAATAGTTGCTGAAGAAATTCGCTGAAGAGTTATTCGATGTGCTTAAAGGCATAGGTAGCTGATTCTCGCCATTAAAAAGGGTTTTGCCGTTTATTTTTGATTGTAGTTTTGGAGAATTGTTAAATTTGAGCTGCTGGATAAGAGGGGAGGTTGAAGAGGGGCTTTTCATATACTGGCCTTCGTTTGTATTATGGGAATGGAAATGATTCTGATTAGTCTTTGAACTAAATTGAGAACCGGGTTTTGAGTAGGGATTTGAGTCCGGGTGACTGTGGTGGATATTCTCTTTGGAGGCAAGTTTCTTCGAAGCGTCGGATTGCTGGTTCCCTGAGAGGTAAAAAGATTTAAGCATCTGAGCTGGTTGTTTGATAGATTCAAATTTGGTTGATACAGTGGTAAAAATTAAAAATACGAAGCTGGAAGATTTCTAACGGAACTCAAATTAAGCTAGTTTTTAAAAATTTGTTCTTGTGGAAAAATTGATTTTCCTTAGCTATCAAGGAGCACTGTCTAAGACAGGAGTCCAATGACGTTCATCGAACTCGAATGAGTGGAAATGACATATGAATGAAATTTCTAGCGGTTTTCAGATCTACAATAGGGTAAGGTTAAATTCAAATAGAGTTGAGGCTGCAGTAATCGCTGGCAGCACAGTTGTGGCTAATGACTCTCATCATCAACAGTATCGACATTAAAGGTTTGAAAAGAATCAACCGAAAAAATCCTATAGTTACTATTAGGCAGAATTTCTTTGAATATACCAATAAGTTTGAACTGAAAAATTGACTTCTATGCGATGTAATAATTTGTTACAATTCCACATGAAAATAAGTAAAAAAAGCAGGAGATGTAAATTGAAAAACGTGTTCTGCATTCAGTTATCGGGTGTACTTGAAAAATAAGATGACAATAATAATATTCTGAAAATTGAATTTTCATATATATATTAATCACAAATTAGGTTAACAACCAAACTCGTCGACAAATTGCTGTATCAGCTGAGCTGTACGATCATTTTGCTCGTTAATGGCATCCGTCGCGAACTTAAGGAGACTTTTAGCTTCTCGCACCTTTTGCAAGCTTGCTCTTTCCATTCTCTCTTGATTTTTTCTCTGTACTTCGGCTAATGCCTCAAGACGAGATCTCATTCCCTCTTGCTCTAACTCAGTTTTGTATTTATTGATCTTCTGCAAAGTTGAGAGTAGCATTTTATGCTTTGTGACGCGATTCGCTGGCTCTTTGCGCTTATAATATTTTTCGAAGGTCGTCTCATCTGATATCGAATTATGTCGGCGGTTTTCCTCATTACTCATCTGAACAGAGTCTTGTCTCACTCGCTGATCGAAGCTCTCCTTTATTAAAGTGCTATTATTATACGTGCTGGACTTATTTTCTGATTCTGAAAATAAATATTCTTTTGACAATGACGTCGGATGTAAATAATCATTTGAAATCGAGCTGAGTTGAAAAGCTTTTTTACGTTGATTTGCACCAATCCTGTAACCTTTCGAGAGACGCTTGCTCATATCATTCGCATTTAGCATGGATATATTCTGAGATTCACGTGCTGCGATTTGAGGCGTTGTATCTTTGAATAGTGATTTAAACGACTTAGGCTTATTCAAGTTCAGTGAATCTCTGACCTGCTCTAGTCTCGTTTGTTTGTCGAGTTCTTTCAAATTGCAGTATTTCAAGTATGATTGATTGCCTGCCGCAACTGCATCAAAATCTGCCGTCAGTTGGAAAATCTCTTTGGATCCACTCACTGGTCCTTTTTGAAACGAATCCGTTGATAATTTGGTTAAAGAGTTATTCCTTTGGGCAATACTACGCACATCAGGATTGTTGATAGGACTGAGCACAACAGATTGCATGATTGAATCTCCTGTTGAATTCATATTGTGATTGGAAAGCGAATTGAAGCTAAATTTCTTTCTGGAGAAATTCGGCGAGCGGTGATCAAATTGGTCAGTTTTAGGTGAAAATGTGTCCTTAAGATGGAAGTATGGACTATCTGACCCTTTAAGTGCAACGTGCTTTGCCATGGAAAAACCATTTGAGGATATTATGCTCTCAGTTTGGTGATCAAGTTTTGGAGGAGAACGTGATTTGTTCTTTAATGGCTGAGTAGATGAGGTCTGCTGCCTTCTTGGTGTGAGAGATATATGAGGCAAAAAGCTCGTGCTTTCTTGAAGGCTAGAAGCGCGCACAAGGTCAAATTTTCGCTGACGGATGCTCTCGGTGTTTTTCAACGCCATGGCAATTATCGGATAAATTTATTTGATGATTACACAAAATAATTTTTGATAAACAATCAACTGCGATTGGAGAACAATTCTCAATTGCCAGAAGGTGAAACAAAATGGAAGTCTTTAGAAAATCGGGAAATTATTAGTGGTACCCAGAATGCAAGGATTTTGAGTTGGGAGGTTATATCAATAACATTCCTTTGGTTGGCGTTGTCAATGTTTTTTTGATGTGATGACAGCGAAAAAGATTTGATACGAGTAGAACATGTGTCTGGATGATGAATTATTCTTCATTTTGTCGGATACAGTCTATTCTATATGCTTTCAAGTCAAGTTGCAAAACTTAGTAAAGATTGAAAAACGCGAATTACTTATGGATTTTTCCAGTTGACTATATTTTCCTTTTTTCCTTTTGGTAAAAGATTGTTTCTATTATGATAAACAATCTGAACTCTCAGACTATTGAAATGAATCACATGCTCATGAAAGTGGGAAATCATATCCTAACAAACTTTTTCGGGTCATACCAGACTAGATTTAGTCATTAAGGAAGAGACTTTTCTTTATTTCTGAATTTTAGAAAAATAAACTTATGAATACAATCAGAAAAATGTCAGAATTTATGCATTCCTTACAAAAACTCACCTATTTCTTCTAACGGTAAATAAGCTATACTTGTCGAAACCACCTTGAACGCCTGAGGATCATCCTTTAATTCAAAAATAAACGAGTTTATACGATTTAGCTTGAATAGGAGTTACACATACCTTTATTTCATGAATATATGACCGAAGGAAAGTTGAGAATTCTTGATTATCTTTTATCTTGGCTTTAATCATTGCAGCTAGCGGATAATTTAAACGGAAGTATCAAGGAGCTATCTTACAATTTTGAGAGATATTTGAAAGGAAAAGAAGAGCAGAAGCCACAGCTTCAGGGTCTTCAGAATTTGCGCTCATATTTTCGCCTAAGAACGTCACAAAATTGAACCCTTTGTTCGCGTTCTCATAATTCTTAAGAGCTTTTTCAAAATTTTCGAGGGCTTTGACTGCGATGAAACTAATTAACAACAAGTTTCAACTGGAAGCACTTACTTCTCGAGCAGATAATTCTTAGGGTTTTAATAAGACTGCGTGAGATAGCTTCGTCAAATTGGTAACAGTGGAATAAGTAGATCAATTTCTCCAAGAAAGTGATCGATGCATAGTTTTTGTAGAAGATGTCTAATGGCCAGTAGCTAGTTTAGACTTGCAATAGGCATGATTTACCATTCGGGGTTGTGTTTAAAATCAGCTTGAGTGCATAGTCAATGATATGGCTGATATAGTCGTATTTGTCCAGCACATTAAACATAAGAACATATAATTCCTTTTCGTTACATAAAGCATCTCTTGTTTGGTCTAATCAAACGTGAACGAATTCTCAGTAAAGACTTATTTAGCAGCATATACCTGTAGTACAGATGTTGATCAAACAACCCAGCAAAGTCTTGATCAGTTTAGGATTCTCGAAAAATACCACAGCGACTTTTATTAAATTCTGAAGAAATCCATTGGTGACAAGTTCGTTTGAAACTTTTTCTAAATATTAATGAGGTATATTAGTTCATTGATTGACGATAATGCATACCATCAAGGGATAAGACCCCAATGAGACCAGCCAGCTCTTTGAAAAGGAAAGAAAAATAAATACTTCCTCTCTGGATTGTCAAATCATTGATATAATGAGCTGGAATCGCCACCACATAATGATAAAAGCTTTGCACTGTCTGCGCTCGATGAGAGGCGCTTGCGACAAATCTCCTCAAGATAGCGACAACCAATCCCAGTACTCTGAGATAGTCAAGGATATAAGGCTCTGATACACTGATTTTTTTCATGAACTCGAGTAACTCCGAAATATTTTTGACAAAGTCAGGACTGCGAAGACAGTCATCTATCACCTCGGCTACACAACGCAAAAAAATTAGTAATCAATTCTCTCAACAGCAATCTCATTACTGGTTCCAATACAAAACTTCCAAATTGCAATCAGATTTAACTCGATGTCTCTTAGATGCCGCTGGATAGATGGGATTTTCTTCGTGTTTTGGTCGATATTTCTTTTCAACGCCGCAGTCGCAGCTTTCACTCTTTGAAGCAAGACAGGCAGATTTCCAGCGCACCAAAGAATAAGCCTAGCGTCAACTGAAAACACCGAATTTCATGACAAGCACAATGAAATCATACCTGTATCGCAAATATTTGCAAATGTAGCAATTGCGCCTTGCAAGAGAATCATGTCAGTTGATGTGATGATAACTCCTTTTAAATACTCATATCCTTTCTTTTTGAGAAGATAATCTTGGTTCTTCCCTATGAAACATTCGAGATATAAGACATATCAAGCATCTGTTCTTACTATTCTGATATGTGAGTTTTGCAGTGGCGTGCAAAATGTAACAGCAGATCTGAATTTCCAGTTCGCTCAGTTCACCAGGAGATTGCAAGATATCTTTGAAGATTCGAAGTAGAACCTTTAAAAATTTCTTTTTTCTAATGATTGCTTGGATTTTTTTGTCCACTGAGTAGATAGAGACGATCGGAAGAATTAATGTCAGCAGAGGTTTGTGAGTCAAGTGCATTTTTTTGTTCATCATATTGTCCAAAAACGATAATGTTATGTGAATCATGTCGAAATTGAGAAGGGGATTATCAATAAGAGGCTCTTTATCGTTTTCAAAACCTTCCAGCATCGACTTCTCGAGCGTTTTTGGATCTCTCTCATCCTCTTTCTCTGAAGTCTTGTAATAGTCTACAATATTTTTCAATCGGAGAGGCCAGCGAGGAATAATAGTACCATTTAATTCAAATTCGAGGAAGAAACCCAGCATTTCGTAGAGGTTGATGATTAATTTGAATGCATATGGAAGCAGTTTCGAATTGCTATGTTCTTTGATCCAAAGCGCGACTTTTTTGGTGAATCCGTTAATTTCCAAGCTGAGTTTCTCGGTGGAAGACTTGTAGCTCAGGAGGACTGCCTTTGACGCTTTGTCGATTTCGGAAAGTTCTTAATTTCAGGTTTTTTGAGCAATTACGGCAACGAATCTGTGAATACCTGTGCTCTCGCTGCTGAGACATTTGAAGAAGTGGCTTTGGGAATCCATTGCGGTGTTCGAGTGATTGAAAATAAGATGTTTGGAGATAAGTTATTGGTAAAAAACTCGAAAGATGAGATTTTATCTGATCAAATAAAACTGTGCGATAATTTGAGTATTCAAAACGAATTATAAGATATTTGTTCTTTCTTGCATTTGGTTACGGCAATCGTGGACATACATTTTACTAGTGTTCACTCAAATCCTTAAGGCTGGCGACTTTTGGAATCAGAATGGTTTCTCAACCCTCAAATAGATTGTAAGATTTTCTATTGATAAAAATAGCCGTTTTGTTGCATGCCTCTTGTTCTCCCCATGCAAGAGAATTCTGGGCCTAAATCTTCAAGTAAAAAACAGAATATTTCGTTCTCAACTTATTGCAGATGAGACGTTTCATTGTCAAATCTTTTCTGAATACAGATTCTATACAACAGCTTGTTTGTCTTAATGCTTATATGTTTTCACACTCATTACAGACTTATAAAACGAAATAGCTCAGAATATACAATTTAACTTCCCGATTCCTTTGCTTAAGATCTAAGGTATTCCTTGACGTCTTCACCTGTGAGCTGTTCGAGTCTGATAACAATATCCTTGCTTTCCTTCTCAATCTGTGTGTTCTCATCCTCAAGCAACTCAGCCATGAATGGCAGAAGATCGCTCATCAACGAGACAACGCGATCCTTCAATTGTTCAACGATTCTCGAGATCAATTTAACTGTAGCCAATCTCACCTTCACATTCTCACTTCGTGTTTTCAACAAGATCTATTCCCATTGATTAGTACTTTAATCTCAATGAATCATTTTCATACCTGATAGATAAAAGATTTCCACTTATAATCGTCTTTCACTAGCTCGAAGAGCTCCAGGATGCAAGGAGTAAGATTCTCTCCGATGAACACTGTGTAATCCACTCCCAAAATATTCAACGCGTCGATTTGGTTCACCAACGGCGAGATCAATCTATCGAAGCGGTTTGCGTCAATAAACTCGTCCTTATCATGCTGGAAGCATTTAGTTAAGACCTCAAGAATCAACCTATATATAGACGCTTTAGACCAGCTTTGATACAAAGTAGTGTTACTTATGCAGGGATGATTCGTGGTAGACTCGCAGTTCGTTTTGAGTAAGATGTCGTCTGAGCTTCTTGCTTTCGTCTCCGAAAATCTCAGCGTAGTGATCAAGCTGCTCTAGCAGAAAATCGAAGAAGAATCCGACAAACGTGACGAAGTAAGACTTCAGCACGTCGAACAAGTGGGAAACTAATTTGAACAAGACGATCTTTCTGAAGAAACTGAATTGGTTTTCTTCATCAGCGAAAACTTTGTTGCTCCAGTTCTGAAGCTTCAGATATATTTTCTTAAGCTCCACCTCATTAGATTTGACCGCAAATTTGCCGAATGCCTAAGAAAACATTAATACACTTGTCCAATTTTTCATTATTACCTCAATCCAGAGAGTCTCCACTTCTTCCAAACCTTTATAAACTTCCAAATTGAAGGTTTCAGCATTCTCAGCAGAATAGCGGCGGCTGAAATCGAAGGCTGTCAAGAAAACTTTGAATAAACTGTTGATTTTCGCCTCGTAGACTTCTTTCTCGATTCTTGAGCATAGATTTTCTGTGCAATTTTGAAGTTAGAACAAATTTATTAGGAATGATAATAGAAGTACTCATAAGAATGCCGATGTTCTTCATGAACTCCGGCTGAAGCTGTGGTCCGATCTCGACCAACGTCGGAATGATTTCGATGAGGTTTCTTGCTTCGAAGCTTTCAGCAAACTGACCAAGGATTTCTAGCAAATTAGTGTGATTAGCCTGATAACACTATCATCTATAAATTACCTTCAACTTTAGAAAATCCTTCATAGTTAGAAAGGAGATAGATCAAGCTTGCGGTATATGGAGTAAGCAAGTCCTTGAGCGACTTGACAAGAAGAGACACTGAATTCAAGGCGAGGTTAACACACATGTCCTTATAGTTGCTTAGCTTTTTCGTCTTGAGCTGTCCTGTCAATGTCTTCGCCTCCTCACTAATCTGATGTAATTCAGGAATGGCTTTCAACACAGCCTGATTAGAGAAGATAGGACTTTCGGTTTCGTCTTCGGAATAGAGGAATACGGCCAAAGAGACTTGGATTTGCTGGATTAAAGGCTTCAAATAGTTCAGTTTCTTGAAGCCGAACTTTTCGAAGTACAGTGACGCGGTGTAGATGCTGATCGTTTTCAAGTAGAGATTAGGCTCGGAGATGTAGCTTAGCGCCTCATCTTTGATCGCTTTCTCGAAAATCTTTGGTTTCTTTCGGAGCATCATGCTGAAGAGGAGGAAAATTGATTGGAGGTAAGTGACGGTCTCATCGTCAAATGCCTCATTAGTTTTGGCTTTTCTAGTTTCGATAAGCTCATTGGATAAATGGAAAATGAGCTCTTGGATGTAATCAGCGCTTGTTTTGAAAGCAGGAGTCTCGGCCAGCTTATCGTTGAGGAATTGGAGATGCTTCGTTTTGATTCGTAAGTTATGCTCGTTTCTTGGGTTCGTCACACCTGAGCTAACGATCTTGACGATGGAATCCAGCGGAAGGATAGTGCTCATTGAGGAAATATGTCCTTGAACAATACCGAGAATGCGCTTCAGGAATTTCTTTTGCGCTGTGCGAGCTTTGTCAGCTTTTGGCTTCTCTTCTGCGTTCTCGTCGGTCTTCGCAGGCTTGATCTTGCTCAATGAATGCTGAAGAGCGTATTCGCAATCAAATTGGAGTTCAAGTAGCTTTTGCAGTCTCTCAAAAACGCTTTGCTTGGTAAGTTCACCCTTTAAGAGCGCGGTAGACAGGTTTTGAATGAAGGTCTTAGAGTTCAGGGAGAGACTGAAGAACTCTAAGCTGAGAGTAATAAACGCCTTAAGATCCGTTGTTGATTTGATGTTCAAGTTCTTTATGAGTGTCTTTCCGCCGACGCCGGCTTGAAGCTTAGCTCTCGAGATTGGAGCTTTGAAATTATAGACTTTTTTGAGGAAAGCGCTTAGTAACAGCAAACAGTTTTGGAAAAGAGAGCTAAAGAATGAGAGGTTGTCTTCGATTTTTGAGCTTTCGAGCACAAGCTGAAGCGTGAATCGGAGGTTCTTTGAAACGTTTTGATCGATTTTCTTTCCTTTTTTGGTTTCAGTAATCAGAGTGCTGATGATCGGGTTCAGGAAAAGAGTCAAGTGTTGTGGTCCGAAGATGTCGAACAGTTTTTTGATCGCAGCTTTAATCTGTTCATTTTCCCTGTATTGAACTTTAGAGCTATAGAGAGTAGCTATGCTCAAAAACACTCGAGAGAAGCTGTGGAGGTTGGCGTCCTTGGTGTTTTGCACCAGATTCTTCAGGACTTCGCAGAGGAGATTCAGAGAATTGATCTGAAGTCTTGGTGTTTGAAGCTCGACTTTTTTGAAAAGGAATGTGAACGTGTCGACGATGGCAAGTGTGGCGCGGTGGAAATTAACGTTCGCCATCCAAACGAGCACGAGATTCGAATCCCTAAGGATGCCCCATGTCGCAGGATTCTCTGCCAAAGAATCTCTGTTTTGGAAAATCTTGATAAGCTGCCTAAGAGTCACGATATTCTCAGGATCATCAGCCTTGGCTTCAATGTTTCCTAGCAACGTTTTTTCCAAAGTTGCCTCCTTTTTAGCTTTAGGCGAGAGCAACAGAGTTGAAAGGATTTTCAGTTCGACTTTCAGGACCAATTTCAACAGGTACTCGACTTCAAAGAGCTCATCCTGTTTCTGGCTTATCGCTTGTTTAAGGAGAGCGAATAAAGTCTTGTAGATTTCAGAGGATTCTGTTTGGATCGCCAAGAGGAGTTCCATGACAAACTCAAGCTCTTTCTTGACTTTCAATAAAGAGAGCTTTCCAGCAGCTGTGTTTTCAGCGATTTTAGCTGAGAGGACCTTTGAGATGAGGCTTTCAGGGATGCTGAGCTCGCGCGATTGCTCAATGAGCTGGATGATGTGGTAGTACCCTGCTCTTGCTGCCAACTGGAGATAAACTGAAAAGATCGCTTCTTGGTGTTCTGGGCTGAATTTGGAGAAATGCTCTGCTTTCAGACTTGTAATCCAAAGACCTAATGCAGTTTCGTTCTTAATAACTGCTTTGGCGTCCAGTGGGATCGAGAGATAGAAAGATAAGTGGCTTTCTTGGACCTCTGTTGATGATGCAGAGTAAACTCGAACGTAATATCCTAAGAATTCACCCAAAAACTTCTCCGAGTTCTCGTTTGCCTCTTGCTTGATTAAATTGTCAGCGATGGCTTTGAACCCTGATAAGAAGCTGCTCGTTGCTGAATGGAGGGGTTTTGCTTTAGGAAGGTTCTTCACGATTTCTGCGACAAAGCCGAGGAGACTGAAGATTTCATTCTGAGTGAAATTAGCCAATGCGTTGAGGGAGTATGAGAGAAGCCAAAGGAATTCTTCAGGTTTGTTTTGCCCTCGCTTATAGAGGTTTCCACTGGTCAACAGCTCATTTGACTTCAAGAGAGGGTTTTTGAAGACCAGCAACTGCTTGCCAAACCCTATGATATGTTCAGCTGTGATCGAAGGGCTATCGAACTTGGCAGATAAATTATTTGCTTCCTTGCTTTGGTCTTGGAAGTGCTTGCTGTGAGCTCTAATCTCTTTTGTGTTGTAGTATTCCTTAATTTTTTCTGGAGAAACGATGAGTTCTTCTTGCTTTTTCAAATGGGGGAGTAAGTTTTCAACCGTTTCGAAGACGAGCGAACGGACTTCAACGTTAGAGCGGTCATAGCTGGTGACCAGATAAGCACAAAGCTCGGCGAGGTCGTAGACATCGCCTTTAGTCTCGATCTCATTTTGGAGGAATAATAAGGTGTTTATGCTCACAAGGTCTGAATCGCTGGTTCTGAGGAGGTATAACAAGGTCTTCACTGAGTTGTAACCCAGAGAGTCCAGAATCTCCTTGAGGAAAGGATAGTCTGCTTCACTCACTTGCATCATTGCTCTAAGTGTCTCAATTTTCAAGCAGTTGACTCTTTCTTCTTGAGACTTATTCGTGGAACCACTCTGGCTATATTCACCTAGTCTCTGGTACAAAGTTTTCGATAGGCTGATCGTCTCTGGAAGCTGGCGGAGAGCAGTGGGTTTCTTGCGGATAGCCTTGGGTAGGCCCAACAAAGTGAACTCTTTTGTCAAGAGGCTCTTGAGCGGAGCCTGGCGGATGATATGTTCTAAGCCTCTGCTGAAAAATCCAAATGACTCAGGGTCATGATGACTGCCCAGCTCAGTAATCAGCGCGCTCAGGTTTAAATCCTCTAAATTGAGGCATGCTTCAAACAGCAATGTTTTGAGGTGGCCTTTTTGTTTCTTGACATCCACGTTCTCGAAGCAAGGCAAGTTTGTAACGAAATGACTCCAATTTTTAGTTATAACCTTATCGAAAGCTTCCTTTTCCAATGCTTTCAGTAAGACATCAACAACTGGGTTTCTGCGGGCACCTGCGGTTGTCTGATACAATTCCGAATTTACAAGCAAATAGGTCAGCTCATGGTGATGGAATGGCGAAGGATCAATCTTCTTGTTTTTATTGCGCGCAAAGAAGGCATTGAGAGAGTTCAAATAACTCATATAGAGCTTAGTTTTGAGCGGGGTCGACACGTCTTTGAATGAAAGAGAGGCCTCAGCGATCTCATTTAGGATTTCAGTGTTGTCGTTTAAATCCACTCTCTTAATGAGCATTTCCACGAGAAAATCATTGAAGTTGCTTTGGGAACTCATATCTTCCATTCCTGACTCCGAAACGAGAATTGCGCATATCTTTTTGACAGCCTTTAGGCGTGCACCATGCTTGCTGCTGTTCACACCTTGGAAGAGTGTCCTTGCTTGAGTATTGAGATTGCTATCTCCGTTTGATTGCTCAGCTTCGGTTTCTTCATCTTCCTCGAAGAAGTAAGTCGCATAGGCTTTCGAGAAGCTTGTTTCGATGAATCCCTTAAGGACTGACTCGTTGTAATCTATTGTTAACGGAAGGAAATTTATTATTCATTGCAATTTGCTAGTAAAACTTACTTTCAAGCTCCCGGGCTTTGTTAAGGCAGCTTTCGAGCGTCTCAGTGATGACATCGGGGAATATCTTTCGAAGCATTAAGCAGAAGTTCGACAGTTCATCACTGATCGATTCTTCTTGCAATAAGTTCGTCAATGTGAGGGTAAGGAAAGTGTCCAACAGGCTCTCTCTTGAGATTTTCGCATCCAACTTCCTGTCGTTTTTAACAATCAGTTGTAGAGCTTGCTCAGCAACATCAACAAAATCTTCAGAAAACTTCTTTTTGTCTTGGTGCTGAAGATCAAAGAATCCTTGCACCAATTTCAGGACGAACGCGACCAAGCTGTATCTTCGGCCAAGCGCTTTCAAGTTTTCAAGCAATATATCCTTCGACGCAAACAGCGAGCCAAATAGTGCACTGTTAAACTTCACATTCTAATGAACATTCAACATTAATAAAACTCTAATGCAATTGAAATATTACCTGGGTTTGAGTCGCAAGTACAAGGAAAGCAACGATATTATTGCAAATAGCTTTATTTTGCTGGAATTTCTGGAGTCCTTTTACAGTATCTAGGAGGATTGCTCTCATATACTCTTCGCTAAACTGTGAGGTCAACGCCAAGCTGGAAAGAGTAATGAGGCCAGAATGAAAAGCGTCTTCAAATTGACTGCTTTTGAGGCACACCGAAATGTACTTCATGATAATAATCAAGAGATTTTCAGTGACTCTCTTACGCTCCTTCGCATAAAACAGCGTTTCCGTGATCAAACCAGTTGCGAACGTCACAACGCAATCGTCCTTTACCAGTCGCTTATTCGAAGTTGGTTTCACTGCGCTTAAATAAACCTCTTTGCTCTCACTCAAATGCTTTGAATGACTCCTGATGTTATCAGCTGCGAGTTTCAAAACGCTCTCGAGGATTGAACTATCCAAGCAGCTTTGCTTTGCGATGATGTCACGTGGGATGATAAGACCTTCCTTGATATTTTTTTCAAGGAAATACCAATGTGGGTTTTTCGTCAAGTCAACATTCTGCAGCAATCTCACGTAAACCACGGTACTGTGAAAAGGAAGAAATGTGACTGCGAGTTCATTTCCTTCGTAGTTATGGATCTCGAAGTTACGGATAAGATACTCGATAACCTTCTGGCAATCTTCATTGAGGAAATATGGGAGGAGTTCGGTGAAAATTGCTTTGAGATCTTCGCTCAAGTGGTTGTTTTCTTCCTCAGTGAGCATTTCTCGGTTGAGGTTGTCGTATTTTGGGTCGAAGATTTTGTCCTTGATAAATCCGAAATGAGGATTTGCTAGAATTAGATTCTCAATTCCCTGAGAGCCCAAGCTTTTGATGAGGTCGTTATCGAAGTTGCCAGCTTCGCTTGGAGAGAAAAGCAGAGAGGCAATTTTATTTGTTTTGAGTTTACGAGCACTGTCCTGGGTCTTGAGACCTTGAAGTTGTCGAGAAAGACTACTTTGCATTTTGATCTTTTAAATTTTATTGGAAATCAAATTATGCGAAGATATTTGTTTTTTCAGCTTAACAAGGCTGAATCTTAAAAAAAAACCCTTCAACCTGCGCTGCTTGAAAGCTTCTACTCATCATTTTTTTAGAGATAAAACCAAAAAAAGATATCGAAAAGCAGCCAGAAAGAAATGGTGACTAGAATATATATATCTTCTCCTATGGAAATATGTGTAAGAATTTTATAACAATAATCGCGGGTCGAAAATCTGAGAGAACTCATGATAGAGTGAGACGAAAGTAGTCTCTGACTTTGCCTATTCGAAATGGCTCTAATCTCACGAAATATGTGCAGAAAATTAACGCTTGGGTGAGTGTAGTCAAACTTGAAGCGAATAAAATTATAAATCCCTGGATTACAATTTAAGCTTAATTGCTGAGCAACAAGAAGTGGCACTCTATTTTTAATGGCAGATACCGTTACATCTCCTCAAGGCAGACAATCTTTCTTCGATGACGACAACCTAGACATCAAATTCGATTGGGTGAAGCTGGATAAGTCGCCTTATGCTAATATTCTCCATGAAACTCCTCTGCAAAAAGATAATTTGACTCGCACCAACGCAAACTCTCAAACAACCTTTCAGGCCTACTTTCAACTATATCGTCGTTGCTTAGTGCAATTTAAGGTACTCAACAGCTTAGTGCAGCAATGCTAACCTCGACATGTTTAGAATAATACCTCAAAACAGCCAGAACTCGTGCTTGAAATCGCAAATTCCCGATTCAAAGCGCTGCCGAACAAAGACGGGGTTTTTGGGTTTAGTTTGAGCAAAAACGGCAACACTTACGAGTTTACCTCAAAGGATGAAGGGTTAGTAAAAAGATGGACGAATGATCTCAGAGGAATCTGTATTCTGTCGACTTTTCACGAAGAATATAAAGCAATTAAAATGATCGGGCGAGGAAGCTTTGCGAAAGTGTACCTCGTCGAGTCCAAAAGCACCAGTAAATCCTTTGCGGTCAAGGCATTTACCAAAGAAAGCATCATCCTCTCCAACAAATCTAATGCTAAGGTAGCTCAACTCTCACATCACAGGCTTCTCTAACGATTTATCCGTGTAGCCAAGTATGATCAATGAAATAGACATCATGCGGTGCATTAATCATCCGAATATTATTCAGCTATATGAGGTCTTCGAGACAGATAAGTCAATATATCTCGTTCTCGAGCTCATCCAAGGCAAGAGCCTTCAAGACGTGCTAAAGAAGCCAACGTTCAAAGAGCAATATCCTGAATCAAAATGTGCGGGCCTGATTCTGAGTCTGCTTGATGCGCTGGCTTACCTCAGTTCGCAAAACATCATGCATAGAGACTTGAAACCGGATAATATTCTGCTTGACAAAGGCGATAAGCTTAAGATTGTTGATTTCGGATTAGCAACGTTCATCAATATCGACGATTATATATTTAAGAAGTGCGGAACGCCAGGATATATTGCACCAGAAGTATTCAAATATGATGCTAAAGTCGCAACAACCAATTATGATGATCGATGTGATGTCTTTTCGGCAGGATGCATTCTGTTTTACATGTAATTTCTTCTGGTGAGAGGAGTTTGAAAGTCACTATGATTTGTTTAGGATTTTCGGTTACCCATTTTTTGATGGATCAAACGCATCGGAAATTCTCAAAATGAACCGAAAGTTTTCAATTGAATTTGAAGCGCTCAACACTCTTGCGCAGGAGCTGAAAAATCCAACTTCAAAACATTCGAAAGAAGGTAAATGCAACATATGACTACAATGGTTAAGTGAATATATTTTCTACCCATTAGGCCTCGATTTACTGAAAAAGCTGCTAGAATTTGACCACAAAACTCGTCCAAGAGCTGTAGAAACTCTCAAGCATCCATTTTTCTCAACAATCTCAACAGAGTCAATAAAATCTCTGACTCTCACCGAGAGCACCTCTGATCCTTACAACAAATATTCAGAGTATAACAAACAAACTCTATAATAACTCGCTAATACTTTTTGTGCGTGTTGAATTAGCGGCTCCTTCTCACCAGTCATGAAGCCTGTAGACTTTGGACTTGTCAAGCCAAACAATAATATAAACAAGGATCGATACGAGCAAAAAGACTCACTTTATATTGATTTGGGCCAGCCGCTTATAAACGGAAGAACCGACACTCTTTCTGGAGTCAACTCGCATAATAACTCATTGATGCTGATTGGGCAGACCCCAACTAACACTACTGGCGGTGGCACACCAAGCTCTCTCTCAAGATTCGCACAAGGTAGCCCAAACATGAAAAAAGACCCCAACGCCAAGAGTCGGATAAGTGGTCCGAATAATCTCTTAAAGGCAGCAATATTTAAAAATGCTGAAAGAAATATGCACGGAGGTGAAGAAGAAAGCCCGGTGAAATCTAATGATCCCACTGGATTCAAAGATGCTGTGAATGACGATTCGGATAATACTGGTGAAAATTTTGACGAAGACTCGAACGAAAATCCATTGCTCCAGGCCTATGTTCAAAAGATGAATACTTTAACAAAACATCCTTCGAAACCGAATTCTCCGAGTCCAAAGCTTCGACCGTTGGAAAACAAAGGTATGAGCCCCATTGAAATAGGGAAGAATCTTAGGGCATTGGAAGAAACTAAATCGGATCGGTAGGAAGGAAGAGATGTTAGCGATTTGTAACGAAACGAAGATGAAAATAATAAATCTGTGTGATCGAGGAAAATAAGAACTATGTTATAATAAGTTTATTCAGATATAATATCTTTGTAGTTCGATTGATTTTGAACCGGGTTTTCATTTGCTTTTAGTTAATGATTTACGTACTCCTCTAAGACATTCAAGTTGTTATTAAATAGAGGTCTCAAAATCATTTATTGGAAACTTTCACTAGTCCAAAACGCTAGGCTCTTTTACTCTATCCATCTAAGAAGACAAACTGCAGCGATCTACATCAATGATGGCTCAAGATATCGGTCCAAAGGACTATTTCTCTGTGAGATCTGGTAACTTAAGATAGATATATATATAAAGGTTTGTTTGATTCAATAAATAGTATTATTGCTCATTGCATCTGTAACCGAAGGTACTCGATGGTATCGGACTGATTTGGTCAATGCATATCTTTGAATATTTGTTAATTTAACATAAAAATAAAAAAATATCAAACTCAAAATTTCTCTCTACTTATCCGATGTACGTAGATAATGTTTGATATTATCATAAAACTCCTCCCTTGAATTCCTCTGATTATCTGCTTCTGGCACTTCCATATTTATAATACAGTTTATGCACGCTTCCAGCGTCGTGGCATAGTATCCAGAGATCGAATTAAGCACATTATTCGTTGCAAATTTCTCAATGAGCTTTATCTGCGTCGCAAGAGTCTTGACTCCTGCCCTTGCGACTACATAGATGAAAATTGATAATGTCTGGTCCGCGTCCAATTTGACAGGCTTATCGATTTTAAACACCTTATAGAAATTATGAATCGAGGCATTGATTAGCTCCGCTGTTTTCACTATCGTTTTCATCTTGTGAATCGGACTGCGATGCTCCTCGATCCTTTTGAGGTTGTTGATACATTGGATATATGGCTCTTTGTAAAGTTTTTTCGCATACTCGAGTTCAGATTCCCCTTCCTTTCGGCTCTGAGCGAAAACTGCATCCACAAACGCTTCAGCATCTTGGAAGTTCACCTTCTGCTTGTTCTCTCTCAAGTCTTTGCTGCTTGGCTTATTATGGTTTTTTGCTTCGTCTTGTTTAAGAATTTTGAATGCCGCGTTTACACTGCCGTAGTAGAACTCAAGGGTGCTTTCGTTCAAACAATACTCTGGCGGGATGCCCATATCCTCAGGTGATTTCTTGCAGCTGAAAGTGAGGTTCTTCCCAAAGGCGTCTTCAGTGTTTATATCGTTGATGCGGAGTAAATTGAAGATATGATCGAATACCGAAGTATTCATTACAATGGAAGTGAGAAAATTGATAATGTTATCGCGATTGAATAGGCTTTCTTTGGCAGCAATGTCGCCCATTTTCAGCTTTTCTAATCCATAGAACACGTTTAGTCCGTCATATAAGATTCTAATAAACTGCTGGAGATCAGAAACTGCAGAATTCACGTTAAGGTAGATTTCGCTCTGCGCTGTTGTAGAGTGGTTTTGAGTGTAGTTAGTCCATATTTGCTCGTACTTCTCCACATAAAATTCCGTGAATATATTGATCATGCGATTAAATACATTAGTTGAGGACTGAAAATGCTTGTCAAGGATACTGGTCACCAGTTTATAGTTATTTATACTTTGATACAATCGACCCATTGAATTCGGCTTTCCATCGAGACTGGTTTGGCTCTCAGCATGTAAAGGTCCAAGGAGCGTATTATTCTTAAATTTTTCAATTTCAATATTCGCTTCCGACTTTTTGTCCTCCTTTTGCTTCTCTTCCTCGTCGATTTTATCCTCCAATTGACTCGGCAATCCAAGTGACGATTTTACAGAAGCATGCTTTTTCCCATGTGCACGATAAAAATTCTCTTCGAACAAATCCGTCGTCTGAAGCATACTATTCAACACAACCTCCTCTTCTGCCTCCTCCGGGATATTGTCTTTTCCTTCTTCCTCTTTTCCAAAGTCTAAAACAAAATTGACGTTTTTTTGCTGAATACAAAGAATTGCGAATACTGTTGAAACTTTTCCCTTCTGCTTCCATCATAGAAAGCTTTTTCAAGTTTATTGTAGTTCCAATCAACTTAGCTGATCCTATTCGAATAAAGATTTAGGTCAAGAGTCACAAAAGGGAAATAGACAAAACATTGTGAATCCATTTCAAAAAGACAGAAGGAAGAGATCTGTACTGTTATTATTGAAATCAACCCATGAAATTTGCGATTGATATATCAAATCCGTTGAGTCATGATCCCAGGCTTTGAGAAAAACAAGCAACCTGTTAGGCCAGTCTTCATTCCTTAACCCTGCCAATTGCTCCATCATATTCGTTTTCCATTTATTGTTCTAAGAGATTGAGATCAATAAGGACTCGATGCGTCAAGCTTTTACGTATGTGGTTCTCTTATTTTCTCCTGTGAAGAACGTTTTCACTTTTTTTGTTATTCTGGGGCAAATATGCTCGTTTTTCTGTGATTCCTGCTTGGAAGCGACAGCAGTCAGGTACTTCTTTCTATCATTTCTCAAGGCTTTGAGGTAAGAATCAAACCGGACGGCTTCTTTTGTTCTAGTTGAGGCTCCATTGCCCATGAGTCACCAATTTTTGATTGTAAATAAATCTAATAAAATCGGGAATTTCAAACCTTGTCTCTATTAGAGGAATGATTAATCAGATCTTATTCGAATATTAAGTCAGGAAACTCAATTTCAATACAATTAAAATTGGCTGATGTAAGTGCCATCTATAATTGTAGATATATATAGCAAGCATATACTAAATATAATAATTTCTAATGAATAGCATTTGGAAAACAGTTGAGTAGAGAAGATGATATTTAAACCATTTAATCTCCAAAGAATCTAATTTACTTAGTTCTTAAAAAGGTTCTAACAACAAAATTCTTTTCTAAGAGGTCAGGCGGCAGGTACCTAATCGAAAATAAATAAATGAAAAGATGAATATCTTATGAATTACCCAAGATAATGCCTTGCGCGCTGTAGATCATTTCTTCGGGCTTTATTAAACCCGAAATGGAGGTATACAAAGAGCGGAATCGAGAGAACGAGTATCGCGATCAGCTCAGCAACGATCGTGTTGATCTCAGCCTGGAACCTAAAGCAATAAATGAGTCAGTCCATTTGGATGAATGCTAGAGTAATTTACCTTGCAGTTAATTTTGCCAAGAGAGTGTCGGCGATGAGCTCCAATCTATTTGAGAACAGAATTGCGAGAGTTTGCAGGGTGATAAACGAATCAGCGTAATATAGTTCGGTAGCGTTATTTAAATAGTTATCTCTGTAATTATTCAGCTCAATCACATAATTCTTCATCATGTAGAGAGCTTTGAAAATCGACGCGTTCTCAAAGGCTTGTGGACATTGAATGTTCAGAGGATTGGGGCAGATGCTCTGTTCAAACAGACTCAAGAGCTCAGCGGCCACTTCACTAGAAGAAGTGAGAGCCTTCTGCTGGAAGTGCTGTAATGAAGAAAGGATTATTATACTTCATTTATTGAAGAATTTTATTACCAAATCGTCAGCAAAGTTGTGGTAATACTCACTGTTGCTGAACTGCTGCAAGCTGGTGATGTTTTCGAATATTTCGGTTTTTCCTTGCGATATCATTTCTGAGCTGTATTGGCAGAGACGTTATGTGAGTGAAACACAAAGATATTTACTAGAAAGTCACGTAGTAAGCGACGGCAGTGAATCCTGCAGTCACGGATTCACTTAGTCCTGCATTGAGGACGGCAGTGTCTTCTGTATAACGCATTAATCCTACTAGTCGCACGATGCTCCAGCACTATGATAAATCCCTTAGACGAGAGTTGAGTGAAGAGGAACTTTACAATCATGAAGAGGAACACTATCACTAGTGGTATCAATGTTCCGACAATATCGATCTTCAGTCCTTTGAATTGCTGGTTGACTCTATTTTTCGCTCTTCTGTGAGATTTTGGTCTCACAATCAGATCGATGTCTTTACTTCTCATGTCATAATTTTGAAGGAATTTAGACTTGAGGGTGAAAATTTCAGCGAACTGTATTAATGGAAATAAGAAGTACATAGAGGTAGTTGTAGATGGTCTTGGATTGGTCGATGACAGCAAAGATATCTGGATCGTCATAACGTAGGAACATCTTGAGGATATTTTCGATTTCCTTGAGGAGCTTAATAAGAGATAATTAGTCAGGAGGCACCAGTCAAGAATGCTACTATTCGGTAGAGGATGAGGATCATGACAAATGATATCACTGCAAAGGCCATTGTTATGACATAGAGACTGTAGAAAGATGTCGCTGTGCCGTCAATTAAACGAGAGGTAGTATTCTTTGAAATTTAAATATAAGTAAACAGAAGACGCGACAATCCAATTTACTTGCGCAATCTCGTTTTGCTTGAAAAGACTCGACAACGTGGATCCAATGGAATTTACATTGAGTATCTTTTCTGCGGTGATAGATTCTTCTTCGACTATAGCCTCCAGATCTGTGTTGAACTAAAATATTTGAGGGGTCAGAATTCACAATTCTGCATATTAAAATTGGTCATACCACACTGATCAACTGCGTGTATTGGAGGCTCTGAATTAGGCTAAAGGAAGATTCTTGGATCGTTGTAACTGTAGCTGAAGTCCAGTCCCGTATGTCGTCAAATCTGCCATAGTCAACCATAATTTCCGTCACATTCCTCCAGATTTCTTGTATCCTATAGAGCTTGGCATTCGCTATATCCATGAAAAGCTCTTTATCGGGAGATAAAATAATCCCTTCATTTTGTAGACGGTTGGGATATTTGCTGATTATTAATTTATTTTCCACAATAATTTAATAAAATTGTTACTCAATCGAGAGGAGGAAGTCCGTATCGTGGCGGATTTGGATCGATTGGAACAGGAACGAATTCGAGTACTTCGCAAAAAGGCCATGGGCTTTCTCAGATTGGATTTCCGGTAGTAATATAGCCAATGACACCACTATACAATGTTATAATCCCTTATTAGTCATGAATAAGTAAGGGGTGTTATTACCCAGAATCGTGATCTGCATCCAGAAGCAGATCATGCTACAAAACGTCATCAATTTCAGCGAAAACGGCGAATATTCGTGATTTATCATCGAATGGATCTTCCTTGATTGCTTGACGGCGCGTTGCTCAAAAACATCTCTGTTTCTTGGAATCGCGTTTAGCTCTGTTAGCAGATTCCCGACTTGGAAATGGTCATTATCTTGCCATGAGCTCTGAAACGTCATCGAATATCTAGAATATTAAATTTCATTAATGCCAAGCGGAAAAGGAAAAGCAGTTACAGATCACGGGATAACGAAATATTTTTGCCAGAGAGCACGGCACGGCTACTACCAACAGCAGGCGACAGCAATTCCTTCTGGTCTAATATATTCAACTTTTTAGTGTGAATGAACGGTTTTTGGGCGTCTTCTCGTCTGATGACATTATCTTGGCTCACATCGGAGAAAGTATTCGAAGGCATCGAAGACTTAACGATCGATATCGACTGACTGGGCGACTTACTAGTGTCCTTTTTCTCCTTTGGCTCTTTTTCACTCTCTCTGAGCTGTTCAATCTTCTGGAGGTTAACAATTGAAGGCTCTACGAGCGAATGAGATTCACGATCAAGCAGGTTATAGGATGAAACGATGTTGGACTGAGAGACCAGCTCTCCGATCGTTGGCAAGGACTCAGCAGCTGGATTCTGTGATTTTCTTCGCTCGACTTTCAGGAAATTAGTCTGGATGAGTGCGACGTCCTGCTCGCGAATAGGAGCTGTGCTATTTCTACGACCTTTCTCTTTTTTGTCTTTTCCATCTTTGTCCTTCGATTTGTCTTGCTTTTGGGTATTGGGAGCATCCTTTTTAAACTCATCGTTCATATTCGGAGACGAAATCGCTTGCGTTTTCGAAACACTCAGCGATGATGAGCCGCCACTTATACTTGATTTATCACTGCCTTTCGAAATCTTTGTCAGATTCTCTTGAGACACGTTGTCTTGAGAGATGTTCAACTCTTTAGAGACGTTCTGATGGGAAGGGAGATTCTCACGCGAAGCGTACTCTTTAATCGTATCGAATGATTTCCTCTCCTCGTCTAAGTACATCGAAGGATCTGATTTTTGTGCTGGGTTCTTTGAAATTTGAGTCAGGGTTGGCGTAAAGAACTCATAAGAAGTTCCTTTGGAGTTAGATGATGACTTGAATGACTTCTCAGTCATTTTTGAGTTCAGCTTCAAATCGCTTTGTGTGCCACTGTAACCTGAGGGATTCAGCTGCTGGTTGTCGCTTGAAGGTAATTTGCTTGGGTTGAGTGATGGAGACGGGTGATGCGCTGTTGTTTGTATATTCGAGCTCATTTGTTGACTACTGACCAACTGACTGGTACTCAAAATGCTGCTAGAAGGTATAAACTGCAGTTCTCCTGACGTTTGCCTCAGATTCTGACCCGACTGATGCAGGTAATTCTGCCCGGAGCTTCCGTCCTGCTTGTGCTGGGTATTGAAACTGCTACCCAAATAAGTCATATTCGCATTGTTCAAATCCGTCGGATTTTGAATCATGTTGGAGGTCGTGTTCGCATGGCTCGACGAGCTCCCTTGCTGTTGAGAAGGGTTGAAGGTCTGATCTGCAGGGGTTTTATTGCTAGAACTATTCATTTTATTGCTGGAGCTATTATTCATTTTGCTCTCCTTGCTGTCGCTTCGGTTCGTTCCGATCTCCATCATCGTTAATGAGTGCCTATTACCGACCTGAGGGCTGGGACTCTTCTTCTCTTCTTGCATCTTGTTAAACGCGTTGAGCTGTTGCTCGTTTGTGATCTCGACGTCATTGCCTGTGAAAGAGCCCGTGTGCATGCTTTTAGCAAACGAGTTCTCTTTTAATGACTCTTTCATCGGGCTATTGCCAGCATTATTGTTTTTCGAGAGAAACCCTGAATTTGGCCGACTGTTCGCTATTCCAAAGCTAGATTTACTCAACTCGCGGTAAATGTGTGCATTGGTCTTAGGAGAATTAGAGTCCTTATTTGTAACATTACTCACGCTGATTCCTCGTGGGGAATAAGACGTGTTCCGCGGGTGTTCCAGGCTTCCCGTCTGATTTTCAATGGATTTATCTGATTTATCGTTGAATTTATCAGTGGATTCTTTCTCGGTTTTATCCGTTTGATTCTTCTCATCGGTTCGGGACATTCCTTTCCATTCTTGAAGCTGCGAGAAAGATGCGTTGGCACCGCTCATGTTGTTATAATTCGAAAAATGACTGAAATTTCCGCCGCTGCTGTCGTTGCTGTTGCTCGGTTTATTACTATCGGTGGGTTTATTGCTGTCACTCGGCTTGTTACTGTCGCTGGGTTTGTTGGAATCACTCTGTTTTTTAAGATTCTGCCCACTGCTGGCGTTATAAGCACCAACAGTGTTATCCTCATAAATCGAAGATTTTGTCAGAATTCCCATGTTAGCTATCAGCTGATTTTGTGAGATGTTCAACAGCAGCTTGGATTCATCCATTTGGCCGCTAGACTGATTCGGGGCAACAACTTGAATACTACTACCGATGTCTTGGTTGGTGGTTTGGACTTGGATCTCGGAATTAGTGTTTTTGAACTCAACGGCAGTGAGATTCAGCAAGGACTTACGAAGGTGAGCAACGTAGTTCGTCCGCTTTTTCTTGGTGTTAATATCAATGGTCTTCTTAAGGAAGGAGTCGTCCATACTATTCAATTTGATTGTGTTATTGCCTGACGAGAAACTCATGTTGGAGTTTGAGTTCTTTTCTGAATAAAACAGCAACGAGCGCTCTGAAGGAGCTAAGAAAGCCGATTTTTTATCCTTATCCGATGAGTTCGCTTGACTCTGCGCTTGTGAGATCGCTGACCCTGGGAACTTCGCTGAACCTAGCGCGAATCCCAACCCAGAACCTAGTCGAATAGGTGTCTCTGCCGGGTCGTTTGATGAGGATTTCCTATCCGGGAACATTGCTTGGAAACTACCTCTCTGCATATTTGACCCCAGTCCAGACACAAGAGATGAAGAGACTTTCTGCGATTCTTTATCTTTGCTGTGGAAAGTGTGTGTAGAGTTAGTCGGGAAGATCGGCGAAACCGAAGGAGAAACATTGTTCTCATCATTATGATTCTGACGTCGTTGGCGGTGATGCTGATCGGACACAAGCGGCGGGGTCGTAAACTGCGAGATTGGCGAAAAGAGAGAATGTGACGAAACTCCTTTGCGGTCATCAACTTGACCTGGTATCTTCTCGATAAAACTTCTTTCTGAGATCAAAAGCGACTGGTCTCCTCTTTCCGCTGCGCCTCGGACCTCTGAGATTGACCTGATAACGCTTTGCGAGTATCCGGATCCTGAATAAGGGGTTTTGTAGGGACCAGTTCTCGTCGGGTCATAGGACTCTTTGATCTGCTGCGTCTTCGAAGCTTTGTACATGTAATCGTTATCGCTGTTCTGACTGCGCTCTGACCGACCATCCATCGAGCTCTTGCTTCTCTGGAAGTGCATTTTGTGATCCGAGGAAGACCGCTGACGATCACCGGATTTCTCCTCTTCGTCGTCGTCATCATATTCATCTTCTTCCTCTTCATCCTCATCTTCCTCTTCGTCGTCGTCCTCCTCTTCTTCATCTCCCTCGGATTCCTCCTGACTTCCTTCTTCTTCGTCGCCTGAATATTGAGAGTGGTCCTGCAAATTACTGCTGGTTCCCACTGGAAGTTTGACATGTGCCCGTCCACGCGCCGAGGCCTGTTTTGCAGGATATTTCAAATGAGGGTTTTTCACTTTCTGTGGCGCGTTTAAAAATTGGCCATGGTCACGGACATAAGTCTGGATTGCACTCAGAGAATCATCTGAAGAAACTACTTCGGAGACCGTCCGGGATTCCGTTCCTCTGCTCTCTTCGATGATTTTGGTTTCTTCGACGGAATATTCGGTAATGTGATCTTGGAACGGCTTTCGCGGCTGAGTCGCAAAGACTGAAATTTTCGTCGGAAGACCCACAGAAACGGGCCGTCTTCCTCCTCCCAAAAGTCTCTGATCAGGGCTGTCTAAGCCAGCAAGGTCTTGTTGAATGGGGAATCGCGTGACTTCCTTTTCTACTTTATTAACTTTTTTTTTGTTGGAAAAAATTCATTCAGTATCACGTTAGATAAAGGATTTACCTGGAGTAGTCCTCTCCTCCTCTTTTTGCTCCCTGTTCCCAGTCATTGAGTTCCTTTTTGGTGAAGTACCAGATCGATTATCTATAAAATTAATGCAAATTAGCATGAACTCCATCACATTATATACCATAAGAGCCGACGGAATTTGAACTCCTGTTCAGCGAAATGGTTGAAACCGAAGGAATACTAAGGTTTTGACTCTTTCTGAGATTCGATGTGAGATTTGATGAGTACGAGGCTCGAAGAGGTGAGGGTTCTTCAGAAATATTCGACTGGTTGTGGTGCAAGGGAGGTTTCTTTTCAAAGCTGGTATGCTTTTTGTCTGAACTTGCATGCAGAGTTTTCTTTTTAGCTGCGTTGTTGTTATACCCTTTTGCTAGTGTATCGCTTATCACGACAATCCGCATGACTGTCCCATCGCTGAATTTCACGTATTCAATGTGAGTTCTCATTGAAATATTGTAGTAAGTCGCATTTTTCAAATTCGCACGAATTTTCAACAGCAGTCTCTTGAACATCATCTGCGCTTTGATAATCGCAAGCGAGAGCTTCGTTGCTCGATTTTTCGTGAAGGAGATCTCAGGCTTTATCAAGGCTGGTAATTGACTGCCTCGAGAGAATCGGTCAAACTTTTGCTGGTAGTCTATCCAGACCTTAGGCACGCGGTATTCTAAGACAACGCCACGATAGATCGAAAAGTTTTCGTAAACATTTGTCGTTGATTCGTCGTAAATATGAGAGGTTATCTTTGGTAGCGTCTCTTCGAAGTGCTGTTGGCTTTTCCCTCCTCCTCCAATATCGACGAATGAAGGCAGCATTTCGATATTCCAGAAACTAGTTGCACTGGGGCTAATCTTCATCTGGGCCACTGGCTTAAGGGTTTGATCTTTAGTTTGATCACCTGCGTATGATTGGTAGTTCAGATCGACGCCTGTTTGGTGGAGTTTCTCGTAAGCTGAAATCACGTTTTTGATATTAGGGCACATTTTGAAGAGGTTGGGTCGTTTTTTCTGGAAGAAGTTCGGCGTCAATTTAAACGCAGATAGCAAATCTACATGGAAAATGATAACATTAGGCTTGGGAAAAAATCAATGGTTACCTCCTGTAATCTCTTCTACAGTGCCGTATTCGTTAATTAGCATAAACTGGTAGTTGGACTTTATGGCCGAAAGCATGGCAAACAATCGCATACTGAAGATAGGCGAGAGAATGAGATGAGGCAGGGGAATTATTAGAAATTACCCATCGTCTAAATGGAGACTTGGCTTAACAAGCACTTGACAAGGGAAAATTAACCCATCGCTGTTACGCGCAAACAGCAGATCAGGATGAACGATGTGCAATTGATTCTTATGCTCGATATACTTTTCCAAATACTTCCCGTGCTTTTCTGCGGATATCTTCGGGAGTAGGATTTTGAAATCTTTCCCGACGATCTGAGAAAATTTGTATCCAAAAATACCCGTAAAATTGCTGCAAACTTTGGTAATCTTCGAGAAATTATCCTATTGATGATTATGAAGCATGCGCTGACAAGAGATCTAATAGAAAATGAATACTTTTTCGCAGCTAACTTCCATTATCGTGAATTCCTTCACGATTTTTGAGTACTGTGGATCACAACGGTTTAAAAACTGTCGATAAGGGTCTGACCTCTTTTGTAAAGCTCTGAATAACGTCATTTTTATTAATTGCTTGGTCAACGCAAAGGATGTTACTTGTATATAAAAGTTCGTCCAGACTCGGGTTTATTGAGCAAAAATGTTTGAAAGATTCCATAAAGCATCATAATCTGAGAGTGTTGAGGTACTGCTGCTTCAATTCTCCAGTAAACAGATTCTACTAGCTTCTTGAGCTTTTCTAACGTTGCCCCGACGTTATATGCTTTTTGAAAATCTAGAAAGAGAACGAATTCTGAGTATTCAGGTGTCATGCAAGACTTACTTTTCTTTTCGGCAAGGAAATGGTTGAAGAAAGACACCTGCGTGCAGGAGTACTCGGCAATATTTTCAACGAATTTCTTACTCAGGTAATCGAATTTGAGGAATTTAGGGAAGTCGTAGATTGAGTATGGCTGATTTTTCTCATATTCTTGAGTTAGTTGATCTGCAAACGAGCGTCTACACAAACAATTCAAAAGGATTAGAGAAGGCAGTTCTCATAGAAAGTCAGTTATACCTTCCTAAGTAGACGTAGAATTGGATTCGCAATCCGATTCCTTTTTCAACAGCTTTACGGAAGTTCGTGTAGGCTCCAAGCAAATTATTGAACATTCTTGCCTGGAAGATGCCATAGGTGATATGGAGTAGCGGAATGTTATGATGATGATGCACGCTCTCATGGAAAGATTTATCCAAAAATGCGCTTAAAAATTTATCGTCTTGATAAGCTTTGCCTGGATCCAAATAAATCAAAAGATAAGAATCAAATTTTTGCAATGGCATGGGATACCTTGCCATTGAATGAGGCTTGATTGGTCAGTTTGAATGCTGTCATACGAACGGCAGATACACGATGCATCAGTGCATTTTTGAAAGTGATGTGCGATTGAGCCAGCAATGAGAACATCGTCTTCCTCGGTTGGATTGCTTATTCGCAATATTCTTCTCTTATCGTTTTGCACGAGATCCATCAGACCATGGAAATGCTTGATGATGTCATAACGATTCGTCAGCGTCTTTATATCCGCACTAAACACTCTTCTCAGTTTGCGGTCGATGCAAATTAACCCGAACTTGCCTGCCATTATTCCGACTAGTCATTTTGTTAGATACCAAAACCGGTAAGCTCAAATTTTACTCAATAGTGTAATAATAGCTGTATCCAGTATGTACCCATTGGCCTTGTAAACAATCCCTTTGACAGCAAAAGTAATCGCTAGGGTCAGTAGAAACCATAGCGAAAACCCATAAAGTCTTAAGATTTTCGTGTAATAGAAAGGCAGGCGGCACATGAAGTTCCATGTCAGGAGTAGCACCATTAAAGCCTTGAAAATAGGAACTCCAATGAGCTTAAAACTATCCCCGACGCCAAAGAATATATAATTAACCGAGACAATGAAAATTCTATAAATCCAGAGGAGAAGGTCATGCGTCGTCGGTATTCTATTCGTCAAAACATATTATTATCAGTCACCAAAGCGAGGAATAAAAGTACCTGGCAAGGTAATGCTTTCCGCTCATGCTTTCCTCTGCTTTCAATGCGATAACGAAACTGAGAATCATATCAAATCCAATGCAAATAGCTGACATAACAAGGACTCCCGTGTGCTGTGCAGAATCGCATGCACTGATGACACTTGTTGGAAGTGTTGAGAATGCCCCGCAGCCAAATATCCATATGTAAGCCTCAAGTTTCCATGGAAACAAAACGTAGGAGTAAATATCGTTAAATATCGCTAAGAACCACACAACAAAGTCAAGTGCTTTCGTTTTTCTCAATACTGTTGATAGAGTATACCCAACCAAACTGAAATGGAAAAGCGAGAGTCCAAAGTCTATCAAATTGGGGCGAATAAAAATAAATCAGCTGCAGGCATCAGCGAACTTACTGGTCCAAAATATCAGCATCATATACTTTTCGGAGTACATCTGAATGTAAGTCCTCATTCTGAAGTATCGAAGCAAGAACTGCAAATGTGCTGATCCATTCTGATCCTGCCCAGTTATCTCCTAATAATATGTTGGATTGTGATGATAATGGGATTAGTTACATCTTGTGAATAATTGTAAGCCCAGAATTGCAGGAACATTATGATGATAAGCAAGTACGAAGGCAACCGACCTACAAATGTTGTTTTATTGCAAAACCAGCCGCATTCTGCTTACCCATCCGCTGATATTTGATACTTCTATACAAGCACTCAAAGGCTGTCTTTTTGACGTTTTCGTAGGAGGAGCGTGGGGTCTCTTCTTCGAACATATGTAAGTAAACTTTGATGGCTGCTCGGTAAGTGAGAGAAATAAAATTTATCCCTTTAATTAGTCTACTTGCTTTCAAACACCGGAAAACTGTTGAAAATTAAAAAGAAACTAATAAATTTGTTGCTAACTCATTTAATCTGAAACTGTATAGGCTCGTCCCTTAAACCAACTCATCGATGACTCCATCCAGCGTCTTGTAGAAGACAGCTTCATTTAACCCTCGATAGCACCTTCTTTCATTCTGGTTACCTAGAATATCGCTCTAATCGACTGAAATTCCATTACGAAAGATACATTGTTTGTTGGTGTTTATAGCTCTATTGATCATATACTGACATTGTTGGCTTATAACGGTTGCTTGCTTTTGAATGAATCATACGAGAAGGGTGGTTCTTGGAGAAAATTAACTTATCTATCAAGATTGAAAAAATACAAATAATATCTATCAAGCAAACGGTACGCCTGAATAGTTTCAATATCAAATTAAAGTGGTGATGGAAAGCTTACGGCTTGAAAGTAGAAGTTTGTTAAATTTCGAAAAGGATAAAACCCTGATAAACAAACAAACACTACTTTAAATTCACTTCTGAGCCGGTTCATCGGTTCCATCAGATACAACGTATACGGTGATTTCCCCGCTATTGCTCTTCAAAAAGAGCTGGTATTTATTCTCACCAAGGTTTTCATTTTCGCTAGTCGGGACTTCTAACGTCGTTCCTTTTGGTGCTTTGATCACCAAAAATGGACTCTGGTCGTCCTGGCTGAGCGCGCCGAGAGATTTAATGTCCTCATGCGTCACGTAAGCATATTTCGCATTTGCCTCGTCTTTAGCTAAGTCCGTTAGATTTTCCTGCAGAGTATTTATCCATTGATCGATTTCCTTTTCCTCTGCTTCGATTTGCGCGAGCTCCTTCTGGAGCTCTTGGATTTCCTCCTCTAAATTAGAGTTATCAGTGTTCCCGATCCACTTGATCTTGTTTTTAAGGATCTTTTCAATGTATCCAATGCCTATAATACTCGTTAGCAAGAAACGCTAGAGGAGGATAAAATGGTAAATAGATCATGATAAGAAAGCAAAATATCGCTGTTCATCACACAGAAAAGGTTTTCAATACCTTCTAAGACATTTGTAATATCATATATTCTTCTTTTTTGCACGTTTAATTCTTTCACGGCCTCGTTAAGGTCAAGAGTGAGTCCTGGTGAATTTTTAATTAACTCGACGAATTTTTTCGTCAGCACTGAAAGGGAGTTGTCATGACGCGCCTTTGATTTCTTTCCTAATTATTCAATGAGTTAAATAAATGTCTATGCAATAAGCAACTGAAAAGGATGGGATAAAGAGGGAATATTGCGAAAGAGCTTTACCTGATTTTTTTGGATTGTCATAATCATCGTAATCGTCGTTTTTGGAGGCGTTGTGACCATGGATGTTTGGAGAGCTTTGTGAGCCATCACTTAGCGAGTCACTACGACCCGAATTGCTGTAATCATCCATGTAATCGTCCTGGATCGCATCTTTGGCACTGGTTTTAAGTTCCTTTTTGACTTTCTTTTTGGGTTCTCTGTCAGCGAAGTAAGAAGCCTCCTGAGTGGCGGTTCGGCGGGTTTTTGGCGCGCCTTTATTTGAGTTCATGTTTCTCTTGAAAGTTAGCAAAAAAAAGCGGATTAGTTTTATTGTTTTGTGTATAAATTTCTTAAATTCTGAAATCAAAAGCAATATTTAGTAACATGGCGGGAAAAACATTTTGGCTAATAAAAATTATTATAAACTTAGCCAATTAACCTCTCGCAAAGGAATTCTCGTTGCTGACGTATTGACGAAAGAAAGTCAGAGGTTATTTTTTAAAAAAAAGTATGTATGGAATATCGAATATAAATTATGTTAAAGCATCAAATTTTAAACGGACAACTTTGATATAACTTTGATAGATAATTGTGTTTGAGCTATGCAAGACAATAAAAGCATCGCTCATAGTAATATTACAGAGATTGTGGCAGTAGATCCTTAAATATAGGTACTCAGTATTAATAATTTAACTCTCCTAAATAAGGTGAATTTCCATTTTATTCATTTTCATTTTCATCGGAAAGGCTGTTGACTTCTTCGATATAGTAGCGACTAACCGGAACTTTTTCTGTCGGAGTTTGTTTAACAACGCGCTGGTAAGCTGTGATGACCTTTGCCAAGCTTTTATTGTTTTTGATTCTCTCGATTTGCAGGATTTGCGAAATTTCCTTTAATAGAAATAAGTTGCTAGAATATAAAAAAAGTTTACGCCTCTGCAAATGAAGCATTCGGTCGATTTCTCCCAATGTTTCTTTGCGCAATCACAGCATAAACCGCCATGACCACAGTTCATGATCACGGTATCAGCTGGGTTATCGTAACAGATATTGCACTCGTCAGACGCGCCATCTCTTTGCGCAGAAGGAAGCTGCTCATTGGCCAGCTCAATGAAAGCCCTCTCGGCCTTTTTATCGCTGGCGTCGAACTTCGCGTCACCTTCACTCAAAACGTTCCTAAATGGAATTTTAATAATGAATATCAAGCTGAGATATTACATCCGAAGGTGTCGATCTTGAGAGTCGAGGTTAGTTTTACTACCTCCTTTGCGATTTGAGCCTTTTATGCCAAACTCCCTTTGGCTTCGATCAGCAGAAAACTGACTGTTAGACAGTTCTTGATGATCATGAACAGCTATTAGCGCATCAGCTGATAGTCCTTGTCCTTGCATACCGTCTGAAGGTTTGTTTTCAACAGCCGGACGATTCACGTTCAAGTTTATTTGGTTAGTCACGTTGACTTTGAACCCCTTTATAGGAGCTTCTTTGTCGTGTGAGCCCGCTCTACAAGTTACAGATCCACAGGTCTTTCCGCACTTCTTTCCGAATTTCGGCTCTAATATGATGTGTTGATCGCTTTTGTGTTTATTATTATTGTTTTTCTTTTCAGCAATAGCCTCAGGCCTATTCGATTTGAATGTTTTTTCAAACGGAGTGAAGTAGGTTGAAGAGGCTATCACGAGAATTGAGGGGAATTTGTTTTTATCTTCAACTGTTTTATACACGATTTGAGGGCCTAACAAAATCATGAGGTGACGTCTAGAGAATGAAGTTACTTTCTTTAGGTTTTTTTATGTTGGTGGCTAACATGTGAAGATAAAATCGGCTAATTGCAATATAAGGTTAGTTTCTGAGGTGGGTGAGAATGGTTACTATAGCTGCTCTTTGCAAAACGCGCTGTAAATCAAATGAATGATTTGCAGGAAGATTGCGCTAATAATTGAAAACATAATCATTTCTAGCAATCCATTAAGATAAAGTGGGTTTGGTGATTCATACTTCTTTGCTTTGGATTCTCTGAATACAGTGCGAATCCGTAAATAATCGCTGCGAAGAGTCCGCAGTTCCCTGCTAGGAACGTAAAGAGCCAAAAAGTTCCATATACTAGTGGATTTCGATATTATTGCTATTACACCAAGAGAGCGAGGAGTAGTTTACGCTGGTACTTCTGGACTTGTTGAAAACATAGGAAATAAGTCAGGAAGAGCAGAATGAGAAGAAGTCCCATGCAATAGATCGCAACCAGAAAGCTGAAGAACCAGTAGATGCAGAATATGCTTTTCCAATCCCAATTGATAATATCATCAACCCTTAAACAAACGATCACTAATTGTGACCAGCCGATGAACCTCGCGACAATCCATGACTATTAATTCGGATTAGATCAATTATGCCATGAATATTATTGTTACAAAACTTGAATTAATTGAATATTTTCCTTCAGCAACGCAATAGATCAATGCATATAGCCAGCAAATACCAGCAGCTGGTAGAATCGGGAACTTCATGCCGCTTTCAATCGCAATGAGCGCATACACCTAATGTTAGTAGTTGCGTAAGGACTGGAAAAACTTTTCGACAGCGTTACCTTAAAGAGCATGGCGAAGACAAGCTCTCCCAGAGCTAAAAAGTTGTCTTTTCGATTGATTTTTCTTCCTTTAGGAGGCTTCCATAAATTGTTTATTTTCTCTCGGATAGCTCTCAGCTCAAACAACCAAAAGCAGGCGAAAAGTGTAACATACGGTATGACTTGCATCACAATGCCGAACAGTAACACCAGAAACAAGAGATTCCCAAGGTAAAATTCATTGTATTTATCATATATCTCTCCAAGCTCGCTGTCAGTCGGGACATCTTGCAACCGGCTTTGTCCACTTGCATCTTGATCTGTAGTCATTCGGGTACCTCGAGAGTCAATATTTCTGTGCCCTTTTTGCTCTTCGAATTGATAGTGCGTTGGATTTGATTGTTGATTCTCCATGGCATAGCTTTCAAAATCAGGCTCTGTGTCGGGTTCTGTTTTATATCTGGAATTGAAGGCTTTTGAATGATAAAAGTTGTAGTCGCCTTGTGGGTCCTGCATATCTCTGTACCGATCTCGGTACGAAGTGTACAACTCGATTGTATATCGCCAATCATTCTGCCGACGCTCAAAATACCCCTCATCTACTTGAATTTTCCTAGATATTCAATAACCCCAGTCATTTTCCTCATTATTTATCAAAAAACATACCGAGCGACAGGTCTACTCCTTATTTCAGGTGTCTCTTCGATCGGTTCAATCTCTTGAGTTATCATCGCCGTTTCATATATTGTACCACCTAACTCATTCACTGTGCCAGGCAACTGAGAGTCGGGAGAGCCTGTCCTTGATAGCGCTAATTAATGAGAAAGAAGTTTGCACAGAAATTAAATTTTTGAAATGTGATACCATCAGACATCAATCGCGCTCTGCTCCCCTTCCGGAGCATTTGTATGTCATCAAAATCATCGAAAGAGATGTCTGAAATCTTCCGAGGTACAATATTATCTCTCTCCGCGTAACCATTAGCTGCATTGGTTATTAGTTAGCCTCTGGCAGATAAGAACATGTTAAATTATACGATTAATTTTGGTCTCCGGGTCTATTTGGCCTTGAAACTCATCCACATCCAATTTTTGAGAGCTGAACCGGTTATAGTCCACGTCTTGAGGTAGTATATCTAATTCGTGAGAAGTTAACAACACTTTCACAATGATGCATTGCTACCCGCTTGATGCATGTTGAAACCGGGATTATGAAAGCCAAAGCCCCCAATGTGCTGATCTGAGGAATGATCTTGTGAAATTGTTGCCTACAGTTGAAATCAGTTTTAGCAAACTTACAGAAAGAGGCCCTTACGATTTCGCAGTTCATCTCTGAAATTTGTATCTCAAGCAAATGCAATTAATAAAAATTCAATTCAAGAACAAAGGAAACTTTTTTATCTGGCTTACAAAATATTATTAATTCAAAGTGAATCGGATACTTCCTTAGATTTGCGAATATCTAATAACCGAGCACCAAACTGAAAATAGTTTGCTGATATCTTTGGGCTCATTATGAAGTTTGATATTGATTAGTACGCGGAAAAAGATTTCTTAGCTGAGAGAGAGAGCCACTTGAAAATTAGCAAGTGGAAAAAAGCTTAAGTGGATCTCTTAGCAAACCATAGAGTAGCATAGAGAGCTGTGAAAAAATCATTGATTGCATAGATAGTATACTTTGTTGTTGTTTACGTTAATGAATCAGAACCGAATTTATTCTTAAGATGAGGAGTGAGAAATGTTATTTAAAAAATGCTTGTAGACTGCTTGAAAATAGAACGATAGTTAGTACTAAGAAAATCTTCGACTGAAGTTCATAGAGTGGTGGTGGTGAACTCTAATTTGTAAATTTTTTTTTTAGCAAAAACTATATTTGTTAGTTCGTTTCATTGGAGAAGCTCAAGTTACATTCGAAGTCTCAAAGGCAAGACTAATGGAAAGCAACATAAACTCTAATTCAGACGCGCTGACTGAGATATGCAATGAGAAGCAGCGGGCATTTAAATGAAAAGTAAAATATTAGTTTTCACTGAAAAACTCCTGAATATATTATAAAACTTCATTAATATCTTAAAATTTCTGAGGCAAAAAATAACTGATAATAGATGTATACAGAACAGTTTGATGCCTTTTTATAGAAAGAAAGCTTTTCAAATTGAAGTAGAGACCATTATCAGCTTTGCTGCAGCAGATAATATGAAGAAAACCAATTAGCTCATTCATAAATTAGGACTACTAAGGACATACACACACATCTGCTGACGCTAAATTATACGAACAATAAATCGAAATCCCTTCGCATTGAAAACTCATGAAGAGATCTATTATATTCAAATAAGCCTTTCCGAATCGAAAACATATTTTTATTAACAAAGCTGACGGATACTGATATATATATACAATAGCAACTGGGTAGCCGCTTACAAGTATTGGAATTCTAGTTTCCGGCTTCAATGGAGTTGATACCGTGAAACTCATGCCTCTATAGTTTCCCATATCCATATTTTGAAACAATGTCACTCACTTTTTCGCTCAGCCAGGTGAGTTTTTTTTACATGTCCATTTTCTCTATTCTCATCAACAACAACAGAACCCTCAAAGATGTGGTGAGTCAATGACCCACTATTGCAAAGCTTAAGGTAGCTGCGCGTGCGGAAAAATTACTTATTATTTCTCTAAGTTCAAATTTCGGATACAAAATTGATCGTCAATAATTTATCAACAGCTAATCCTTGTAAATCCACCGAATGGAAGAAACCCTCTCTCCAGAAGATTACCAAAAGCTCCTTCAGGAGAAAGATAAGATTATCGAAAGTCTCCGAGCTCAAATTGAAAGGCTTACCTCAGAGAAAGACGAGATGATCGAAAGTTTTACAACCTCAACAAATATGCTAATTGAACGAATCAAAGATCTCGAAGCCCAGAAGATCGGATATCGTCCTCAGACCGCGAATATCCTCAGCGGAGGTATCAACATCAAAGTCATCCTTTCTCATCTTACCTTACAAACCAGCCAGATCATTTAATTCTAATACCAACAAAGATACGACAGGAGGCTCCTTTGGTCGACCAACAAATCCGAGAAGTGGTAAGAAGAAAGGAAGAAGATGGGGCTACGAAGAAGAAGAAAAAGAAATGCCATCACCGCTTGATGCCCTTGATGATGACTATATCAAAGAGGACGATGCTGAGCATAGCGATGCAGAAGTTGAAAAGGCGTTCAAAAGCAGAGAGAAACCTGATAGTCAATCCCAAAAGCAAAAGCAAATGGAGCCGCCAGGTCGTAAGTGCTATAATTGTCAAAAAAACATTCCAGAGGATGATTTTGATGTGCATATGATTGTCTGCTGCCGGTAATAATAGCCAGTGTGAAGAAAGTGCGCTTACTTATACAATAGCAATACAACCAAATGCAAAGTATGTTCAGAAAGAATCCCATCAGACGGGAAAGCATTTCATCTAGCAGAATGGAGAGACCCTGCAAGAATTTTGAGTTTCATTGAGCAGCGTGATTTAGGTAAAGTGAAGAAGGCGTTTGAGCACGGAGCTGATGTGAATTATCGATTCACTGATAAAGAGGATAAAAGTGAGGATCAAATAGCTCTTCATTCAAATTTATCGTATTTTACCAAGAGGTTATTTGCATTTTGCGGTAGCATCCAAGTGGCCTGAACTCATTACTGTACTCATCGGTCGTGGAGCTGAAATTGACCCACAGGATACTGAAGGAAATACACCTCTGGTAACTTTAATATAGCACGTTAGTTCTAACTCCAATCGTAACAGCTTCTAGCAGCACAGCAAGGAAATTTCCAAATTTTCAAAACGCTTGTCGAATTAGGAGCGAATATTGAAGCAAGGTATTCACTCAGCTATTAGATAAGGGTGTTTAACCTGACATTTATTGGAAAATATAGAAACAAAATTAGTTGGAATCCGCTGTTTTATGTCTGCAAGGCCGGAGAAATGGAGATGCTAAATCTCCTCATTGAAAATAAAGTGGACCTAAAAGCAACTACGGCTTTAGGAGACAACTGTCTTTTAATAGCTCAGAAAAACGGGAAATCTGAGCTCGTTTTAGCTTTGGCAGGAAAAGGTAAGTCTTTTTGAGAAATCTCATGATAAACTTATATTTCAGGGCTTTCTTTGAGGCCGATGTCAGGAAGACCCTTACGAAAAATAAATCCATAGTATTTTTTCATTTTAATTTCATCAAGCGTTCCTTTGTTGACGAAATTCTATTATTCATGTGATAAAACAGGAATTAGCCGTGCATCCTTGTGTTCAATGGCTTAAATAAATATCGCACAAGAAGCAACGCTGCAAATGAAAAAATCATGGATTTGAGCGTGTTTTGATCAGGGTAAACTCTCTGGATGGGCATTCCAGAGTAATTCTGA